>PVBE012310506.1_pt1 | contig 13093 bp, 16 predicted proteins | sample 1631181 | NCBI WGS metagenome assembly PVBE01 (sample SAMN08397723, study PRJNA350692) | Marine metagenome, whole genome shotgun sequencing project. | isolation source: water | place: Pacific Ocean | collected 2012-04
CTCCACCTTCTCGATTGCCCAAGCCTCGCCGTCCGGCAATTCCTCCTTGGCCAAGCCCGGGAAGAAGGCGGTCATCTGCTCGGCCGACATCTGATGGTCGATATAGCTGATCTTCGGGCCGAACGGCACTGGATCGGAAATCACGTCGTTCTCGAGCGGCATGGATATGTCGATGAAGCGTCTGGCCATGGCGGGCTTCCTCCGGTCCCCTGACGAGGCGGATTATGACAGAGCGAGAGGTACCCCTGAAGCCGTGGCCATCGCCCCGCCCGGCCGCTATGTTTGAAGGAGGGCAGGCGACGGAAAAGCAATGACGATTGCAAGCGAAATTACCGTTTCCATCTGGCGCGGCGACGCCGACGGCGGCTATCGCGACTACCAGGTCACCGCCGGCGCCAACGAGACCGTGCTGGACCTCGTCACCGACGTGCAGCGGCGCTTGGATCCGACGCTGGCCTATCGCTTCGCCTGCCGCGTCGGCATGTGCGGCTCTTGCGCCATGACCGTCAACGAAAAGCCACGCTGGACCTGCCGGACCCTGGTCGCCGACGTCGTCGCCGGTGGCAAATTGAAGCTCGCCCCGCTCGACAACCTGCCGGTCATCCGCGATCTCGTCGCCGACATGGACGGGTTTTTCCAGAAATGGCGCCGTGCCGAGGGCCGCTTCCGGCCTGCCGGCGGGAACAACGAATTCAGCCAGATCAAACCGGATTCGAAACGACGCCGGACGGTCGACGCGGCGATCGAGTGCATCAATTGCGGCGTCTGCTATGCCGCCTGCGACGTCGTCGGGCGGTTGCCGGACTATCTCGGACCGGCCGCGCTCAATCGGGCCTGGAGCCTGCAGAACGACGCGCGCGACGGCGCCTTCGACGAACGGCTTGGTGCCGTCGCCGGGGCCGGCGGCTGCATCGATTGCCACACCGGCCAACGCTGCACGGCACTCTGCCCCAAGGCCCTCAACCCGACCGCCGCAATCGCCGGCCTGAAGCGGCAGGTGGCAGTGGCGGTGCTGAAAGGCGCGCTGTGAATTCCCGCCTCGAGGCCCGGCTCTGGCTGGCGCACCGGCTCTCCGGCCTGCTGTTGGGGGTCTTGGTGGTGGTCCATATCGCGACCATCGTCGTCGCCGTTCAAGGCGGCCTCTCGGCGGCGGAAATCCTGGGCCGGACCCGGGGCAGCGTCGCTTGGGGCGGCTTCTACGGCGTCTTCGTCCTGGCCGCGGCATTGCATGGCGCCATCGGCGTGCGCTCCTTCGTCCGCGAGATGTCGCCCTGGCGCGGCATTAGCTTGGATTGGTCGGCGCTCGCCTTCTGGCTGCTGCTCCTCATCCTGGGCTTCCGCGCCGTCGGCGGGGTGATCGCATGAGGCCGAGGCGCGGCGACAATCCCCAATACTGGGCCTCGGTGCTGCAGCGGCTGACCGGCGTGCTGTTGGCACTCTTTCTGCCGGTACATTTCTGGGTCCTGGGGCTGGCGCTGGAAGGCGAGGCGAGGCTCGACGGCTTCCTCGCCTGGACCGAGGCACCGCTCGTCAAGCCGGCGGAGGCGGTGCTGGTGACCTTGCTGACGGTGCACCTGGTCGGCGGCCTGCGTCTCCTGATGATCGAGTTCCTGCCCTGGCGCGAATGGCAGGGGCGCCTGGTCGGCTGGGGCGCCGGCCTGGCGCTGGCGGTGGGGTTGTTGTTTCTGATCGAGGCGATGTAGGGCGATGCAGCACTCGCGGACGGATATTCTGATTCTGGGCAGCGGCGGTGCCGGCCTGCTGGCGGCGCTGCACGCGAAGCAAGCCCGGCCCGAGCTCGACGTCACGATTGCCGTCAAGGGTTTGCTGGGGAAATCTGGCTGCACCCGCATGGTTCAGGGCGGCTACAACGTCGCCCTCGATCCCCGGGACTCGATCGAGCGCCATTTCATGGACACGATCCGGGGCGGTTCCTGGCTGCCCAACCAGGAGCTGGCCTGGCGCCTGGTCACCACCGCGCCCGAACGGGTGCTGGAGTTGGAGAACCGCTACGGCTGCTTTTTCGACCGCAACCCCGACGGCAGCATCCACGGCAAGGCCTTCGCCGGCCAGACCTTCGACCGCACCATCCACAAGGGCGACCTCACCGGCATCGAGATCATCAACCGCCTGGCGGAACAGGTCTGGGCGCACGACATTGCCCGGCTGGAGGAGCATCGGGCGATCCAACTGGTGCCTTCGCGGGACGGCGAACGCATCGCGGGCGTGCTGACGATCGATATGCGGACCGGCGACTACCGTTTCGTCCAGGCCAAGGCGGTGTTGCTGGCGACCGGTGGTGGGCCGACGATGTACCGCTATCACACGCCTTCCGGCGACAAGAGCTGCGACGGCATGGCGATGGCGCTCCGGGCCGGGCTTTCCCTCCGCGATTCCGAAATGCTGCAGTTCCACCCGACCGGCCTGCTCGCCGGCGAGGGCAAGCGGCTTACCGGCACCGTGCTGGAAGAGGGGCTGAGGGGTGCCGGCGGCTATCTGCTGAACGGCGCCGGTGAGCGCTTCATGCTGGCCGAAGAGAAAGCCGAGCGGGCCACCCGCGACGTGGTCAGCCGTGCCATCTTCAACGAAATGCGCCACGGCCGTGGCACCGCCAGCGGCGGCGTCCATATCTCGATGGCGCATCTCGGCCCCGACAAGGTACGCGCCATGTTCAAAGGCATGGTGGAGCGTTGTGCCGACGTCGGCTACGACCTCGCTGGCGGCCTGGTCGAGGTGGTGCCGACGGCGCACTACATGATGGGCGGGGTCGAGGTCTCGATCGACTGCGAGACCGCGCTCGCCGGGCTTTTCGTCGCCGGCGAGGATGCCGGCGGCGTCCACGGCAGCAACCGCCTCGGCGGCAACGGCGTCGCCAATTCCACCGTCTTCGGCGGCATTGCCGGCGACGTCATGGCGGCTTGGGTGCCCGGCGCCGGCACCTTCGCGGAACCCGATCCGACGATCATCGAAACAGCCAGGGCGCGGGCCGAGCACCCCTTCGCCGGAGCCGGCGGCGACCTGAACGGGCTTCGCGCGAGGCTCGCCGACGGCATGTGGGAGGACGCCGGCATCCTCCGCGACCGTGCCGGTCTCGAACGGGCCCGGGCAATGTTGGACGATCTCGGCGCGGAGCTGCGGCAGACCGGCATTGCCGACGGGGGCCGCGCCTTCAACCTCACCTGGCACGATTGGATGAACCTGGAATCGCAGCTCCTGGCCAGCCGCGCCATCGTGGCGGCGGCGCTGGCGCGCGAGGATTCCCGGGGCGCCCACTACCGCGAGGACTTTCCCGAGCCGGGCGACCTCGAAAACTCGTACTTCACCCGCGTGCGCCTGCACGACAACGAGATGACGGTCGCCACCGTGGCGGTCGAATTCACCCGGGTTCGGCCGGGCGAGTCCCTCATTCCGGAGGAAAGAGCCGCATGAGGCAACCGAGATGATAGCGATCGAGGCGGTTCGGGAGGCGGCGCTCGAAGTGATGCGCCGGGCCAGCATCGAGATCCCGCGGGACTACCGCGACGGTGTTCGGGCGATGATCGAGAAGGAGGAGGGTGACTTGAGCCGCTTCGTTCTCGAGACGATGCTGCAGAACTGGGAGGCGGCGGAGACCGACCAGCGGCCGATGTGCGCCGACACCGGCCTGCCGCGCTATTACGTCAAGGCCGGCAACGAGGCCCAGGTCGCGGGCGGCTTCGTCGCCCTGGAAAAGGCGCTCCGGGAAGCGACGGCGGAAGCGACGCGGACGATCCCGCTTCGCCCCAACCGGGTCCACCCCTTGAGCCGCAAGGACAACGACAACAACGTCGGCATCCACGCACCGGAGATCCAGTACAGCTTCGAGCCCGGCGGCGATTGGCTCGAGATCACCACCGTGCACAAGGGTGGTCTCTTCGGCACCGACTATCGGATGCTGTTTCCCGGCGACGGTATCGAGGGCATCAAGCGGTTCTTCCTCGATACCCTGATCGCGCACGGCCGCCGCGGCCTCGCCTGCCAGCCGGCCATCGTCGGCGTCGGCCTCGGCGGCAACAAGGACACCGCCATGCGCCTCGGCAAGGAGGCGGCCTGTCTGCGCGTCGTCGGCGAAGCCCATCCCGACGGCCAGGTGGCGGAACTGGAGGAAGAGCTGACCCTGCTCGGCAACGAAATCGGGATGGGGGCGATGGGCTTTCAGGGCAACGCCATGGTGGTGGATTGCCACGTCGAGGTCGGCTACACCCATACCGGCGGCATGCCGATGAGCGTGCACAGCTTTTGCCTCTCCTCGCGCCGCGCCACCGCCCGCATCCACCCCTCGGGCGAGACCGAATATCGGACCGACCCGAATTGGTTCACCCCCTTCTACCGACGGGAGGGCTTGGAATGACCAGCGCTAAACTGAACCGAGTGCGGCTTGCGACGCCGATCGACGACGACGATATCGCCCGCCTGGCCCAAGGCGATGTCGTCTTCCTGGACGGCCTCGTCTACACGGCCCGGGAAGGCGTCTACAAGCGGGTGTTGGAGGACCAGGTGCCGCTGCCGCTGGATCTCCGCGGCCTCACCAACGTCAATTTCCATTGCTCGCCGGCGGCGGCGCGGCGCGAGGATGGCGGCTACGACGTCGGCGCCGTCACCGCGACCGCCAGCTTTCGCTTCGCCCGCTGGATGGCCGAATGGCTGGAAATCTCGGGCGCCCGCATGGTGATCGGCAAGGGCGGGATGTCGGAGGCAATCTATCGCGACGTCTTCGTGCCCAAGGGCGCGGTTTATCTAACCACGGTCGGCTACGGCACCGGCGCCCTTCTCGGCCGCGGCATCAAAGGGGTCCGGGACGCGGTCTGGCTCGATGAACTCGGCATCGCGCAGGCGATGTGGATCTTCGAGGTGGAAAACTTCGGCCCCTTCCTGGTCGATTCCGACGCCCAGGGCAACAGCCTCTTCGCCGACGCCAACCGCGAAATCAACAAGGGATTGGAGCGGCTTTACGAAGGCACCAAGCCGGCGACGCTAGCCCGCTTCGGCGAGATCACGGGCCGCGACGACGAAGTCATCTAGTGTAAAGGTATCGTGAGATGATCCGAAAGGAACGCGACGGGCCGGTCCAGTCCATCGTCCTGGACCGGGCAGAGCGGCGCAACGCGCTGTCGGAGGCGATGATCGTCGCCCTGGGTGACGCCATCCGGGCCGCCGGCGAGGACGAAAGCTGCCGCTGTCTCGTTCTCAAGGGCGCCGGCGACAGCTTCTGTACCGGCCGCGATCTCGGCGACGGGGCCGGCGCCAGGGATCTCGGCTCCGTGCTCGCCCGAGACCAGGTTTGGACCGACATCTTCCACCAGCTCTATCGCTTTTCGATTCCCACCGTCGCGGTGGTGCGCGGTCATGCGGTGGCCGGCGGCTTTACCCTCGCCATGGGTTGCGATTTCGTGCTGGCGGAGCGGGGCGCCAAATTCGGCGCCACCGAGATGCGGAGCGATTTTCCCGCCGCGGTCAACACGCCGGTGCTCTCGCGCCTGGTGGGGCCCAGGCTGGCCTTGGAGATGCTGGTCTTCGGCGATTCGGTGACGGCCGAGCGGCTTTACGAGATGGGCCTGGTCAACCGCCTGGCCGACGGTGCGGAGGCGCTGGCGACAATCGAGGCCGAATTCACCGCCCGTCTGGCGGCGCTCGACGCGGATGCGGTTCGGTTGACCAAGGAGCTGAACCGCGCCGCCCTGACCATGCCACCCGACGACGCCTTGCAGATGGGCAACAACGTCAACTCCCTGATCGCCGCCTCCGGCCGCTTCGACGAGGCGGTGGCCACCTTCGCCCGCCGCAGGAAGAGCTGACATCAGACTTTTCTGATTTCCGCCATGCTCAGAAACAAGCGAAAGGGATCGTCCTGGAACGCCCTGAAACCGAAACGGCGATAGAAGGCCGAAGCCGCGTCATCCTTCGCATCGACGATCACCGCGACGGAGGCCACTTCCTCGGCCGCCGCCGCCGCGCGCCGGAGCGCGTTCAGAAGGAGATTGCCTCCAAAGCCCAGTCCGTGGTGCCGGCGATCGATGGCGAGACGACCGAGCAGAGTCGCAGGGACGTTCGGGTAGCACGGCAGCCGCCGTGCAATTTCGTCCGGCAGCGCATCCAGACGGACGGCGGTACTGGAGAGCGTGTAATAGCCGAGGATCGCGTTGTCGCCCTGGTAGACAAGGACATAGGGAACGGTGACCCGGCGACGCTTGTCCTGCAGCGCCTGCGCCGTCAGGTAGCGGTCGAGAGGCTCGACGCCCGAGGCAAATCCGACGCGGTCATGGCTACGGGTCAGCACCTCGACGACGAGTGGCTTCGGTTCAGACTCCGAAGTCTTCATTTGCGATGCGTCCCTTGTACTTGCGCGCCGCCACCTCGAGACGTTTGTTGGGCTTCGGATCGAGTAATGCCGAGACCAACGCTTTCTGGTCCCGTTCGGAGAGTATAATGAGTTTCTGACGCTCGATGGTCCGCATCGCCTCGTCATGGGCGGCCCGCAAAACGAAGTCGGTCAGAGAACGTCCCTCGATCGCCGCCGCCTTTCGAAACAATTTCTTCTGTTCCGGCGTAATTCGCGCGGTGATGCGCTCGTCCTTGCGGGTCGTATTGCTTGTCCCGGGCATCGTTTCGTATCCTTGGAGGCCTGTTGTACGTACATATTATGCGTACACCCATTGTACGTGCAGTGCAATAGTCTTGGGTATCGCGACCCGAATGCATCGATTTGGCCCCCTGGCGGTCCAAGGCTAGAATCGTGAAAAGGGGGAGCCTGCAATGGCGACGACGTTGACCGGATCGGAGGTGTGGAGTTACCGCGAGCGGGGCTATCTGCTGGCGAGGCCGGCGCTCACCGCTGGCGAGGTCGCCCATTATCGCGGCAGGCTGGAGGCCTTCGAGGCCGAGCAGGATGCGCCGCTCGGCGCGCTGGCGGGGCAGCTTCGGGCGAAGACGCATCTCCTTTTCACATGGATGGACGCGCTGGTCCGCCAGCCCGCGATCCTGGACGCGGTCGAAGGGTTGATCGGCCCCGATATCCTGGTCTACCACCTGACCTGCTGGATCAAGGAACCGGACGGCCACAGCTTCGTCAGCTGGCACCAGGACGGTACCTACTTCAACCTGGAGCCACACGAGCACGTGACCGCCTGGCTGGCACTTTCCGAGGCGGACGAGGCGAGCGGCTGTATGCAAGTCTCGCCGGGAAGCCATGTTCAGGGGCAGCTCGATCACATCCAGGGACCGACGGAATCGAATTTGCTGTCGAACGGCCAGGTGCTGGGCGAGACGGTGGCGGAGGCCGACCTGGTCCTGCTGCCGGTGCCCGCCGGGCATTTCTCCTTGCACCACACCCACTTGGTGCACGCCTCGCCGCCGAACCGGTCCGAGGACCGGCGTATCGGCCTCGGCATCAGTTACATCCCGACCCGGGTTCGCCATACCAGCCCAGTCCGCCAGACCGCGATGCTGGTGCGCGGTGAAGACCGCTTCGGCCATTTCGATCCCGAGGTCCGACCGGAAGCCGATTTCGACGCTGCCGCGCGGGCCCGCCATGCCCAGTCCTGCGCCCACTTCTTCGATGCCCACGGCTCGACCCGCACGGCCGAGGAAGACGCTTCGGCCAACCCTGGCTAGCGCGATCACGCGCGGGAGCCGGCCATGAAGATCGCCACGCTCAACATCCGACACGGCGGCGGTGCGAAGGGCTCGGACCGGCCCGATCGTCTTGCGGCCTTTCTGACGAGTTCAGATGTCGACGTCTTCGTCCTCACCGAAGCGCGACGGAGTTACGGCACCGAGGTCATCCTGTCGAGACTCGGTGAGGCCGGCTGGTCGCATCAAGTCAGCAACCATCTCATCCCGCGCAAGAACAGCGTTGCGCTCGCCTCGCGCCTTCCAGCCGAAGCGGTCGACATGTCGATGCCGGACGATATCGAGAGCAGGCGCTTCGTCGAGGCGTTGGTCGGAGACATCCGCGTCACGGGAGCCTACTTCCCGCTCAAGATGGACAAGGCGCCCTACTTCCGAGAGGCCAAGCGTCTCCTTGATCGAGGCGCGTCGGAAGGCGACGCTCATGTCCTCCTCGGAGACTTCAACACCGGCGACGACGTCGACACCGAGGGTATGGCGTTCTTCTGTGGCGAGGACTTCCGCGCCCTCTCCGACACCGGCTATATCGATGCTTGGCGGACGCGTCATCCAGCCGGAAGAGAGTTCTCTTGGTATAGCAACGCCGGCAACGGCTTTCGGATCGATCATGCGTTCCTGTCGCCGGCGCTGTCACCAAGACTGGCGGAGGCGCACTACGACCACACGCCGAGAGAAGAGCATTTCACGGACCACTCGATGCTGACGGTGCACCTGCGCGGGTGAGGGATGGCGGAGGGTGCGTGGCACCGCTAGAACGGCTCGAGCCAGGGGCGGAGGTCCAATTCGTGCGTCCAGGCGCTTCTGGGCTGGGAATGCAGGCGCCAGTAGTTCTCGGCGATGTCGTCCGGCTTCAGGATACCGTCCTGATCCTTGAGCGCGTGGCGCTCGGGGAAGTTCTCTTGGATCCAGGCGGTGTCGATGGCGCCGTCGATGACGACATGGGCGACGTGGATACCCTTCGGCCCCAGCTCCCGCGCCATCGACTGCGCCAGGGCGCGTAGCGCCGCCTTGCCGCCGGCAAAGGCCGCATAGCCGTCGCCGCCGCGAAGGCTGGCGGTGGCGCCGGTGAAGAGGATGGTGCCGCGGCCGCGCCCGACCATCCGCTTGGCGACCTCGCGGCCCATCAGAAAGCCGCCGAAGGCGCACATCTGCCAGACCTTCTGGTAGACCCGCGCCGTCGTCTCCAGGATCGAGAAGCGGACGTTGCCGCCGACATTGTAGACCGCGACCTCGATCTCGCCGATCTCTGCCTCGACCCGTTCGACCAGGCCACCATTTCGTCCTCGTCGCGGGCATCGGTGCCGAAGGCGTGCGCGCGGCCGCCCGCCGCGCGGATGCCGTCCGCCAGCCGCTCCAGCTGCTCCAGATTGCGCGCCCGCCGGGTCACCACCGCCTGAAAACCCACGACCGCAAAGCGCCGCGCGATGGCACCGCCGGTGGCGTCGCCGGCGCCGATGACGAGTGCGACCTTGCCGTCCGCCATGATCTAATCGCTCCCCTTCGATATCGGTCGAGCAGAGCACAGGCGGCGCGGAACGGCAAAGGGGTGCGGTCCGACCGGCGTTTGGGCTACCGTACGGCCACCAACGGGGAGGATCGGGAATGGCGATGGGGATGCGGCGGCTCGGGCTCGGGCTCGGACTTGCCGTTGCACTTTCTCTCGCCGGCTCCGACGGCGCCCAAGCGGAACGCCGCGCCGGCGCAGCAACCGTAGACCTGGAGCTGGTGCTGACGATCGATTGCTCCTACAGCGTCAACGAGCGCGAATTTCGCCTGCAGACCGGCGGCCTCGCCAAGGCCTTTCTCGACCGCGAGGTGATCGAGGCGATCGAAGCGAGCGCGAAGGGCGCCATCGCCGTCTCCGTCATCCAATGGGCGAGTTGGGAGAGCCAGATCCTGACGCTGCCCTGGACCATTGTCGCCGGCGCCGCCCAGGCGACCGAGGTGGCGGCGAGGATTGCCGCCATGCCCCGCCTGACGCAAGAGGGCGGCACCTCGATCTCCGCCGTGATCGACCGGGCCTGCGACTATTTTCAGGCCAACCCGGCCAGGGGCGACCGCCGGGTCATCGACATCTCCTCGGATGGGCGCAACAACAGCGGTCGCGACGTTCGCCGGGCTCGCGACCAGGCCTTGGCGCGGGGCATCACCATCAACGGTCTCGCCATCCTGAGCGAAGCGGCAACACTCGGCTATTATTTCGACCTCTACGTCGTCGGCGGCGAAGGTGCCTTCGTCGAGAACGCCGCCAGCTACGACGACTACGTCCACGCCATCCGTCGCAAGCTGCTGCGCGAGATCACCGGCAACAAGCTCTCCCGTGCCCCTTTCGGGCGACAGTGAATGGGCTAAGATCGCTATCGTGGAGGAAGCGTAAATGAAAATCACCCGCATAGAAGACCTGCATTGCGACGCCGGCTGGCGCGTCTTCTCGTTCCTGAAGGTGGAGACCGACCAAGGCATTGTCGGCTATTCCGAATACAACGAGACCTATGGCGCCAAGGGTCTGACCGGCATCATTCGCGCCCTGTCGGAGGGCCTGATCGGCCAGGATCCGAGGCCGGTGGAGCGGATCGCGGCCTGGCTCCATGCGAAGACGCGGGCGGCACCCGGCGGCCTCAACGCCCAGGCCATCGCCGCGATCGAGAACGCGCTGGTCGACGTCAAGGCCAAGGCCTTGGGCGTGCCGGTCTATGAAATGCTTGGCGGCCCGGTGCGCGACCGGCTGCGCCTCTACTGGTCGCATTGCGGCTCCTACCGGTTGGACCATGCGGAAGCCATCGGCACCGAGCCCTTGACCTCGCTCGACGGCGTTCGCGAACTCGGCCGCCACGTCGCGGAACAAGGCTTCACGGCGCTGAAGACCAACATCTTCCTCTTCGACGAGGCCACGCCCTTCATGTACATGCCGGGTTTCACGCGGAGCCCCGGCTGGCCCGAGCTGAACCCGTCGAGACGCATCATCGGCGCCCTCGACGAGCAGTTGGCGGCCTTCCGGGAAGGCACTGGCCCCGAGGTCGAGTTCTTGCTCGACCTCAACTTCAACTTCAAGACCGAGGGCTATGTGCGCGTCGCCCGGGCGCTGGAACCACACGAGCTGATGTGGGTCGAACTCGACATCTACGACCCGAAGGCGCTGGCGTTGATCCGAGGCTCGATCCGAACGCCGGTGGCATCTTGCGAATCCCTCTTCGGCCGGCGCCAGTTCCGCGGCTACTTCGAGAACTATTCGATGGACGTCGCCATCGTCGACGTGCCCTGGAACGGCATTCTGGAATCGATGAAGATCGCCGCCATGGCCGAGGCTTATGAGGTCAACGTGGCGCCGCACAATTTCTACGGCCACCTCTCCACGCTGATGAGCGCCCACTTCTGTGCCGCATTGCCCAACTTCCGGATCATGGAGATCGACATCGACGACGTGCCCTGGAAGGACGATTTGGTCACCGAACCGCCGATCATCGAGAACGGCCACCTGGTGCTGCCGACCGGTCCCGGCTGGGGCGCCGACCTCGACGAAGAGGCGATCAGGAAACACCCGCCGAAGTAAGACCCCATGCGAAGACCGTCACCACTCTCGGCGAGAGACGATTGATCGGTCTCGATGGCGCGGTCTAACGTGACGACACTGGCATAGCAAACGGAGCAGAGATGATGGCGGAGACGGCGGTATTCGAGGCGGGTGGCTATCGCTACGTACGCGGGCCCTTCCAGTATTCGGGCGGGGTGGCGGCGGAGCCGGGCTTCCAAATAGAGCGGGCCCGCTTTCGCCGACCGCTGCCGATGGCGGAAGGCTTCCAGGCGATCGAGGCGCATTTAACCGCGCTTCACCGCCCCTTCACATCGTTCTGCGCTTGCGAGCTGCGCTCGCCGGCACCCTTCACGGACGCAGGCTTCATCGCCTTCAACCGGGTCTATGTCGGCACGCTGGAACGCTGGGGTATCTTCCGGGACGACGAGAACCCGGTCGCCCGCTCCAACGTCTGCCCGGAAATAGCACCACCGCCGGAGCCGAGTTTCGAGGCCTTCTGCTATACGGTGCCGGCGGATCCCGACGCGGCGGTGAGCTTCGTCGTCGCCGGCTCCGGCGAAGCAACGGAAGGTCCCGGCAATTACGAGGAACGGATCATCCGGCTCGGCGATCAATCGCCGGAGGCGATGCGCGAAAAGGCACGTTTCGTCCTGGGCGTGATGGAGACCCGGATGGCCGCGCTCGGCGTCGGCTGGGCCGAGGCGAGCCAGACCCAGGTCTACACCATCCATGACCTGCACTCCTTCCTCGCCGACGAGATCGTGGCCCGGGGCGCCATTCCCGCCGGACTCACCTGGTATTACGCGCGACCGCCGGTGACGGGCCTCGACTACGAGATGGACTTGCGCTGCGTCCCGCTGGAGCGGCTGCTGTAACCCGACGCTTTACGAGTAAAGGACCGAACACATGATCATGGCCAACACCTTGCGGGAAAAGCTGACGGCGGGCCGCGCCACCAGCGGCACCCATTTCCTTTCGGCGGACCCCGATACGCCCGAGATCATCGGCGACACCGGCCTTTTCGATTACGGCGAATATTGCGCCGAGTATTCCGCCTTCGACATGCAGCTTCTCTACCACCTGGCCCGCGCCGGGCAGTGCGCCAACCTGCCGCTGATGATAAAGCCCGACCAGGCGGGGCAAGAGTTCTGGGCCCAGGCGGCGCTCGGCGCCGGCTTCCAGGCGGTCCTCTTCACCGACATCCGCTCGGCCGCGGACGTCGAGGCCTGCCATCGCGCGATCCGCGCCGACACCCCCGAGGGCGGCGGCCGGATGGGCGTCAAGCTGCGCCGCCCCGCCTTGGCCGGCTACGACCCCGAAAGCTACGAGCAAAACCTCGCTTCGGTGGTCTTCCTGATCATGATCGAGAAGAACGTCGCCGTCGACGAGATCGACGCCATCCTCGCCACGGCGAAGGCGAAGGGCGTCGACATGACGCAATGGGGACCGGCGGATTTCGGCTTTTCCAGAGGCCAGGCCAGCCTCATGCACACCCCGGAAATCCGCCCCTTCGAGGAGTTGGTGATCGCCAAGTCGATCGAGCACGGCGTGCCGCCCCGAATCGAGATCGCCGAGCCCGAGCAGACGAAACGCTACATCGACCTCGGCGTCCGCCACTTCTGCATCGGCTGGGACCGCTTCATCTATCAGGCCGGCCTGGCCCGGATCGGCGAAGGCATGCGCAAGCTGGTCGAGACGATTTGAGTTGCCACCAGGGGGCCTGGACACTGGCTATTTTGGCCGAGTCACGCGCTTCCCTTCGTAGCCGTCTCAGTCATCATGTATGGAGCTTTCCCCGACGGCAAGGATTTTCTTTGGGTCTGGTACCGGTTGCGGTCATGTATACGTCCTTTGTCGGGCATCTGGTTTTGTTGCCCTGGATCATGATGGTGAGCCGCGTGGCGGGCCGATACGATC
>PVBE012643118.1_pt1 | contig 13093 bp, 10 predicted proteins | sample 1631181 | NCBI WGS metagenome assembly PVBE01 (sample SAMN08397723, study PRJNA350692) | Marine metagenome, whole genome shotgun sequencing project. | isolation source: water | place: Pacific Ocean | collected 2012-04
ATCTGACTGAATGAAGCCCCTGCAATATCATAGGTAGTTGATGGAGCAGATCCCGGTGCCAATACAGTTAAACGAGGGCCAACAGATGCGATCAGATAACCGTTCGCTACCCACAAACCATCCACATCATCTATTACCCAATAGTCCGTGTTCGCTGTGCTAGTAGGAACAGTCGCTCCATTGATCCTTTGAACCTCACCGGATCCGACAGATGACGCAACATAGATATTCGCACCATCACTAGCAAGAACGTCTATCACACCAGCACCAGCAGGTTCGTTAATCTCTGTCCACGTACCACCATTATTTGCTGAATACCACACATCGTTATCAGCAAGAGTATAAACATAATGGGTGCTGCCAACTGTGGCAGTAGTCAAGAAAAGTTTAGTCGTACCGGAACTCAGAGTTCGTGCAGTTGTCTTCAACAATGTCACTTCGTTACGGGTCCATACATCAACACCCGTCGATGTATAAAACCTACGATTGTTAGCCTCATCAGTATCAGCCTCACGCTGACCCGCACCCAAATCCCAATTGTTCCGCGACCGCTTCCACACACCAGCCTGATTCAACGACTGCTCACCCGGCGTACCCTGCGTATCAAACCCCTGCCTAATCGGATCAATAGTAGATCTCGCCAAACCTGCAAGGTCAACGTTATACTTACGTGCCCCAATCGTAACCGGCAGCGAGTCTCGAACAGCCATCAGGCTGTCGGGAATATAGACGGAGTGGCGCTCTGATCCCTAATGCCCCACTTAGCCATCAACCTGCGGGCTTCTTCAGACACACGCTGCTCGTATCTTTGACGAAGCACCATCGACTGTCGGATCCTGTCGCCGGAAGCAACCACTCCCTCGTCTCTTGACGCACCCATAGCGTGTGTGTCGGAGCGTAGAGATTCGTCGGCCATCATCAGTGCCGATGCTGCTGCTAGGCAGGGGATGTCAACCATCGACGTATCCATCAACACAGGGTTTGAGCCACCAGTAGTTATCTGTGTGCCGACAGAGGTAGCGAGCGTAGCGTCATCTATCCCTGTTGTTACGAACGGGTGGGCGTAGGTGTATTCGACAGTGATTGCCTTCTCTATAAACTCCTGAAGGATCAGATAATAATCAGTGTTATATTTGCGGACACTGACATTGATGCTCAGTTTCCTATCTTCGCTATCCCTAGCAGTACGAACAGCATTCAAGATCCGAGTGAATCCATTGGAGAGTGTGATTGATACCGACCTGTCATCTGTTGCAGCGAACGATGCGCTATCAGTATCGACAGCGAACAGGTTCTCAGGTAACGCATGGATCGCGTCCTTAACAGCCTCAACGATCTGATGCCCAGTAAACCGTGGCTCTACCTCAACTAATGTGTCGTCAGCAAAGTTAAATGCAGACGACCCATCCATCCCACGCTCAACTGTAACAGTTGCACCCGACCGAGAGTAAACATATATAGTTTCATAGCCCTGCGTTGGGCTACCAATTGATAGATACGAACCTGCTCTGATACCCGGAGCCTGATGTTCAACGGTGATAGTTCCACTCGTTCCAGCGGCACCATTGAGTTTATCTAATTCAGTACGTGTGTTGCTATGTAACAACCGTTTCGTTTTAACAACAAGGTCACCCAAGGTAGGCATCTAGCCCTCCATCAAACAGGTACGTGCGGCTCATGCTCTTACTATACAGCAAGGAAAGGGGACGGGGGAATACCCCGCCCCCCTACCTTACGCAACTACTACGGTGTATCCGTGTAATCAGTCAGGTTAGTGAACCTCGCCATATGAGACTCACCCTTCACCTGAAGCCCTTCCTCACACAGAAGCATGACCGAATCGGAGTCACCTGTCTTAGCAAGCGCCTCAACTATGAGGGGCTGCATGACCCGACGCTGGACATTGTCCTTTTTGACTACAAAAGCAGTCTCAGAATGGCACCAACGGTTCCGCACCATCTGTGTCTCACCAAACTCATGGAACACAGAGGTAACAGGCACACGGCCACGGCGCGGATCATCAATGACAGTACGTACCCGGCTGCTAGATTCGACGGCGTTCAGATCTGCGAACGTAGCCGGGTTAGCGATCAGAAGATCGGGAACACCGCCTGCGTTATAGCATTTCTGCATCAACGTCTGCAACTCGGCTACGTCCAAACTAGTGTTGGTCGCATCCGTATTGGTGGTGATGAAGTTCATCAAGCCACCGGTTGACCGGCGCTTGTTTGAAGTATCATCATAAGGCTTGCCATAAAGATACGCCTGCTCACGGGTGATGACGTTCTCAACGGAACGACCATACAACTGCTTTGCAAACTCATCGCTCACGCCATACCGGGTGATCTGCTGCTCTGTACGAGACATCTGAACCTTTGTGGGTCCAAAGATCTGCGTATAGTTTTCGCGGATCGTCCGGTCAGCCGCCCGGAAATCACCCGGATCTGAACCTTCAGGCAATGCAGAGCCGACACAAATAACTGTGTCCTGACCCGTTGTGGCATGGGACGTTGTGGCGGGCCAAACTGACCCGTTCTGCCAATCAACTACAGTAATAACACCTGTAGTGGTGTTAATATTGGTAACCCTTTTCACAGCACCGTTAGCGATACCGCCCTCCTCACCAATGGTGAGAAGATCGTCTAATTGGAACTTGTAAGAGTCGGCGGCTGAGACTGTGATAGTCGTAGTGCCTGCTCCTGCGGCTCCTGTATCTGTGGTCTGTGCACGGGGAAGCAAAAGTTCCTCGTCCATCCACTTGAAAGTGGTCTGATCGACAGGGGAACTGGCAAGCAACTGTCGCCCGTCAGTACCAATGCCGTTGATCAGTGGTGAATCAATAGGCGAAATCATATAAATGAGTTCGTCCATATTGATCTTAACACCGACGGCCAAATCATATGAGGTCGCGCCGGGTGCCGCACTTGAAAATCCTACAATAGTCATAATGTCTTTCTCCTAGATGAGTAAATGGGGATCAAACAGAAGTCTTCTTCTGTTCTCTTTCCCGTAATAGTCTCTCATACTTGGAGCGATTATCGGCAAATTTTTTGACACCAATACGGTTGCCGTTGGAATCCAGATACGGAACAAACGATCCATCTCGCCTATGTTCACCAGCGATACCTCGTTCCCAAGCCGGATCGGCCTTAGGAGGTGGAACCTTGTTCATCCGTGACGGCATAGACGAAGGCGCAATATTTGCTGCCTGAAGAATTCGCTTTACAGCAACCTCTTCGCATTCAGGGCAACACGTATCCGGTTCGTCGTTTACCGAATGCCGCCGCTCATAACGGTGGCAACACTCAGAACACTCGTAAACATATGTAGGCATCAGCGTTCAGAGATAACCCTTCGATCAGGGTTTGCCCCGCCTGCCGCCTCTAAAACCGTATTGATGAATCGTGCTGCGGAATCTTCCTTCGGACGACCCGCATTGATCATCTCTTGGAATTCACGGTGGCCTGCGTCGTATGGACTCTCTGTCTGCTCATCAGGTGGAACGCTATCCGAAACCAGATCCTGACGTTGGCGACCAACCTGACGGTCAGCAGCCTCATCAGCCTCAGAGACTCCCGTTGACGCTACTGCGCCTTTGAGAATTCCAAGTTCTTCTGCCTCGGTACGAATCAGATCTGTTTCCAAATCTCCATCGTAAGCCTTGAACAGAAGTTGTCCTGCTTTCGAATCTGTATCTACACCAGCCTTTAGAAACGCCATCTCGCGCTTCACCGACTCAAGTTCCTGTGATGCTTGACGACCTCGGGTCGCTGCCTCTCGCAGATCCTTGATACTGGATTCCTGATTTTCAACCATGGTGTCTCTCCTTTACCGAATCGCGCATAGTGGAGGTACTATACGGGTGGATGACTAAACAGAATTTCCCGGTCGTCACGTTCCGGGTCTGTCTGCCACTATGTTACTCATCAGGAGCGTGCGAAGTCCTAATGGATGGATACTGACCGGCCCAAGGGGCTCACAGCCACCGGCCCATCGGGGGCTCACGGCGATCCAGTAATAACTCTATCATACTATTTCTCTGCATGCCACTCTAAATGGCGAATTTGTGAAGAACGTACTTCTCGTACATCTGTCTTGACTTCACCCACATCGTCGCCAATTGCTTCCAACTTGGCTTGGTTGGCAGCGTGCTGATCAGTGCTTTCTCGTCGGAGGCGGGTGATCAATACAGCAAAGACGCCGCTTATTAGAGCAGCACCTATAGCGCCAATTGGCCCTGCCCATTCCATTACGAGGCAGCAGAAGCGGATCCGTCACCGAAGCGTGTAGCAACCACGCCCTTGACGAGACTAAGCACAGCCGTTGCTCCCGCAATGCCTGCGGTTTTGAGCGTGTCGGTTGAGCCAACAATATAGATAGCGAGGAACGCTTGAAGAAACGTTGCTACTACCCGTTCTAGTAGATCTCTGGTAAACATTACTTCCTTCTCCTTCTTGGCGAAGGCGATCTCGGTGGCGGTTTCGATAAAGGTTGTATAAAGGTTTTACTGCGGATTCTGGCTTTCAATGCGTCAAGTTCACGCTGCCAAGGCCGCGTCGTTGTGCCTGATCCCAAGCGTCGTGCGCTACCAAGCATTGCACGATCAGCACTACTACGCTTTTTACGAGCCATTACTTCTTCCTTTTCTTTCGAGAAACCTTCTGATACGCCACTTTCTTAGCCTTTCCTTTCGAACCTGCTGTCTGATACTTCGGCATTACCTTGCTGTCCCCAGCCCCGTGCCCGTCTGTGTAACCATAGCACCTCCGCCGCCACGAAACGCTGCGACCCGTCGATTGCGGCGACGATTCAACTGCTGTCGAATATCATCCGATGACATATCAGACAGATCAACATCAAACATTGCTTCCAAACCCTCATCTTCCAAACTAAGATCCTGCTCCCCTGCCTTCTCCACAAACAAGGGACGCTGCTCTGCCAACAACCCGAACCCTTTGGTCCATTCTTCTTCCCCGATACCAGCAGAACCAATCAACTCTGCACGGGTCTTACCAATATCCAACCCCTGAAACCCTGCCTCTGTCCCAATGTATGATGCCTCAGATTTTGATTGGACATCAATCCATGACCCACCCCACGTATCGTCCGGGTCAAGGAACGTCTTCATCAAGTTCTCTTGAGCAAGAACTCCTCCTTCTGGACCAGTCCCGTACCATTCAAGGAACGTATCACGAACTGCTTGCGGAGCATCGCTAACCATCCTTGCTGCCAACGCCATTCGATCTGTCACCTCTGTCGGGCTGACACGATTCGCAATAATATTTTCAACCAACAAGTTGAAGTCGATACCTGCGCTACTGATGTCGTGGCGGGCCAGCATGTCGCTTATGTGCCCTTCCATTGCAAGGTATTGCGACGGGGTTGGGATAGCCCTGTCGTCTTCTGATTCTGCACGCAACCGGGCGATACCGGGGAACCGTGTCTTGAAGATGTCCTCGTCGTAGATTTCGAGTAGCATCTGCTGGATTGTGTACGACGGTTCTGTGAAATTATCTGACATGCGACCCCAATATTCTCTTGCCTTGTCTGGGTCGATACCGATTTCTGATAGTAGGGCTACGAATTCGTCTTCTGAAATCGCTGGGTCTGGCTCGGGTTCCGGTTCCGGCTCGGGTTCAGGCTCTGGCTCAGGCTCTGGCTCGGGTTCAGGCTCAGGCTCTGGTTCCGGTTCTGGTTCCGGCTCAGGCTCCGGTTCTGGCTCGGGTTCAGGAGTCTCATCGTCACCATCGTCAGGATACTGATCACCCTCAAAGTTATCTAGTTCATCGCCACCGTCATCATCGGGATACTGATCACCCTCAAAGTTACCTAGTACATTGCCACCGTCACCGATAAGACCAGCGTCACCCATCACCTCAGCCAACACACCCGAATCAACAACAACACCAACTTCAGCCAACGACTCCACAGTCTCAGCCACCAAAGGATCAACTTCCCCTGTCGTAACCTCCTCCGTTACAACCTCATCCTGTTCATCTAAAACTTCCTCCAACCTGACAGGATTAACAGTGACGCCAGCCCCTGCCAACGATGCCGTAATCTCCTCCGCCTTCTGCTTATTGGAAGGCTTTACACCAACCGGATCCCCACCCGCATCCAACGTAGTCTTAGCCTCAACCATCGTTTTCCACGTAGCATCGCCCACCTCACCAGTCACAGCCAAACTGGCACCCGGAATACCAGCCAAAGACTTACTTAACGTAGTCTGATACTCCCTAACCGCCGCCTCAGTCTTCGGTCCATAAATCCCATCAACAGGTCCGGGGCTATAGCCAAGATCAACCAGTACCTGCTGAAGAATAGATACATACAGGCCCGTCGCGCCACGCTTCATCGCCATGATCTCACCCCAAAGAACTCAGCCATCGCACTAGCAAAGTCGTTCATCTTCCCACGATACTCCGTAGTCTTCCGATAACGAGGATCCTTATATGCCAACGCCTTCGCCTCACGCGAATTGATAAACCGACTGACACCCTTGTCGTCAGTTGTCACCAACGACTCATTGAAGAAAGGATCATCCAACGACACCTCATCCATGTTCATACCCCACACGTTTGCGACCTCACGTTTCATCGGAGCCAAATGGTCCGATAGTGTCAGCCCACGCTGGAACAGATTGTTAACAAAATCTGGATCTAGCCATTCGTGTTGGCTATACGACTGATCAACAATCGTTTGGTACATCTGCTCCTCTGTGATCTTCTCACTCTTATAGTCATGGGCCATCCGATCTAATGTACCCTTGTCAAACACGGTAAGCCACTGGTCCGCCCTCCACTGTAGGTCGTCACGCACATCCCGTACACTCCCTCTGTCCGGTCGCTGACTTGTCGTGATCTGACCTTCTTCCAGCAGATCATAATAAGTTGTATTCAGAATATCGCGTTCGATCTCAGCATCGGACAAACCCTCTTCATACATTCTGACAGCAAGATCATCTGCCTGATCATCTGTCAGTGAATACCCCAACTGTGAAGCGAAACGGTGAGCATCATCAATATTTATTTCTTTAATCTGTTCCCATGTGCCAAGATCAGTTAGTCGGAGTTCTTCAGCAGCCCGCCACCCTTGGGTACTTTTCTGCCACCAAGATGTTGCGTTCAGATCACGCAAAAACGTTCTGGCAATATCCATCTCTTCCTGCGGGCTATCAGCCGCATTTAGTTTGGTTTGATAATTAGCAAGGAACTGTAATAGTTCGCCATCTCCGGTGGCTCCAATCCACCACCATTCCGGTGGCAAAGTGAACTTCGTTGACTCACCTGCCGTATAGTTGTCCTGCGACGACCAACGGCTTGACTCCCAAGAAGGCGGAGATGTCTTCTTTTTAGGCGGCTTCTCTTCGGGCGGACGAGGATCCCGGTCATCATCCCAACTCACTGCCATGATTACTCAACCTCCTCTAGAAGAATCTCAATTAACCTATTGCGACGGGTTGCCCCCACATTATCCCAATCCTTATCCACCTCAGCAGCGGCTGCCTCCCAATCACGGCTCTCAATAGCCGCCTTCATCTTCGGCCACGCCACCCCATAATCCTCCTCCCCAAACCCAAACGTATGTATACCAGTATTAAACACGAAATCAATCAACCCGGCCTGAAGATGAGGACTCAACTCATCCCAATTCCCCAACGCCTCAGCCCCCCTACGATGATAATTATAATCCTCCACAAACAAGGCTTCGACCTCCTCATCAGACAACACCGTACCCTCAGAATAAAGACCAGCCCTCCTATCCTCCTCAGTAATCAGATGCCCAATCCCAATCGTCGGATTCTTCTCCGGACTCGGATCCTCATAAACCGTATTACTAAACCCCTCATGTTGCCGCATCATTCTCATCGCAATAGTCTGCGTATCCAACGGAGTCGCCGGATTCACCTGACCCGGCGTCCCACCCGACACCCCCTGCTCAGGCAGCGCATACTTCGCCTCCGGATTCTCATGGTAAAATCTGTCACCAACCGCAACTTCCAACATATCCGTAGCAGACAACGGCTTTGCCGCACCCGGACCCTTGAACCTGTCCCCCAACGGACGCACCATCCACGGCATATCCTTATCGACATGAACCCCATACTTGGGGCCATTACGTAACGCCCACTTCTCTACTTCCTTACTCGGATACTCCAATACGGCTGCACGACCACGCAAAAACGGTGACTGCTTAGGCAACCCGATACGTTCCGCTGCCTGAGGATTGACACGACGCGCCTCATGGTAGAGGCGTTCATGTTCAGCGACAGTCATAAAGCCTGCGGTAACGGTCGGAGGCTCGGGGGCTGCGTCTAAGAAACTACGGAGCCGTGTTGCGAATGGTTGCCAAAAATATTGCATAGATAGATCCTAGTCTACTCCGTAAATCCCATCAACTCGGCATATCTGGTAAGTAGCCGGTCGAAACGCCATATTTCCTGAACAATGTGTGCCCCAACTTCTTTTCGTTTCATCTTATACAAGTTCTGATACAAACCCAAGTTGCGATCATCCGGTAACCATATAATCCGGTTGCCTGCACCGGCATGTTCAGGAAATATATCATCGTAAGCCTGAAGTTGTGCAGATGTATAAACCCAATCATATATTTTTGTCGGTATGTAATAGTCCCTTATCCCCGGAGTTCGATACACCGCAGTGTTGGGATAGCCGTGTTCAGTTTTGAACGCAGTCAACTTTCCTCGGACGCGCTCCAACTCTTGCAATACTATCGGATCAACATTCGACATCGGCCCCGGTTTCCCCACCAATGTCTCCAATTCAGCATCCAACCCTGCCGTTTCCTCAGCAACAAACTCATCCACCCGACGTTCCGCTAACTCAAGCGCCCTGTCGATCTCTTTTCTAGTAATATCATTGGCATCGAACGGCCTCCACCCCTCATCAACGCTATGTCGATATTCTTCAATAAGGTGCCTCTTGAACTCATCATCCTGTTCGTCAAACCACAGACGCTTCAAATGCGCTAGGTTCTCGTCGCTGTCGCTTACATCTCCGCCACCCTCCAATGCGGCCCGTATCCGATCTGACCCATATCCACCCGCCCGGAAATCCTCAACCTCTTCTATCCACGCTTCCAGATCACGCATCGCTTCTTTAGATTGGTTTCCTTCGCCATGCGCTACGGCTTCTCGTTCTTTATGTAGTCCTTGAAGCAGTTCTTCTGATTGCTGCCGGTCAAGTGTCTGGTACTCCAGACTTTCGCCAATAGCACTACCCCGACTATTAACCTCATCACTAAATATGTCGAATTGGGCCTTGGCTGCATCCCATTCTGGATCACCCGGCCCCCAATCAGGACGGATAGGCCGATCAACAGATAGTTGGACTTCAGCCCATTTCAACATATCCCTTACAGCATGGGCAGAGGGATCATCCACAAACTTTGGATCATTTACAAACTCTCTAAGGAATTCAACATGCGCTATAAGTTCAGTTCTATCCTCTGGGCCATAAGGTACCGTGTTTACTTTGCCGTACAAATAATAATGAATGCGTTCGTATTCTCGCAGAGCAGCCTCATACTGCGCCATTCTCCCGTCCGGGCCGAAGTCACTGAGTCTGGCACTTACATCAGGCACAGTAGCCCTAGTAGACGGATCAGGTTTTGCTGGTGTACGTGTACCGGGTGGATCACTGAGTGGACTCCTCAGACCCAATTCATAAGCGATACCAGCGGTAAAGTCTGGATCATCAGGATATTTAGCACTCAGTTCCCCCTCAACCTCCAAATAACGCCGGAAGTCTGCTATTTCTTTTTCGGTGTAGCCTCTAGAACGACTGAATGCTTCCCAATCATCACCTGATATGGCAATACCCTCCTTCAATAATGCCTGCGTTTCTTCTGAGAACGGTTCAATACGAGGATCTTTTTCTGCCAAACCTGTTCTGTGTACCAATACAACGAACTCACGAAACAAAGGATCGTCAATAAACTCAGCATATGCGGGACCAAGCATATTGATAAGTTCTGTAGCCGATCCGATAGCAAACGCGGTTGCATTGTAGGGATCGACGCCCGTACTGGGTGGGACCGACGGAGATACCCCACCCGACCCCGGCTCCCCCAACGCTTGAACAAGAAACTTCTGTACGTTCTCTTGGAACTGTGGCCCACCCAATGACCCACGATTACCTGCCACATTCAAAACACGAATATCGTTATCTTGGATAAAGTCAACGAGTTGCTGGCGGCTCTCTGCCGAATTACCAGTAATAACGATGTAAGGCTTCGGCTCAGAAACTTTCCAATCGCGTCCAGATGTTCTAGCCGTCTCCCCCCTTAGCAATTGTTCAGTACGACCAGTTCCCGCATCACCCGTACTTGGGTAAAAGAGGACAGTACCATCTGACTGTTCGATATTTTCTATAGTCTTATACATATAATCCTTTTCTGAATGTTCTACCAACCCGAACCGATCCCGCAATAACGGAGTATCAGTCCCTCCCTCCACCCTGAAGCCCTTCGTTCCCGTGCCTCCTGTTGGGATACCCAACTGCTCTGCTGCAAACAAACCTGCCTGATCAGCACCCGTCTGCCCACCAGAAATAATCTTGTCCAACGCTACCGATGGGCCTGTCTCTGCTGGTATACCGGGTGAGGCTGCCTGCGGTGTTGGTGTTTCGGGTGAAGATACCATTCGGGCAACATCAGGATTCAATACAATAATCTGATCACTCCCATAAGTCTGCCAGAATTTTCTCCATCTCCCATCCAAATGTTCGCTTACATTCCGAATTTCAACAATGTCATATCTTTCTTCTAGTGCTTCCCACCCACTCGTCCCCGGAGTAATGTCATGTAGTCGAACCGACTGTCCCCCAATAGATTCTGCTTCTTCTAGCGCCGCTAGATAAGACTCATCTGAATCAATAACGAGTCTGCGCGCTGATGGATCAATAGCATAATCGACTGGCTCCAACTCAGTCCGTATTGCCCCACCAGCCTCAACCCGCCATTCTTGGGCATCATAATCATAGAAGCCTCGGGTTTCTATACCCTCGGCTTCTATGCGTTGGTACTCCTGTTCAAGCAACTTATAGTTCCAAGTGTTTGGACCGGGCATCAGATGGTTATGGCCCCGATCAGTAATATCAGAACCATAATACTTCTTTACCGAAGCAGGATCAGTATCCGGTTTTGGAAGACCGTGAGACATACCCGTCTCGTCGGGTAATACCCATTTATTCGGTATAACGACACCCACCCCAGTGTCAACGTCGTATGAACCCCAGTGAGCATCATCTAAAGATAGGTACAAATAATCTCCCCCTGCTCTCTCTGTACGTGGCCCCAAACCTTTACCACTACCTACTCCATGTGCCGGAGGCTTTGTGAAATCGTGTATTCCACCACTTTCAATTAAACCAGCCTTTCCTTCAGGGGTAGTAAAATGCTTGTATGTAGGCCAGCCTGCTGGGGCTGTCTCTGCTGGTATACCGGGTGAGGCTGCCAACGCCTCATCACGAACCTCCATCAAAATCCGTGGGAACGCCTCACGCCAATGCCCCGTAACCGGATGCGTAAGCGTCCTATCCCCCGTAGCCAACAACGCCTCCCTGAATTCAGGAACCTGTTCAAACTTAGCCACCACAATTTCCTTCATCAAAGGCTCTGTAATCGACTGATCAGTATCCAAAATCTGTCCAAACGAACGAGCATCCGACCCAACCAGACCTTCACCTCCTGCAACAAATTCACCAGACTTATGGGACTGATACGCTGCCTCTGCCGATTCGAATGTTTGGCCTCGGAACTCGAACGGGCTTCTTTCAAAGTTTGACAGGACCGGATTCAAGTCATCTGAATGCTTGATAACAACTGGGCCTGTCTCTGCTGGCTGCGACGGCAAATACAAAGACGGAGAAAAACCCGAACTTGAACCGAATCCTGCCGACCCCAACTGATCCAACCGGGCCTGCAAATAATCCCAAGTACGTGGAGCCTTGTTCCTCAAATCGGCACGCCCAGTGCCTAACGTATACCCGCCTCGGTCTTGGTGAACAACAACAACTCCCCCTTCTGGAATCTTGGCAAACCCCTCATCAATCTTTTGAATATTATCTTCATAAGCGTCATCAGTCATATACTCTCTGGTCGTACTCTTTGTCGGAATCCCAATCGCGTTAGGTTGCCCCCTGATAATAGCCGCCCCACTATCTGGCCCACCCGGAGCCATACTCCCCGCATCATGCGCCTTCACATTCTCACCAAAAAGATAATACTTATTTGGATTCGCTCGAAGTAACTCAGGAGTAAAGAATTGCCTAGACTCCTCCATAGTCACTCCCCCCGGCAATTCAGGCAACGCCCTCTGCGACGGCGTGAACTGATTCCCAAACGTCAAACCCAAATGATGATTGATCCGCGACCCAATCGTATCCCACCCAGTATCACCCGTTACGAACAGCGACTCAACATTGTTCGCCTTCAAGAAGTCTTGAAGTGCTGCTGCTGTCATCTCCTCAACCCCACCAGTCGCCGCGTGTTGTTCCCTGAAATTGAACACAGGTATACCGGCTTCTTCTGCTGCGGTCAGAAAGGGGGTAACCGTATGCGAAACCTCTCCTCCTTCGAGCCTGTCGAACACAACCATCGCGTCGGCTTTTGCAACATTGCTAGTCCCCCACGGTGGCGGCATCTGAAGTTCATGGGGGAGAGCCGTAAGGGGGTGGGTGGACATGATGCGTCGAACAGGGAGAATGGTTCTGCCCTGTGCGAATGCAAGAGCATCTTCAGGGCCAACTGGCGGGACTGGTATGTCTGCTGCCATTGTCATGCCGCCGGGACCGGGCGGGCCTTGGTAACCCGGTTCAAGCGCCGGTGTCGATCGATCAACAAACCTAGCCAATTCCTCATCGGTAAGACTTTCCCAGTCCTCCCCCAAGTATCTAGTCTGAGCGGCTCTTGCCTCTTCCGGCGAACGCACTATGGCACGCATCAGATCGCCTTCTTGGGATACGAAACCTGTTGTCACAGCGCGTCCCCCACTTTTTATATTGGCATCATCAATCCAAATGACGACTTGATGGGGATCAGCGCCGACGGCACGACCGGGGCCACGTACACC
>PVBE012511609.1_pt1 | contig 13092 bp, 12 predicted proteins | sample 1631181 | NCBI WGS metagenome assembly PVBE01 (sample SAMN08397723, study PRJNA350692) | Marine metagenome, whole genome shotgun sequencing project. | isolation source: water | place: Pacific Ocean | collected 2012-04
CAATGCCCCCAACGCCCCCGCGGTAGCATAAATCACTTCAATCGCGTTTGATCCGCTGCGATTTGACATAGTGCCCTCCAAATTTAGGTGATCGTGTATTTACTTACCTGTTTAGCCCACCCAGATCAATGATTATCCTTCTTCGCCTCGTCGGCATCCATATTGGAGCCTTGAAGACTTGCGACCTCTGTACGTCGTCGAACCAATCTGGACAGATGGTCTTGACTCCCTGGGGTAGATATTCCGGGTTGTCGCCCTCATCGGCTATGGCACTTTATTTGCGATCACGTTCGAGCCAGGCTTGCTTCGGGAAGTTTGGATAACCGATAACCCGGTGGCGGATATCAAGCCGGAAGTCTATCTCGGGCCGTGGTGCCAAGTCCCAGATCCATTGCCGACCACCTTCTGGCAGGGTAACACCCCACAGTGATGCTTCCCGGCTAACAAATTTCTTCTCGTTGTATTGCAGACGTTCAAGGTCAGCGATCAGGCACGTAACACCTGGAAACGAGCTAATCCAGTCCAAGTGGTTTTCCACCACTGCTTTCGAAAAAGCCGACACCTGCTCTTGTCCAACCAATCGGATTCGTCGTGATAAGTACTCGTTTGGCAACACCGGAAGTTGGGAAAGAATATTTGCTGATACCACCAGATCGAACCCTTCGTCAAGGAAGTACTCAATCCGCCGCAGGGGCATGGGTGCCAGTTTCCGCCTCCGGCCTGCCATATAACTCCGCTCGACCATACCGGTAACATCTCGCTGTACGAGGCGGACATTAGGGAATGGACTGGTCTGCCGGTGCACTCGCCACAAATGTACAATGTCGACTAATACGACATCATGAAACAGTCGACTTAATTCAAAGACTGGAATGTCGAATAGTAAACCTGAACCGATGATCAGCGCCTTGTGTTTGTGCTCGCACTGGCGAGCAGCTTCTAGAATCGATGCCTGGGTGTGCTCAAGATGTATTCGCCAACTAGCTCGGCAGCGGTTCCGGCGTGCTCCCAGGGCTTTCATTTCTCTAACGTAACCCATCTTTCGGAGGTAGAATGGGACTGGAGTTGTTAGGTAATTGCCCCAACTCCGAATCTGGCAACCCGCCATGCCTCTAACCTGTGCTTGCCAGTGGAGAATGTGATTGATTATCTTGACATGTCATCTAGCATCTCAAACAATAATCATTCCGTTGAAGTACTACTCCGCAATCTCCAGATGTCGTAATCGGAGATGACGAGCACGAATTCGACCGGATCCTCTCTACACTCGACGAAACCTTTAGCGATGCTGAAATCACAAAGTGAGCCAGTGTTGCCGTCTGGTTCTAGCTTGTATTGGACAGCATGTCATGGGATTGCCTCGGTCCTATTGAGTGCGGTACTCGGCATACATAACAGCTGTCTAACCCTTGAGACGTAGGATAACTTGGGGCAATGGTTATATCAGACGAGCCAAACGGAAGAAAGACCAGAGACACCAAGGCTGCCAGCGGACGAGCGCGAAAACCTTAATTCCGCCCGTGAATCTTATCAACGGTTAGGTCGAAGCGCCTCGCTCGACCTATTCTCTAGCCCAACGGCACGTCAAGAAACGCGATAAATGATGCCAACCCGATCAGGGTCACGAATATCGCCCCTACGTAGTTCATCGTATGTCGGAGTATATTGACGCCTCCAGTGCCAGCAGACCGCTCCATCATTCGCATGGCAGTTTGTCTTGCGAGGATGGCACCCACTCCCAGCGTGCAAATACTCAATCCGATGCCTACCGACATGGCCGCAACCAGTATGAATCCAGGATAAATCATATCGTTGGCGACTGCATATAACATGATGAGTACCGCACCCGGGCAAGGGACCATGCCGGCCGCAAAGGCTAGGATGCCACCTTCTGCGTTACCACCGTGGCCATGACTATGCCCGTGGCCATGACTATGCCCGTGGCCATGACTATGCCCGTGGCCATTCGCACTGCCATCGGCTGATCCTCGCGACGCACGAATTGCCTGATACAGCATATAAATGCCGATGCCAACAATGATCAAGAAACTCCCGGCACGAACACCCGGTACTTCAGAGAGCCCAACACCGAAACCAGCCTTCAATACGATGTCTGCCAGCCAGACAATTACCACGGCGGCAATCACGTGGACGATGGCCACCTGAAGCGCCATTATGACCCCCCGCGTGACACGAACTTCGCGGCCCAGAAAGTAAGAAACGATGATGAATTTTCCATGTCCCGGTCCAAACGCGTGGATCATGCCGTAAGTGAAAGCGATGACTAATCCCAGGAAAAACGCACCGAGATCGTTACCCTGCTCAATGGCGTTCATGTGTGTGGCGATCTCAGCGTTGGCGCGACGTTGAAAATCAATCAGGTACTCAGTCAAGTGTGCAAACATTCCTACAGCATCCTGTTCCACGATTTCAACGTCGGGTGCAGATGTTTGGCTTAATCCTTTGGGAATCGTGCCAAACGCCAGCAGCAATGCGACTATTGCCATGCCCAAAAACGAAGGAGATACCTTCATTCGTGTGCTGTAATCATTAAAAACTTTCATTCGCTATGCTCCGCATTTTAGTGTTACGACTTGCGAGTGACCTGATCGCGTACCCTTGCCGCGGGCGACTCGAAATTTGCAGCCGGCTCCCATCGTTCCATCGACGAGCAGGAAGTCGGTTTCTGAGAAACGAAAATCCACGACTGTGCCCTTGTCAAACAAGCTCGCAACAACCGGGCTAGTGCTAGGATCAGCGGAAGGAACCAGAGGTACGGTAAAGCGATACACCAGATTATTATCTTCGATACTCGCGGTGAAATTCTCGATGTCGGTAGTTTTGCGGTTCTCGCCGTTCCCCCAGACATGAACGTAGTAATCAAACCGAGCCAAGGGATCGAATGACTCGGCGCGTAGACGCGCCACTTCTTCCGGTCCAAACGTCCCATCCCGATTGCTATCATAAATTTGGATGGCCCGGGAACTGTAATACTCGTCGAAACGCCAAACATACGTAAGTCCGTTGACTCGGGTATCTTCAAACCGAAAAATAACTCCTGCTGTCACCCACACATCCGGATTGGCGTTAACGCGCCCTATGTCAAACGAGACAGCAACGACCAGCGCTAGCAGCAACGTTTCAACGAGGTACAACATTTTCGGTTTAACCATGGAAATACTCTTTACCACCATAAGAACGGTACTCTCAGATAATGACATCGAAACCAGCTTCGGTGATTGACGCCGAGATTATCGATTGCTGAATTATCCCTGAGTCAAAGTCGACCGTAACGATACCGCTGTCAAGGTCGGCTATCGCTGAGCTGATTCCATCTATCCGATTCAATGCGTTTTGCACACTGTTGACACAACCGCCACAGGTCATACCTTCGACTTTTAGTTCAATACGTTCCATGAGTAAGCTCCTCTAGTTCATTGTTTAAGTTATCGGGGTGTCCAGCGTTTCAAAAACAGTGAGTTTGTGACTACGCTGACACTGCTCACGGCCATCGCAGCGCCGGCGAGCGTCGGACTCAAAAAACCTACTGCAGCCAGCGGAATGCCTATGACATTGTAGATAAATGCCCAAAATAGATTCTGGCGAATCTTGTTCCAGGTCGCCCTGCTGACCGAAATCGAAGCAGCGACCAAACTAGGATCAGGCCGCATCAGCGTAATGCTGGCTGTTTCCATGGCCACATCACTGCCGGTTCCTATGGCTATGCCGACATCGGCCGCGGCCAAGGCCGGTGCATCATTAACTCCGTCGCCAATCATGCCAACGCAGTATCCTTGTGACTTTAGTGTATCGACCTCCAAAGCCTTGTCATTAGGTTTTACCCCACCCTTCGTTATATCGACACCAACCTGCCGACCAATTTCTTTCGAGACGCGCTCCGAGTCTCCGGAGATCAGGAGTGTCCGAACACCAAGCGATTTCAATTCAAGAATAGCAGCACCGGACTCGAGACGAAGCGGATCAGCGAGCGCAAGCGCGCCTAACAGCTCTCCGGAACGCGCGACCCATATCACCGTTTTACCCTCATTCTCCCAACTCTCTGTTGGACTTTCACTCACTGGCGTTTCAAAGCCGTTATCCGCCATAAAGAATTGATTGCCGACCAACACCTGTGCACCGCCTATGCGACCGGATACCCCGCGTCCAGTATGACTGCGGAATTCGTCAATCGTACTCAGTTCGAGAGCACTCTTGCTAGCTGCTCGCAGCACGGCGTGGGCAAGAGGATGTTCGCTGCCCTGTTGCAATGAAGCTGCTGCGAGTAGAAGTTCTGCTTCGTTGCCGGAAACGACAAAGCTTGCGACAACCTCGGGGTGACCTTCAGTCAGAGTTCCAGTCTTGTCAAATACAACCGCATCTATCTTGTGCGCGCGCTCCAGCGATTCGACATCCTTGATGAGGATTCCGAAACGAGCCGCAACACCAGTACCAACCATGATTGCGGTGGGTGTAGCCAGGCCCAGCGCGCAGGGGCAGGCAATGACTAACACCGACACGGCTGCGATAAGTGACTGCTCGAGATTGCCGGATATAAACATCCAGCTAGCAAAGCTAAGCAAGGCAATGGCAATCACGACAGGTACGAAAACCTCGCTGATCCGGTCCACCAATCGTTGTACTGGGGCTTTACCAGCCTGCGCATTTTCAACTAGTCGGATAATTTTCGATAGCGTTGAATCCTTACCCACAGCCACGGTCTGAATTGTAAGAAGCCCAGTTCCGTTAATAGCACCTCCAGTAACCAGGTCTCCGGAACGTTTATCAACTGGCATGCTTTCACCGGTAATAAGTGATTCATCGACTTCGCTTTCACCACCGGCGACTTCGCCGTCCACCGGTAATCGTTCTCCGGGACGAACAATGACTAAATCACCGACTTGTACTTCGGCAACAGGCAGTTCGACTTCCGTCTCGTTGCGCAGAACGTGAGCAACTTGTGGTCTCAGTTTCATCAGCGCGCGAATGGCTGTCGTAGTGCCACGTTTGGCTCGCGCCTCCAGCAACTTACCGAACAAGACCAGCGTGATAATTACGGCACTGGCCTCAAAATACAGTTGCCCCTCTGCCGCATGGCCTAAACTGATAAGCAAGTACAGACTGTACAGATAGGCAGTCGTAGTACCGAGAACAATCAGCACATCCATATTGCCCGAGCCCGCCCTGATTGCACTAGCGGCCGCGCGATAGAAACGAGCGCCGATCACAAACTGTACGGGGGTGACCAACAGCAGTTCAACCCAGACGGAAAGATGAAAGGTCCAGCCAACAAACATGGATAGCATCTGAAGGACCAACGGCAACGTCAATGCGCTGGAGACCATCAGCACATAAGCGTCGCGACGCAACTGGGCCTGTTCGGCGGAGTGCAACTTCGTGCCGCCCGCAGTGCGACCATCTGACTCCGAATCCAGTACCGCATCGAAGCCAGCCTTTTCGACAGCTTCGTTCAGATCGCGTAAATCCGTCTGGCCGGACACTGTCTTGATATCGGCTCGCTCGAGCACGAGATTGACGTTCGCTTCGATAACGCCCGATACCCCCATTAGAGCTTTTTCGATTCGGTATGCGCAGGCACTGCAAGTCATGCCTTTGACACCGAGAGAAAAATGTTCTCCCCGTACTTCGAAACCAGCTTTGACGACTGCGTCCGCAATAGATGCCGCATTGACCGTACCAGGGTCAAATACAACGTCGGCACGCTCGGTTGCGAAATTAACTGCAGCACTGTGGATACCCGGCGCGCGGTCCAGCGCCTTCTGCAGCCGTGTAGCGCAGGCGCCACACGTCATGCCATTGACTGGCAAACCGATACTGTCAGTGAAATCACACTCGGTGGCCGTCAGTTCACTCATTCAGGCTTCTTCTAAAGCTAGTGCCGCAATTATTGGGCAACCGCTCACATCGCCGGACCCAGAGCATTCACTTTCAAGTTGGCTTAGCACCTTGTGAATTCGTGACAGGTCCTCAATTTTGGAATCAATCTGACTTAATTTTTTTCGAGTCAGATCTTTGACTATCGACTTTTGGCCGCCTACATCCTGCAGTTCCAGTAACCACTCGATTTCGTCCAGCGTAAAACCAAGTCCTTTGGCTCTTCGAATGAAACGCAAGCGTGCCGCTGCCTGACTCGGATACAGACGATACCCAGCTGGTGTGCGCGCAGGTTCCGGGAGCAATCCTCGGCGCTCGTAGAAACGAATCGTATCGATTCCAACCCCGGCATGCCGGGCCAGACGCCCGATGGTCATCCGATTCTCAATCGCCGAGTTCATGACGACAATATTAACCCTAGACTCGAGTCCAGAGTCAAAGGTTTGTTATCGAATAACACTTCACTGTTATCCATTTTTATCGATCGCGAAAATGACATCGAGAAAGCTGACCTGACACAGCCGGTCTTAATTTTGGGGCCTCCCGAATGCACCGTTCCTCTGCAATTGGGCACCGCAAATGGAAACGGCACCCGCTGGGTGGATTCATTGGACTGGGTGGCTCTCCTTTCAAGGATTCGTCACTACCGGCAAGTTCCAGTTCTTCGAGCCAGGAAGCCTTTATTAATGCACGGGTATACGGATGAGTGGGGGTGGCAAATAAGGTATCGCGATCGGCAATCTCTACAATTTGACCAAGATACATTACAGCCACTCTATCGCAGAAATATTTGACCACCCGAAGATCGTGAGTGATCATCAAAATTGTGAGCCCAAATCTACTCTTTAGCTCAATCAACAGATTAAGCACCTGAGCCCTTACAGAGGCATCAAGTGACGATGTCGGCTCGTCACAAATTAGAAAGCTCGGCTCAAGTAACAGTGCTCGCGCAATAGCAGCACGCTGCAACTGACCACCCGAACACTGGCTCGGAAATCGTTCATAGAATGATCCATCGAGACCAACTTCTGAGAGAAATCGAAGTACACGTTTCTGGCGTTCCTCATAATCGCCTATGTGATGCTGGGCGAGCGGAGCTTCAAGGCTCACTCCTATCCGCATACGCGGATCAAATGCCGCCAGAGAATCCTGAAAGATTAGCTGCATAGATTGCCGCAACCTTCTCAGCTCCTTGCCCTTTACCGCAGAAACATCTCGACCTTCAATTGCAACAGTACCACTGTCGAGTGATATTAATTTGAGCAACAACCGAGCTAGTGTACTCTTTCCACATCCGGACTCACCAACCAAACCTAAAGTCTCATTTTTTTCAATAGAAAAAGATACACCGTCTACCGCACGCACGACTCCCCCGCGGACACTTCCACTGGCTCGAATCGGGAAGTGTTTCACAATATTCTCTGCAACAAAATGTGGAGTATCCGATTTCAACGGATCAGAGTGTGAGTTGTTGAATACGCTCACGTTGAAGTCTCCTCTCCTGCTTGACGGGAATTGTCGTAGCCACTCATCGAGTACTCAGAAGGAGGTACTGCCCAGCATCGCGCACGACAGGGCTCTGAATACGTGCGAAGAGGTGGCTCCTGTCGTTTGCATTGCTCAGAAATACCAATGTCCGCTGCTGTTATACAGCGTGGCAAGAACGTGCATCCACTGGTTGTTTCAATTCCTGTATTCTCACCTGAGGGTATTGTATATAGCGCCTGCTCATCGTCGGTCTCCAAAAGAGAACAACGCAATAGGGCCTGCGTGTATGGTTGTCGCGGCTTGCTAAGAATATGTCGGGTCGGCCCTTCTTCAACAATTCTCCCGGCATACATTACAACGACACGGTCCGCTAACGACGAGACCACTGTCAGATCATGGGTAATAAGGAGTATCGCTAACTCTCTTTCTCGACGTTCACGTTCGAGAAGTTTTAAAATTTGAGTTTGCACCGTGACATCGAGTGCCGTTGTCGGCTCATCAGCAATCAGTAGATGCGGATCGGCGCTCAGGGCAGCCGCTATCATCACCCGCTGAGCCATTCCGCCTGACATCTGATGAGCATAGTTACGTGACCGCTCCACCGGCTCCGGAATTCCAACTTCCCCTAATAACTCAATCACTCGTGCCTTTGTTGCCTGCTTATCAAGCCTCCGGTGAACAGTCAGTGATTCAGCTACTTGAGACCCCACTGTTGCCGAAGGATCGAGCATAGACTGTGGTTGTTGGAAGATCATTCCGATTCGACCACCACGCAGCTCGTTGAGCTGTGGCGCAGTCATATCACGAACTTCCTTTCCGTCGAACTTTATAGAACCTTCTTTGATGTCAAACACATGGGGCAATAATCGGATCAATGACAACGCAGTCATCGTCTTGCCTGACCCTGATTCACCAACCAGAGCTACGATCTCACCGCGACCAATAGTTAATTCAAGGTCCTCAACCACCTGCTTTTTGCTTTGTTCACCGGTCAAGCCGATCGATAGCCCTTTGACACTTAATAGCGGGGTGGTCACAGTAGTATTCGATTCTGGTTCACAAGCTTTCCCGACCCTGCGTCTATGAGAGTCCTTCCTCTACACCCAGCAAATCTGTCGTCGAAATAATAAGAGGGTCCCACCACAACTTTGCAATGTACTCCTAGCCAGTACAATGCCTTAATACCCATCAGATTGGGTCTTTGGATATCAATCATTTTTCGTCGGTCGCATCATAAAGTAATTCATCAGCACTTATGAATTTGGACCTTTCGTTGTCTTGGCGGATGGTTCGAAATCTTTGTGAGATTCCTCTTTCGCATTTTTTGACTCGTCCTCAATTTCAAGCCCCTGACCTATCAAGGTAACTGCGAGAGCGGTAATAAAGATCGCAAAACCTGGAGCAAAGGCCAGTAACGGAGCACGATCGACAAAGCGTAGCGCATCCGCCAGCATCGCTCCCCAGTCCGATTTTGGTGGTTGTACACCAAGCCCGAGAAAGGATAAAGCGCCAACTGTGATTAATTTGTGGCTAAATCTTAAAAAGGTAAGTGCCGCCAGAGGACGATAAACATTCGGAATCACGTGGCGAAAAATAATAAAGAAACGAGAACAACCGAGAACCTCCGCAGCTGTAATGTAGTCTTTGGAGTTGATCTCAAGAGTAAGGCTACGCGCCATCCGAGCAAAGGGCGTCCATGCGACTACTATCAGCGACAAGATTAGCGTCATAGATCCCGGTCCAATAAGAGCAATAATGACAAGGGCTACCAAGACGTCCGGAAAAGCAATCAACAAATCAACCGTTCGCATTATTACTTCGTCAACCATACCGCCGGCACGACGCGCACAAATAACCCCCACAATTGTCCCAAAGGTGGCCGAAATTACCATAACCACGGCCGCAACAGAGACTGAAAATCGCCCACCAATCAATAAGCGACTGAGAACGTCTCTTCCTAGCTGGTCCGTCCCTAACCAGTAGAGGCTACTGGGACCTGAGAGCCGGTGGAGTAATTCTTGGGCGTCGGGGTCGTAAGGAGCGATCCACTGAGCGAGAATAAGGACACAGATTACTGCTAAGAAGATACTGACGCCGGCGGTGAACGACCAGTGCCGTGTGCCAAGAATGTACAAGGTTTGCCTTATCGTTTTCCTCAGACCAAGAACCGTGTTTGAACGTGGGCGAACCATCGCCGCGGTGGGGTTAGGCTGAAGCATCTTTGATCCTTACCGCCGGATTAATCAGAACATAGATGAAATCGGTGATCGTACTCATGAGAACGGCGAACGACACCAAACACATAATCGTTCCTTGTAGTACCGGAAGGTCTTTGTTGACTACAGCTTCATACAGAAGCCTCCCCATGCCGGGAATAGAGAAGATGACCTCTATCACCACGGCACCACCGATTAGGCCTGACAACCACATAGCAAACAGAGTAATGACAGGCGTCATGGCGTTACGAACGCCATGACGCCGAATTGTCTGGCCCAGCCCTAATCCCCTGCTGAGTGCAGCGGTAATGTATGGTGCCTCCAGCACATCAATCATCGAGGCTCTCATCACGCGAGTAAAGTAGGCCATCGGTCGGAGCGCCAGTGCTAGCGCCGGTAAGATGACGTGCTCTGGTCCGGCCCACCCAGCTGACGGTAACCACTGCAAATATACAGCGAACACGAGAGTTGCCATCGGTGCAAGCCAGTACTCAGGAATTGCCACCAAAATTTGCGTTAGGAAAGTGATTGCATTATCAAACTTTCCAGCTGGCTTAAGCGCTGCAATTGCTCCCAAGGGTAACGCAACCACCAGGGCCAAGATCAGTGCGGACAGGGCGAGAGTAATCGAAACCACGAAAGCGTACTTGATGTGCACTGACACAGGCAGTCGGTCGGTAAAGGTGAAGCCAAAATCTCCACGAATTGCATTTCCGAGCCAGTCCAAATATTGGACTGCCAACGGCCTATCGAGACCGAGCTGAACCCGCAGCGCAGCAATCGTATCCGGATCCACCGCCAGGTCAGACACCCGGGCATGCATGATCATCTGGGCAGGTTCAGGTCCACTTAGATACGGGATGAGAAAAGCCAGTATCGACACCACAAGAAGAGCCGCAAGCAAAACAACCAGTCGCTGAAATAGGAATTTCAACATTGCGAATCCCCTCGTGGCAGTCGCAAGGTAGTTATCAGGAAATATTGTCCTTGATGCGGTAGTACATACCTACTAACGGCAAAAACCATGGAGGGCCAAAATGTCCCGGTATCGCAGACCATTGACTTTCGCGCCAAACATTATTCCCGACCTTGCCATCCATTATCTCGGCCAGTTGTGCCCCCATGTAGGTCGACATTTGGGTCCCGTGGCCACTGTAACCCATGGAATAAAAAAGCCCGTTTTTCTCACCAGCACGTGGAAGCCTGTCAATCGTCAGGTCGACAAGTCCTCCCCAACAATAGTCGATTCGTGTGTCACGCAGTTGTGGCAAGACAGCCAACATGTTGCGCTTCAAAATTCGGCCACTCTTTCGATCGGATGTGGGATTGGATATTGCAAAACGGGCTCTTCCACCAAACAACAATCGATTGTCAGGAGTTATTCGGAAATAATGACTAATATTGAGGCTATCCGACGCCATTCGACGCATCGGCAAAATATCATCTGTTAGCTCTTGAGAAAGGGGTTCAGTGACAATTATGAAACTACCGACTGGAACAATTCGCCGCTGAAACCATCCAAATGGCGCACCTGTTTTACTCCCAGTTGCAAGTAGAATCTTAGCTGCCCTTACCGTACCCTTGGGTGTTGTAAGCTCATGCTCAAAGCCGTCTATCCGTCGAGATTTTGTGACAGGGGTATTCTCGTAAATGCGCACGCCAAGCTTGTGCGCAACCCGAGCCAAGCCTCTCACAAATTTTCCAACATGCAAGCCAGCACCCTGCTTATCAAGCAAGCCGCCGTAATAGCTATCAGATCCAATCTCTGACCTAATGTCGGCATGCGGAATTAGACTGGTTTCGTAGTCAAAATGTTCCGCGAGCAAGTTGTGACGTTTTTCAAAATTGGTATAGTGATGCGGCTTAGAAGCAAGAGTAAGCTTGCCAGTACGCTCGAAATCGCAGTCTATTTTTTCTTCGACAATGAGCTTCTCGACATAGTTGATAGCGGAATTATAAGAAAGATACATTTCCTTGGCCCGGGCTAATCCGTGTCTTTCTAAAGCGATAGAAGGATCTGTAGCCAGGCCCGGAGTACACATTCCGCCATTTCGACCAGAAGCGCTAAACCCCACCGTGTCTTTCTCGAATAAAACGACCTGCGTCCCTTTGCGGGCGAGAGTGATTGCTGCAGACAGTCCAGTGAGGCCACCACCGACGATTACCACATCGACGTCGCCAACGATCGGGTCGGTAGCTCCGTCCTCAAACGCCGGTGCAGTATCAAGCCAATATGGCACAGTCTCAACTCCTTCTTCCAAGCCACCGCCATGACTGTGACTGTGACTGTGACTGTGGCTATGACTGTGGCTATGACTGTGACTGTGGCCTTTTTCTTTCTCAGCAGAATTCAATTTCTGTACTCCTTCAAGTGAGTTATAGACCTAAAAGATCTGGCAACCCACTTAAATCACTTACTTCATGGTAATTGAAGGGAGATACAATTGACGCATTGTCCACCCATTCGAACCCACGATTGACGTAGACCTTTTGTGTAAAACGTAAGTGATGAACCGGCATAATATCGTAGTATAGGCTCGACGATACGTGAAGAATTTCTGAACGGTCACAACCCAGTTTACCGATCATGTATTCAAACGCCTGAAATTGGGGCTTATATGCGCCTGCTTGCTCACCGGTCAAGACAGCATGGAACGGAGCACCAAGTTTATCAACGTTAGAGTAAATTTGATCTTCAGAAGCATTCGAAAGTATGACCAGAGGATAATGTTCAGCGAGCTTTGCTAATGCGTCTGGCACATCTGGATACGGCCCCCAAGTTGGTACCACGGCCATTATCTCTTCACCATCACTGTCTTTATATTCAATTTCCCACCGTGCGCATGCTCGTTTCAACGCATCTTTTACAAGTTGTGGGTACAGTTTGAAGGCTCCCAAAACTTCATCACCACGGTAGGCCTCGAAGTCATCTAGGAACTCGTCCATCTGATCCTCACCTATCCTGTCAGCAAAAACCACGCGAGTTGGTGGAGACATTTGAAAGTTAACAAGCGTTCCGTATGCATCAAATGAAATGTACTTGGGCTGTAATTTTGGTAACACTGGACTCTCCATACAAGTTATGGTTCGAAAAATATCAGACAAGAAGGACGATATTAATACAACGTTTGCCGGACTCCCCCACTCGGTCGTCAAATGACTCCCGAGTGGGGGAATGTCCAGAAAGTTATGGTTATTTAATATGGATCAAAAGTGAAGGGTTAGGTTTCAATCTTGATCCCCTACAATATCCGTACGTTCTTGCTTAATTCCCTAGGGCAAGTTCTTTGGTAACGTAGTAATGGCCAAGCGGATGTGTCCGAAAACCTTTAACGTTGGATCTGACCGCATTTGTCTCCGAATTATGTACGATAAAAACGGTTATCGCTTCCTCTTGGAGCCATGTGGACACTTTCTTGTAGATAGCAAACCGCGTGTCGTTATCGACAATACTTGAAGCGTTTTCTAAAAGTGCATCAATTTCAGGATTGCAAAC
>PVBE010769035.1_pt1 | contig 13090 bp, 14 predicted proteins | sample 1631181 | NCBI WGS metagenome assembly PVBE01 (sample SAMN08397723, study PRJNA350692) | Marine metagenome, whole genome shotgun sequencing project. | isolation source: water | place: Pacific Ocean | collected 2012-04
CAAACACAACCAAACAGAGATAGATTTGTTTGGAAAAATTATGAAATAGATAAGGGAATTTATTCCTATTGGAAAAATGAAGAAGATAGTAATAGCACCAGTATTTAACGATACACATCTTGTAAAGTTACAGATACCAAACATAATTAAGTCAATTAATCCTGATTATATTTTGTATAATGAGGGTATGTTTCCAAGTGGTCCTGAAAGTAATACCTTTGTTACTAACCATTTTCTACAGACTTATACTTTAGATGGTAAGAGAGGTTTTGATTATGAAGAACTTCAAGATGTTATTTCAGATGCACAAAAGGAATATAAAGATACAAAGATAATGTTAAATCCAATGGATTATATGTCTACAGATGCACCAACTAATTATTATGTTGGTTGTAATAATTTTAATGATTTTGGTGTAGAGGTAGAAGAGGGTGATTTGATATTTCCATATGAGGGAGATGTATTTCATCACGAAGATGATGCTGATACAATAGAAGAAGCATGTAACAAGTTAGAACCAGATCAAGGATTGAAAACTATCTGGGTTGACTTTGTAGCAAATCAATACTATGCAGAAGAGAAGACATTAAAACCATTTTTCAAAGCTGAGACAGGTAGACAAAGAAGATTTGTTATCAAATATGGAACTCCTGATTATTACAGAAATGTATTGTTAAATTTTATGACACAAAAGTATCCTATGTTAGAAGACTTAGAAATGATAACTTATCATTATGCTTGGTTTAGACCTGGCAAGTATGCTGAGATGAGATTAGCACAACTAAATAGAGATCATGATTATTGGAATTTCTTCTTGAGTTCAATATCAAAAGTTCCTGAGTTTAAATACAAGAGAATAAGAGTTAGACCTCATCCACCATTAGACCCTAAACTAACTCATGCTTGGATAAGGTTCTGTGATTTCGACCATCCAGAGGATATCAAATCACATCCAAACTTTATAGAACCACTATCTGAATATTTGATAGATAAGATATTAGTAGAAAGTGAGGATTACTTTGGCTAAAAACATTATATTCATTCCTTGTGTTCCATCCAAACATTTATCAGACGTAGACAATTACAAAGAGTTATCTCTAAGCACGTGGAGACACTATGCAAATAGGATAGGTGCTGAGTTAATGATAATGGATACACCACTAAGAAACCCTGATGAGATGAAAATCACTTGGCAAAGATGGTATGTTCACGATATATTAGAAAGTAACAATGTAGAATACGATAACATTTTTATGGTTGACGTAGATACAATGATACATTGGAACGCACCAAACATATTTGAAGAGTGTGCTAATGGTAAGTTCAGAGCTTGTGTTGACAATGATAACTTAGGTTGGTTAAAAGAAAGTATAGAGGGATACCAACATATGTTTCCTGATACAAGAGTTGATTGGGAAACTTACTTCAATTGTGGTATTATATTGATGAACAAGGAACACAAAGATTTATGTAAAACTATAACATCATTTTATGAGACAAATGAACAACAGATATTAGATTTACAACACAAGACATTAAAGAAAGGTTCAGACCAAACACCTGTAAACTATATGGTTAACAGAGACGTGGAGTTTGAGTTGATGTCAAAGAGATGGAATCTAACTCATATGATGAGAAAAGAAATATTGAATTACTTTATGTTTGTAGATACTGCTTGGTTGTGGCATTTCAATGGATTTGAAAAGACTATGAGAACACAAGTGATGCAAGCATATTGGGATAACTTTGGAAAGAATTATGAAGTTAAATAAAAAATATATAATCGGAACACACGTAATGTTCTATGAAATTGATATGGTTGGTGAGTTCGTAGATAGTTGTATCAATGCACTTAAATATGTTGAGAACAAAGAGAATATTAAGTTTCACTTCTGTTTAAATCTATCTGAATACTTTGAGGAGTTTGATAACCCTGCAAGAAAAGATGAGATTATAGATAAGTGGGTTAAGATTGAGAAAAAGTTATGGAATTATGGTTGTAAGACGACAACACATTATTATGAAGACAACGATAAACCATATTTCATTGGTGATTATCGTAGAGATTTAAACTATAATAATTGTATGGATTATGACTTAATCATATGGGGTGAGTCAGATTGTTTGATGCCAAAAGAATTATTCCCATCATTAGAACAAGTCAGTCAGTATGCTGAATCACAAAACATAAACAAATACGTTGCAACTTATGGTGTTAGAAAGATGTGGGATGACAGTTGGAAGATACTACAACATCCTAAGTTTGATAACTCTACCTATCACGAAATGCACCACGATACTTGGCAAGACGATCCTTCCAGTATTTGGTATACAATGAACATAGATGAGATGAATGCAATCAATGATGGAACAGAAGAAGTAGATTTAAGAATGATTAGATATCCAAGATTTGATGGTAGTGGGTTAGTTATATCTACAGACTTAATCAAGAATGGTTGTAATGTTCCACATGGTGTTTGGTCTTGTGGTGAAGATACTGGATTTCAAAATGTAACTCAGCAGATAATGGGACCTGCATTTGTTCAGTTTATAATTAGAAACTTATTAAAGGTTCATAACAGAAATCATCCACTTAAAAGAGAATATGTCAAGGGTGAAAAAGATATGAAGACTAACAAGGAAAAGAGAAAATCCAATAGTAAATGGATGAGCAATCACGAAACTTGTCAGTATAATTTAGATAATGTATTAGGACAAAATCAAAACAAATTTAAAAAATTAGGAGAAGACAATGGCTAAACAGAGGAAGTTCTTACCAACACTAGGTGAACTAATAGATAGACTTAGCATACATCAGTTAAAGGAAGTTTTTATACCAGAGAACAAAAAGAACTATGCTAAAGAGATGAGTGATATGGTTCATGATATAGATATGTTATTGAAAGAACACAAAGGTAAATTAACAGGTGATGTTATCAGAGCTATAGTTGTTCTATCACAAATGAATGCACACATTTGGTATAATGAATCACAAGTTCGTAAGGGTGAAAAGGGTTCAGATAATCTTATGTTAACTCATGGATTGAATGGTATTAGAAATACTGCTATAAATAAAATTATGGAAGTAGTTGGTGGTAGAAAAGATTACAAAGTAGATTGTATAGCATCAGAATTTAAAGATTGGGATGTAAGTTGGTAAAAGTTTCCATAATAGGAAAAGGTAGATGGGGTACAGTCATTGATAAAAATATCAATGATATGGTGGAGTACGTAGAACCAAAGGATGCAGATTGGATTATCATATCTACACCAAATGATTTACATCACGAACAAGTGGAGTATTGGTTAAGTCAAAGAAAGAATGTATTTTGTGAGAAACCATTAACTCTAACTAGACGTAGTGCTGAAGCATTATTTTCTCTTGCTGATTTCTTCAACGTCAAGCTTTATGTTGATGATGTATTTAGTTGGAGAAAAGAAGATGAATATATAATTGAAGATACCAACAAATTTACTTGGAAGAAACCAAATCAAAAAGATGAGAATTATATTGATAGATTAGCATACCACCATTTTTATATGTGGGTTGGTGATGATGATATTGATGTAAAAAATGTTACAGGTGATTTAAATAACTTTGAGATAGAATTAGAAGATGGTAGAGTTGCAGAGTTTTCTTATGGTAATAGTAGAGCAGTAACACATACTGTCAATAAGCATGATATGACGTATAGTGCTGATAGTCCACTAAGAACAATGTTTGAGTTTCTATTTTCAAATGCAGGTGATTATGAATTGAATAGAAAGATGACACTAAATGCAATCAAACTATCTGAGATAGTCAAGAAGAAATTATATCCAAAAGTATTGGTAGTAGGTGGTGGAATATTTGGAACTACAGCGAGTGTAGCATTAGCAACATCAGGTTTCAATGTAACTTTGCACGAAGAGTTAGATAGTGTAATGAAGTGTGCTTCAGATATAAACCAATATAGGTTACATAGAGGATATCACTATCCAAGAAGTAAATCGACTGCACAAGAATGTTTGGATGGATTGAAATCGTTTAAGAGAAAGTATGGAGATAGTGTAGTCAATGGAAATGTAAATCATTTCTATGCTATATCATCACGTGATTCAATGGTGTCAAAAGAAGAATACTTAAAGTTTTTGTATGAGATGGGATTGAAGTATAATATAAATGAACCATTTAATGGAACTGATTTAACTGTAGAAGTAGGAGAAGAGTTATTCGATAGTGAGAAGCTCAGAGTGCAAGTTACACAAAAGATGAAAGGTGCTGGTGTTAATGTAGTTCTTAACAAACATACTACTGAAGAAGATTTTGATGATTATGATTATGTTGTGATTGCTACATATGCAAAGATTAATGAATTATTAGATGAACCAATACAATATCAGTATGAGGTGGTAGAGAAACCCGTAGTTAAGTTGCCAGAACAATATAAGAATAAGAGTGTGGTTGTGATGGATGGACCTTTTATGTGTCTCGATCCATATAAGGATGGATATCACGTTTTAGGACACGTTGAACACGCAATACATTCTACTAATGTAGGGGATTATCCAATGGTGTTAAATAAACATATTGTTGAATATCTGAACAATGGTGTTATTCATAATCCACACGTCACCAAGATAAACAAGTTTATAGAAGCAGGTATGGAATTCTTTGAAGACTTCGATAAGTTAGAACACATTGGTTCTATGTTTACTATCAGAACTGTATTACCGTATAGAGATGAAGATGACGCAAGACCAACTATTGTTAATCAAGTAGCTCACAATGTTTATACTATATTTTCAGGTAAGATAGGAACTTGTGTTGAAGCAGCTAATAAATTAGTAGAAAGATTGAAAGTAGCTGCATGAAGAACGTAGGATTTATACCAGGTAAGGGAGTGTACTCAGAGTTAGGTTTGTGTGGTACAAGAAAAGTTTCTATTGTCATGAATTTGAAATTAGGTTCGGGTTCACTAAGAAATATATGTCATAAAGAAGGAACTTTTTATAAAAATGACTGTTATGTAGAAAACTTTTTACGTAAATGGAATATGGAGTTTGATGAAATAATAGTAGTGGTTAGACCTGTTATGGATAAGTTTGTTTCATCTTATTATCAAGATAAGAGAGATGGTTTCAATTGGGCAGATGGTCCTCATGTTTGGAATGAGTTTTCTTATGTTTGGTATTATGAATATAGTACATCCTATAACACTAAGTTTGTTCAGTTGAAAGATTTAAGTAATATTAATTTTTTGAAGTATTTAAGAAGTAAAGATAAAGAGTGGAATAAGGTAGAAAAGATACCACATATTCATGAACAAAATAACAATACAGCATGGCATACTTTTTTGCCAGATGAAAAGATGGAATTTATTCAAAAGCTAAAAATGAGTGAGATAGAGGAATCTTTTTTTCATAGACTGATAAACATAGAAGAATTTTATTATAATAAAATAACTAATAGTAATAAAATGATAACATTATGAAGAACGTAGTATTTATACCAAATATAGATTTAGGAAATGGTAGGTCAACACCTTATCATTACTCAGTAAAGAGCTGGCAGACATGGTGTGATAAACATGATGTTGAATTAGTTGAGTGGACTGAACCAATAATGGACCACAACAACTTTCCAATCATATATCAGAGAGAATGGGTGTTTGACATCTTAGAACATAATGAGGTAGATTACGACCAAGTATTGATTATTGATGCAGACACTATAGTTCATCCTGATTGTCCTAACTTCTTTGAAAGAACTAACCACGAATATACTGCTGTAGTTAACAATGGTTGTTTCGAATGGGTTACAAGAAGTATAAATGCATGGGGACACTTTATGTTTCCTGATATGGAGAAACCAAAGGTATGGGAATATTTCAATACAGGTTTTATTATAGCTAACAAAAAGCATAAACCATTCTTCAAGACAATACAAGAGTTTTACTTAGAGAATGTAGATAGATTGTATGAAGTCAGAAATAAAGAGAAGTATGATGGTTTACCAATACCTGGCGTAGGACAAACTTGTGTCAACTTCTTGGTAAAACAACACGACATAAAGATGACGTACTTGCCAGAGAGATTCAACTTAACAGATTTATTTAGAAAGAATATGTTACACATACCAGGACATAATGATTGGTCTAAGGATGAGTTAATATACAAAGATACAGGTTACATATTTCATTTCAATGCTATACCAAAGAATGAAAGACACGCAGAGTATTGGATGAAAAGAACTTATGAGGAGTGGTACGAATGAAACAATTATTAACTTTCGGGTGTAGTTTTACAGATGGACAACATGGTGTTGGTTGGCCTAATCGTTTAGCAGAATTGATGGGGAGAGAACTTACAAATTATGGTAAGGGGTCTGCAGGCAATTTTTATATTTCTAGTAAGATAGTAGAAGCGGTATCAAAGTTAGAGGAACAGGATGTTTATGTAGTTGTAATGTGGTCGGGTATAGATAGAGAGGATTTGGTTGTAAGTAAATATGAACATAATTTTACTAATGAAGAAGCTATGGAACTTGGTTATACAGATACAGATATCACAAATGCATCGGGAGATTGGTTTCATAGTGGAGGAATGCCAATACCAAGTGTAACCGATTCTACTCTCAGTATTACTGATTATGTTAGTGGTTCAAAATTTTTTGAATGGTTTTGGAGGACATTTTTTAAAAACTACCACACTTTCGAAAATTCTTATCTCAAATCATTAAACAATATGCTGGCTACACAAAATCTATTAAAACTAAAAAATATTCCATACAAATTTGTAACTTTCAAAGACATATTTTCACGATCATTTGGTAAGTATAAATCAGCAGAACCATTTGAAAACTTAATAGATTGGGATAAATTTCATTTTGAACAGATAGGTAAGGAAAAATTTTGTGGAGAAGCTGAATGGGTTGACTTGAATAAGCTCACACGTGCGGAAGATAATATTCATCCAACTGTAGAATCACATTATAAATATGCGGAGCATCTATATGAAATTCTTTGATGGACAATTTGTAGAAGAATACAAACATTATTCTAATTATCAAGAATGGTTTGAATATCTGAAACCACATTTTTTATATGACAGTTGGGATATTCTTACAGAGAATACTATTCTATATCCACATTTAGAACCTATGTATACTTTAAATTTAGAAAGTATTTTTAGAGATGATCTTTTCAAGTTGACATATGAAGAATTTTTAAAATCAGATAAAAAGTTTATAGCAATAGTAGAACCCACAGAATCAACATGGAGATATGAAGAATTTAGGACTAAAGATGGTTTAGAGTGTAATGTTATAAGATATATTCATTTGATGTGCGAAAGAACTTCAGTACCACAAGATAAGATTTTATTTATAACGAATGATTTGAATTGTAGGGAAGCATATGATGAGTGGTTTGAATACCATAACTTTGATAGTAAAATAAATTTACTTGGTTATCCAATGTACATTAATATACTATTATCAGATTATAGAAGAAAGGGGTTAAGAGAAGTAAAGCCAAAAAATCCAAATAAAACATTCATTTCATTATTTGGTAGAAGAGATGAGTATAGAGAAAGAATGTATAACTATATTGTAAAAAGTGAGTCATTAAATAATAAGAGTTATGTATCTAATATGGCATTAAATAAGTTATTACCAAATAGTCATGTAGATATGGATAAATTTCAAAAAGAGGTTGAAAACGAAATAACTACAGAGTCAGATTTTGAAACAGATGTTTTAGAACAATATTATGATGATTCATATTTTTCACTTGTACCAGAATCCGCTAATTTTTTACCAATGAATAACCCTACGGGATTCAAAACACCAACAGTATTTTTATCAGAAAAGTTAACAAGAGCGATTTATTACGGACACCCATTTCTTATATGGTGTTATCCAGGTGTCTTGAAACAATTAAAAGAATGGGGATTTCATACATTTTCAGAAATATTTGATGAGAGTTATGATGAGATAGAAGATGTAGATGATAGATGTAATGCCATTTTGTTAGAACTTGAAAGAGTTAGTCAGTTAGATTGGAAAAATATGAATTTGAAAAGTAAGTTAGAACACAATTGTAAAATATTATTGGAATTTAAGAAACCAACTGAAATATTTATACAAGAGTTGAAAGGTTTATGTTCACAATGAAAATAGGAATAATAGGACAAGGTTACGTGGGAACTGCAATCAAGGTTGGGTTTGAACCACATTATACTGTAGAAACATACGATAAGTATGATGGTTGGAAAACTACCATTCAATTAACTGATTTGGTTGAAACCTGTCAAGTTATATTTGTATGTGTTCCAACACCAATGAACAAAGATGGTAGTTGTCATACAGATATAGTTGAGAGTGTTGTAAAAAAAATAGATGATAGAGTGGATTTAGCAAACATTCCCAAACCAACTGTAGTAATTAAATCTACAGTTCCACCAGGAACTACAGATAGGTTGCATAGAAAATATAAGGGTGTTGATGTTATATTCAATCCAGAGTTTCTTACAGAGATGAACTTCATTGAAGACTTTAAGAATCAGAGTAGAATTATATTAGGTGGTGTTCGTAGAGGAACAAGTTTATTGAGACAGGTTTATAGTAAAGTATTTCCACACGCAACAATCGTGAAGACAAATGCAAAGTATGCAGAAACCGTAAAGTATTTCATTAACTGTTTCTTGGGAACTAAGGTATCATTCGCTAATGAGATGAAGATGTTGTGTGATGAGATAGATATTGACTATGATAAAGTAGTAGAGTATGCAACATATGATGAGAGACTTGGTAAATCACATTGGGCTGTTCCAGGTCCTGATGGTGAGTTAGGATTTGGTGGACATTGTTTACCAAAAGATATATCAGCAATAGTAAATGGTTATGGTGATATGGAACTACTACAAGCAGTATTAAAAGTCAATGATAGGGTAAGAGAAAATAGAGATTGGGAAGAAATGAAAGGAAGAGCAGTCGTATGAAAATAGCATACTTTACAGAAATGGGTTTTGATGGTAAGATAGATAGAACAACCCATAACAATATGAGAACAGAGTTTGCATGGATGAGTGCATTAGACGCTGACCATTACAATATTCATGCACCAAAGTTTACACAAGACTATGACTTGGGTATTGTTATAGTTCCTAAAACCAATCCAGAAATAAACATGATACCTTTGAAACAACATTGTAAAAAGATAGCAATCCAACAAGAAGGTCCTCATTGGTATTTTCAAGATTATGCATTGACACATCAATTTCATTTCCATAATCATTTGATGGAAGCTGATTATATCTTCGCACACAATGAAAGTGATAAGAAATACTACAGAGGTATTACAAGTAAACCTGTATTTGTAATGAGAAGTTTAATGTTAACCGATGGTATGACACCAAAGAGTCAAGGTGGAACTGGTAAAGTAATTATGGGTGGAAACTTCGTTAGTTGGTATGGTGGATTCGATTCATATATGGTGGCTAGTGTGTTTCAACCTGAGTGTGAGATATATGCACCATCAATGGGTAGAAAGCAGAAGATGGAAAATCAGATAGAAGATATAAATTATCTAAACTATCAGTTGTGGAAAGAGTGGGTAACTAATTTATCTCAATTTGAGGTAGGTATACATTTAATGAGAACACACGCTGCTGGAACATTTGCTATGAATTGTGCTTGGCATGGTATTCCTTGTATTGGTTACAAAGGATTAGATACACAAGAGATATGTCATCCTAATCTGACTGTAGACTTGGGTGATTTACATAAAGCTCGTGAGTTAGCAGTCAGACTGAAAGAGGAGCCAGGTTTCTATGATGAATGTTCTAAGATAGCTAGAGATAGATGGGAAGAAGAATATTCAGAGGAACATTACCTCAGTCGTTGGAATAAATTTTGGAGTAAACAATGAGAGCATTAGTAACAGGAGGATGTGGTTTTATTGGAACTAATCTAATAAAGAGATTAAGTAACAATAACCACGTAGAATATCGTGAGAATATAATAGCTTCAATAGATAATTACTCTACAGGTTTAGCAGAGAATGAGATAGATTGCCCTGGTGTAAAATACTTTGGTGGAGATATATCTAAAATAACAGATTATTCTGATATGATAGAAGACTGTGATATAATATTTCATTTGGCTGCTAGAGCAAGAATACAACCATCATTCAAAACACCAACACAATCTTTTGAAAGTAATGTTGCTGGAACACAAAACATTTTAGAGTGGGCTAGACAGAATGGAAATATACCTGTAGTTTATGCAGGATCGTCATCAAAACATGGAGACATATATTCTAATCCATACACATTTACAAAGTGGCAAGGTGAACAACTATGTGAGATGTATGCTAATGTGTATGATTTAGCTGTTACGATATGTAGATTCTATAATGTTTATGGACCACATCAACTTACTGATGGTGATTATTGTACGGTTCTTGGTATATTTGAAAGTTTATACAAAAAGAATAAACCATTAACTATTACAGGTGATGGAGAACAGAGAAGAGACTTTACTCACGTAGATGATATTGTAGATGGATTAATGAGATGTTATACATCAATGTTAGATTCAAGATATTCACATACTCACGCAATAAATAACTTTAAAGAGTTTGAGTTAGGTAGAGGTAAGAACTATTCTATCAATGAGATAGCTGATGCTTTTGGTGATGGTTATCCAAGAAAGTATGTTGATGAGTGGAGAGGTGAAATGAGAGAGACATTGTGTACAGACACAGAAGCTAGAGAGCAACTTGATTGGCAACCAACAAGAGATGTAATAGAATACATTAAGGAAACCAATGAATAAGAAATTATTAGTTACAAATGGGTGTAGTTGGGTTTTTGGTGATAAGTTAAAGAATCCAAAAAAAGATAACTTTGCAACAACACTAGCTACAAATGCTGGGTTTAAGATGGTGCAAAACTTATCTATAAAGAAAGGTTCTAATGCTAGAATATCAAGAGTAACAATTCATTGGTTGTTAGAACATCAGAGTGAGTGGGATGATATGTTTGTTTTGGTTGGTTGGACTGGTGCAGTAGATAGACCAGAGTTCTTTAGCCCGTTCCAAACTAAATGGGTAGCAGTAAATAATTGGAGTATTAAAGAAGACCACCATTGTAAAACAACTGAAGAGAGACAAGAAAGAGATATGGCTAAGGCATACTATGAACAACATTGGTCTGAGTTAGGTTCTTTTCAAGATTATTTTAATAATGTAATACTTTTACAGAACTTCCTAAAGTCTAATAATATTGATTATTACTTCTTTAGGTCTTTTGCTTTTGAGGATCCATATACTCACCAACATTATGGTTATAGTGGTTTACTACAATCTGGTTTGGAAGCATTAAAAGGTAAATTAGGTATTCCAACTAATCCTAAAAAATCTGATTATTCAGATGAAGAGGTTTGGAAGCATTGGGTGAAAGCTGGGTGGATTCCAAAAGGTTGGAAGAATGCAATAGATTTAGAATTATTCCCATCATTTGTGGATTACGACAGAACATTTCAGTATCACATTCAAGATAATGTAAGAGATGATGGTAGAACATTCAGAGAACATTATCCAGTTCATCCTAATAAAGATGAGCATGACATATGGGCTAAACAAATACAAAAAGAAATAGAGGCACTTAATGGAAAAGATTAGTTTCATAATCCCATCAAGAGATAATCTGAAATATCTCAAGTGGGCTTATGAGGGATTAAGAAAGAATTGCAGTCAAGAACATCAGATTTGTATGGCTGACGATGCATCAACCGATGGAACTTGGGAGTGGATGGTTGAAGAAAAGAAGAAGAACAAGAACCTATCTATCTACAGAAACTTTGGTCCTGATAGATTGGGTTTGACAATACTATATGACTATTTGGTAGAAGAGTTAGCTACAAACGATGTCGTGATGTTCTTTCACGCTGATATGTATCCATCAAAAGATATGGATAAGAAGATATTAGATAGGTTAGAGAGAGGAACTGTGGTATCAGCTACAAGGATAGAACCACCACTACATCCAGACGGACCAGAAAAGATAATATCACCATTAGGATTTGAGCCAGAGGAGTTTGATGAAAAGAAGTTTAATCAAGATGTAGAACTATACACAAAAAGTGAATACACAGAGGGTGTATTTGCGCCATGGGCATTATATAAGGAAGATTACCTTGATATAAATAGGCACGACCAACTATTCATTCCACAATCAAGAGAAGATAGTGATATATTCAATAGGTTCTATTTGAACGGATATCAGTTCAGACAGATATGGGATGGGTTCGTATACCACCTAACAAGTCGTGGTAGTAGATTTAGAGATGGAGTTGGTAAGGATAGCACCGAATGGCAATACTCTAACAATCGTAATATGAGAAACTTCATTCGTAAGTGGGGAAGCACACCGATGCATGATGCTATGATGAAACCAATCGTATTACCTAAATATGATATCGGTTTGGTTGTAAAGAATTGTAACATGGAGTTATTGAGAGCATTAGAACCCTGGTGTAATACAATCTACCACGATGTAGATGATGTTACAGATTATATCAGTCAAGAACAACCACACACAGAATATGACTTGAATGGTAAAATTCTCAGTATTGATTCAGAAGTCAGTAACGATATACAGATTAGATTTGACGCTAGTAAAATAACCAACGATAACATCAACTTTATTTCACAAATGCCCATGATATTACAAGAACACAACGAAGTGGGTGGTTTTGCTTACGATGTATTTGAGATTAGTATAAAATCGTTAGAACATAAGACAAAAGAACTAATCAAATCAAAACCACTAAAAAGTTATAATTTCAAACTATGACATACTATTTATTATTGAACGGCTCTCATGTGGAAATCGGTGAAGAGAGCTTTGGTAAATTTTGGCCTAGTGAGGGATTAAAAGCTTTGTATCTTTACAAGGTCCCAAAAGTAGAGAAATTTTAAAAAAAATTATCTTTACACCGCCAACACAGCCTTCGATAGATGAGTTGGGCTGGTTTAGATTTACAATTTGTAGAATAGAAGAGCTTCAGAAAATTGTCAATTGAAGATAGAGGCTTTGAGCTGAA
>PVBE010798033.1_pt1 | contig 13089 bp, 8 predicted proteins | sample 1631181 | NCBI WGS metagenome assembly PVBE01 (sample SAMN08397723, study PRJNA350692) | Marine metagenome, whole genome shotgun sequencing project. | isolation source: water | place: Pacific Ocean | collected 2012-04
ATTGTCCGGCACCGGCAGGGCGCCAAACGCCTCGAAGCCACTGCTGCGCGTGCGCATGAGCAACTCGGGATGCCCGCGGAGCCATCGCGCCTTGCCCTCGATCCGCATTTTCGCTGCGTTGCGTCCGGTCAACGGCATCCAGACGGCATTGCATTCGGTGTCGCCGCGGTTGACAGCCTTGACGTGGAGCGCCCGGCTGCCGTCCGAGCCGAGATCCTCAACAATGGCGGATGTTTTATGTGTGCCGGCGATCTCTAGTTTGCTTGATTTCTCGAAACCGGGGTTGCTCACTCGCTTGGCATTGGTACTGGCATCGTAAACCTGTACGTCGTCAACGAGGCATTCCCCCTTATCCAGAAGAAATAATTGCAAATAATTCGCCGGGAATGTCTGGCCTCTTGTTCTGTCCACCGATCCTTTGCCGGTGACGGTGACCCACTCTGATTTTTCCGACTCATCGCTGCTCGCCCAGTTACCCGGTTGACGGTTGTCGGAGCGGGGATCGCGCAGTTCGAGGCTGCTTCCGCCGGCGTCGGCCCACTCGCCCCATGCGGCGCTTTCGTGGTACGTCACTTGGTCGACCGGTACGCGCAGAGGTTCGATCGCGATAGGCCGGCCGTTGCGCAGCACCTCCTTTGGCTCAGTCAACAGCAGTCGCTCGCCGCGATTTGAAAGTGTGCCGATGTAGTTGCCGACGACGAGTTTGGGGTCGAGCCCCTTGTGATTGGCGAGGAGTTGTTCGCGATTCTTCGCGACAACGATGTAACCGCCGGCGGGCAGCGTGGTCGGGTAGGGGAAAATGAACGTGATGCCGTCGTTGAACTGCCAGTTGCTGAGGTCGACCGGTTCGTCGCCGTGGTTGTGCAACTCGACATACTCGTCGTTGTCGTCGCGCGAGATCGGGTTGTACATGATCTCGTTGATGACAACCGTGTGCTGGAACGGTGCGGTGTTCGCTTGGCCAAGCGTTGGCTCCGCAAAATGATCCCACTGCGCGCTGCCGTCCGTGGTGCGGCCAAGCGAGTAGCCGTCCGGCTGCGGTCGGTAATGCAGCGCGTCGAGCACGCGGTTGCCCTCGGCGTTGAACAGCCAGACCGCGCCCCGATCGGCCGCGAACTCGAAGCCAAGCGCGGTTTCCGTCACCGCAAGGGTTTCGCCCCCGGTCAACTTCGTGCCCTCGGCGAAGGTGTGTTTTTTCTCGCCGACCGAGTTGGTCAGGGTGGCCCCGGATAAATCGATCTCGGTTGCGGAATGATTGTAAAACTCGATAAAGGCCGGTGTGTCTCCCTCGCGGTTGGTCTTGATTTCGTTGATGGCCAGAGGGCGCAACGGCTCGTCGCCCAGGGTGTCGGCGCGTCCGGGACTGCCGCCGATGGTGTCGCTTTGCGTCCATGCACGGACGTCCCGCTCACCGTACGATGGTCGGCCAAGCGCAAGTGAGTGGCCGGCCCCGTCAGCGCTGCTTGGCCAAGGGGCACGCGTCTCGTAGTCGACCTCAAACAGGATGGCATCGAGGTTATTGCGCAGCCGAAGGCGGCCGCCGCTGTTGGCCAAGCGCCCGGTGAACGGGCCGAAGACCTGCTCGAGGCCGTAAGCCTTTTTGACCGCTTCCGGGTCCGCGGCGATGACGACGTAACCCAGTTTGTCGATCCGGGCGTCGGGCGGAAAAGTGAATCGCACATCGCCGTCGATACGAAAGTTTCCGAGTTCCTCCCACCAAGGTTGCGAGTTGTAAATCTCGACGAACTCGAGGTTGGCCCCATCCTCCCGGGCGGCCGGGTGGTACATGATCTCGGAGATAACCAGCGGGGAGCGACGGCTCGACGGGCCGGGTTTTTCAGTCTTGGCGGCGTCCGCGCTCAGCGACCGGGCTTTTAGTTCGTACTGGGCTGTGAACAGGAAAAGAGTTGCAAGTAGCGTTGGAAAAACTTTCATCATGCCATTGTGGCGCGGCTGATTATCATTGCGAAATAACGAAACACAACCCGAATGTGTTTCGTCCGCGGTCAATTGGGGTTGGACGGTCGTGGGCGCTCTGTTAGCGTCTGCCTTGCGTCAAACAATTGAAGATAAAAGCATCATCAGAAATTCAATCATGAAGCTGTCAGGTGAGGAGCGTTTGATCGCCGTTTTTATTCGAAACGGTTTGCGCTGGATCGGTTGTCTGGTCTGTCTCCTTGCCTTGGCAGTCTCCGGTTGTGCTGACGCTGCCCGGTATACGCCGCCGGAGATCAAGGTTGCGGAGGGGTTTGAGGTGCGACTTGCGGCGGCTCCGCCTTTGGTCGGGTATCCGATGATGGCGTGCCTCGATGATCGCGGGCGCCTGTACGTGGCGGAAAGCGACGGCCGCAACCTGACCACGCGGCAGGCCATCGAGCGGGAGTTGCCCCGTTTTGTGAGGCGCCTGGTCGATGTGGACGGGGACGGGTTTTTTGATAAGAGCACGATTTTTGCGGATCGCATGACCATGCCGGAGGGGGGGCTGTGGCATGACGGGGCGCTTTACATCATCTCGGCTCCCTACCTGTGGCGGCTGGAGGATCTGGATGATGACGGAGTCGCCGACAAGCGGGAGAAGATTCTCGGAAGCATGGAGTTCGATGGGCGGGCGAATCAACACGGGCCGTACCTTGGCCCGAATGGGAGGCTTTATTTTACCGGTGGCCATTTTGGCTACGACCTCGTTGGCACTGATGGAAGCCGCTCCGGACACAGTCGGGCGGCCGGGGTTTTTTCGTGCTGGCCGGACGGCAGCGATGTTCGGGTGGAAGGGCAGGGGGGAGTCAACCCGGTCGACATCATTTTTACTGTAAACGGAGACATGCTCTCGACTTGCGCGATTTTTGACAGTTTCGGCGGGAGGCGGCACGACGCCCTGATTCACTGGATGTGGGGCGGGCTCACGCAGCGGGTTTACGGGAGTTCGCTCGTACCGGAGACCGGGTTGCGCCTACCGGCGGTCAGTCGATGGGGGCAGGTGGCTCCTGCCGGGCTGGTGCGTTATTGCGGTCAATCGTTTGGTGCGGCCTATCGTGACACGCTGTTTGCCTGCCAGTTTAACACGCACAAGGTGGTTCATGTCCGGCTAGAACCGAAGGGCGGAACATTCGCGACGGTCGAAAGTGATTTTCTTTCATCCGAAAGCATCGGGTTTCACCCGGCCGACATACTCGAGGATGCCGATGGCTCACTGCTGCTGCTGGACACCGGGGGATGGCTGAGCTGGGGTTGTCCTTTTTCAAAGAACGCCAAGCCTGAAATCAAGGGCGCGATTTATCGCATTCAAAAAAAGGGAGGATCGGTCCCGGAGGATCCTCGCGGGTTGGAGATCGACTGGCATTCGCTTGTGCCCGAGGAGTTGGTTGGCCTGCTGCGGGATACGAGACCGGCTGTCAGGGACAGGGCGGCGAATGCCCTCATCGGACAGGGCGATGTCGTGATGCATGAGGTCGAGAGCGCCTTTCTGCACTCGGGTGAGGCGGCCTTCAGGAAGCGCTGCCTTTGGCTGGCATCCAGACTGAGAGGTGGCCGTGCACTGGGGTTGCTGCGGGAGGCGTTGGCCGACTCCGATCCCGGTGTGCGTCAGGTGGCTGCCCGATCGCTTGGGCGATTGAAGGATGACTCTGCAGTCAGACAACTGACCGGGCTGCTGGATGACTCGAGTCCATTTGTCCAGGCCGCAGCGGCGACTGCGCTCGGGCAGTTGAACGGCAAGACAGCGGTTTCTGTGTTGTTCGAGAACCTGAACGCAAGCGGTTCACAGCATACGCGTCATGCCTTCGTGTATGCGCTCATCGAGATTAGAGATTCGCGCGGCGTGAGCGCCTATCTGGCGGACGACGATCCCTACCGACAGCGCATCGCCCTGAGGGTGCTGGACGAACTGGGTGGTGAATTGGAGGCTGCGAAGGTTGTGCCGCTTTTGCAATCTCCAGACATTCATGTTCGTCAGGAGGCTCGCCGGGTGATTTCCGGGCGCAATGAGTTGAAGGAGGAAATGGTTCGGCTATTCCGTGAGCTGGTTGCCGAGAATGAAGTCAGCGAGGCGAATGGGCAGTTGATCGAGGAGATTGTGATGGCCAATGCTCAGGACGCCACGTTTCAGGCGACCCTCATCGATACCTTGAAAACCGGGGGAGTGAAGAACGAAATCAGGGGGCAGGTTTTGGCTGCCCTGAGTTTTCTCGATGACCTTCCCGATCCACTTCGCGACGGGGTTCTGCTTGGGTTAAATAGCGGGGTGTCGGAGTTGAAAGAGGAGGCATTGAACATCGCCCAGCGATTCAAAATGAGTCCGCCCATTTTGGAAGCCGTTTCATCATTCGCAAAAAATGAAAATGAAGAGGCCGCGTCGCGTGCGAGTGCCATTCAGGTTCTCGTAAATCACGAGAAACCACTGTCCGACACCTCGCTCGCCTTCCTGACGAAACTTGTCATCGATAAAGACGCCCCGGTTCTACTGGGCCGACAGGCTGCCCAAGCGCTTGGCTCAATGCGACTTCGATCGCTTGGCAAATCTCAATCGGATTTGTTGATCCGAGCCGTGGCCAAGTCGCGCTCAGTCCATCTGCCCAACCTGATCAGGCCCTTTGCCCAAGGGCATGATCCGAAAGCATCCGGCGATGGAGACACAGCCAAAAAAGCATGGGCTCAAATCGGAAATGACCTGGCTGCGGCGTTGGAAAATAATCCCGGCCTCGCCCTGCTCCAAGCCGGCCAGCGGGAGGCGATCATCAGGGCATTCACCGAAAAGGGCGCCATTGCCCACGTGGTGTTGTCATCCGTGTTGAAAAAGAAATCCGTCGGGCAATCTGATCAGCAGTCTGCGATCAAGTCGCTGCTGGACGGCTTGGCCAACGGCAACGCTTCGCGCGGCCGCGTGCTGTTCCACGATCAACGGGTGTCGTGTGGTGCCTGCCATCGCATCCAGGGGCAGGGTGGCCAGTTGGGGCCGAACCTGACCCGGATCGGTAGTATCCGGCAACCGCGCGACCTGATTGAGGCTGTGCTGTATCCGAGTGCGACGGTTGTCAACGGCTACGAGCATTATGTGCTGGAGACAGACGACGGCGGAATTCATGGCGGCCTCATTCAGCGGGAAACCAAGGATGCCATCTACCTGAAAAATGCAAACATGAGAAATGTCCGTGTTTCACGGAGTCAAATCCGCGGGGTCACGACGTCTCCGGTTTCGGTGATGCCGGCCGGACTCGACCAACTGTTGTCCCGGCAGGAATTTCTGGACCTGATCGCTTTCCTTCAGACTTGCCGATAACTCTAATACTGTGAAATCAATCTCAAGAATTACACTGATGATATTGTTCGTGTTGCAAGCTGGACAGGTTACTGCCTCCGAACGCTCCTTAAAGGAAAAAGTGCCCGCTCCCTCAATAGTCTCTTCTGCAAATAATGATTATGCGAGCAACAAGAACAAAGGAAATTTAACTGCCAATACAAAGATACGATTTGCAACCTACAACGTTTTGTTTGGTTTGTGGGCAAAGCCGGAATCTGTAGGGAAAATGTTTAAACCGTATAACTTGGATGTGATTTGTTTCAACGAGGTGCCTCACGGCAACTGGACGTTGCGTGTTGGCAGGGAGTTGGGGATGAAACATGTGCACGTGGGTAAAGTTTCCTCTGCGAATCACAAGGATAAATACAAATCGATATTAAGTCGGTTTCCATTACGCGATAAGAGTGAAGTTGCGTTTGATTCAAAAGGGTGGAAGCCTGCATCCGTGGTGACTGCAAGGACAAACATAAAGGGTGTGCCACTAACACTTTACTCTACACATATACCAGGGCAGCCAGATGTTGAAAATTCTGCGGCATCTTTCATCTCAAAAAAAATGCTCAGCGATCCGCATGATGATAATCTTTTTGTTTTGGGAGATTTTAACAATCTATTATTTGAAGGTGCTCTTAAAGCCTTCAAGGAAGCTGGGATGAAATCAATTTGGCATGGGCTTTCGATTAATACGGACAGTATTAGCACCCATAGGCATATTGAGTCTGGTAATGAATCAGGAGTGATTGATCACATTTTTTATCGAAGTACAAAAAACAAAGTTAAAGTGACCAATGGGGGTGTAATCGAAAAAGCATATAATTCTGCCGAGGAGGAGATTGAAATGGACCGGTACAAAAAAGAATGGCTGAAATACGGAAAGCCTTTGTCAGATCACCGCCCCATCTGGGCTGAATTTACCTTTATGCATGATTGAAACAAAATTGATTAATTTTCCGGCTCTCCTTCAGAAAAAATTCAAAAACATAAACTAGATTCGTTATGATCAGGGCGTTAATGACTTTAATTTGCTTTGTTGCAGGAGGGGGGATGGGTTTCTTCTTGTACTGTTTCGGGGTCGCTTATCTGGTTGAAGAGAATCTGCCGAATCCTGAAATTGCCAAAGGTTTTGTGGAAAATTTTAGGATGATTATTTTAATTGGCTCTCTTCGAATAGGTGAGCTTGAGGAATATTTAACGCCAACTTTAATTTGTTTATTTTTTGCTTTTATAATGGCGAGCATCCCGTTTTTTTGGAAACGAAATAAGCTATAAATTATTTTCGGTTTAAATGCTTATGTAATTTTCCGTCTTTCATGATGAGCCGGAGTTTTTCGCGCCTTAAAAGCACCTTTGTGTCTGCCAGAGGATTGCCATCGACCAGCAGTAGGTCGGCGAGGAAGCCTTTCCGGATCTGCCCCAGCCGGTCCGGCATGTCCATGGCTGCACCGCCGTTTTTTGTCATCGTGAGGATCGACTCCATCGGGGACATGCCGCAGTGCTTGATGAAGTGGTCGAGATCGCGGGCATTTTGGCCGTGCGGCGTGATCATGAAACCGTAATCTCCACCCCCGAGGATGCGGACGCCGCGTTTCATCAATGCCTGAATGCCGGCCACGGCACTGTCGAGTTCCCCCCGGAACCCCATCGCTTGAACCTGCTCCTCGGTGAACCAGTCGTCCCCCTCGTAGGCGGCGATCGCCGTGAAGCCGATGTTCGGGCTGATGAACAGCCAGTCCTTGTTGGCCTCGAGCAAATCGAGCGCTTCCTCGTCGGCGTAGTTGGCGTGGTAAATCACCTTGATGCCGTGCCGGACACAGAGTTTGACCGACTCCGCGCTGCGGGCGTGCGCGCTGAGTCGTTTGCCGTGGGCGTGCGCCACCTCGGCGGCGGCGGCGACCTCGGCCTCGCTCATGATGGTGGTCTCAGAGCCGGCGTGCGGCACGAATGAGTCGCCCGAGATCACCAGCTTGATGATGTCCACCCCCTCGCGGATCAGTTCGCGTGTCAACCGTCGGTACTCCTCCGGGCCATCGGCCATTAGTGCCATGGAATCGACCTTGGGCATGTGCAGGGTCCGCATGTCGCCTAGGCCGCCGGTGACAGTCAACCAGGGGGTGGCCGCGAGCAGTCTCGGGCCGGGGATCTCGCCCTTCTCAATGGCGTTGCGGATGACCACGTCGAGCCGCGGCTTGGCCGAGGCGGCACTGATGCAACTGGTGATGCCGTGGTCGAGATAAAGCCGGGCGTTGTGCATTGTCAGCAGCGTGTGCTCTTCGGGCGGCATGCGGCCAAGCGCGGCGAGATCGTCCGTGTTGTCGATACTCAGATGCGCGTGTGACTCAATCAGGCCGGGCATGAGTGTCATGCGGCCTTCGCCGTCGTGAACCTCCGCACCGTCGCGGTCGAGCGATTCGCCATCGCGCGCGATGGCGGTGATCTCGTTGCCCTCTACTCGAACCTCACCGGCGAACGGTTCGCCGCCGGTACAGTCGAGCACGTTGACGTTTGTAAACAGGTGTTGGCTCATTTCTAATCCTCCTTTGCGGAGCGCAGTTCGTTCAGCATTTGTCTGGCCGCACCGCCGAGGTGCAGCGTGTCGACCCCGGCGAGGATGAGATTGTACCCCTTCTGCTGGCAGGGCCGAACCGCCTCCGCATTGACGCCGAAATAGCCTATGGCGATCCCGGCGGATTGGCAGGCCTGATGAATCCGGTCGATGGCACCAGTGACCTCTGGATCGGAAATCTGGCCCATCTTGCCCATGCTCGCCGAGAGGTCGTACGGGCCGAGCATGATGCCGTCGAGCCCGTCGATCTGCACGATCGACTCGATGCAGTTGACCGCGTCGATGTGTTCCGCCTGTACCAGCACGGCCACCGAGTCGTTGGCGATCTCCATGTACTCGGCGAAGCGCATGCCGTAGCCGTGCGCGCGGCCAAGCCCGACCCCACGACTGCCCTTCGGCGAGTAGCGTGCGTAGCGGACGATGTTCCGTGCTTGCTCCACTGAGTTGACTTGTGGCGCGATGATGCCGGCTGCACCGAGGTCGAGTACTTTCTTGACCGGCACCTCCTCTGCAGCAGGGAGGCGCACCACGCAGGCTACCCGGTCGCCGACCGCTTGAAGGATGCCCTGTATGTCGCCGTAGCTCAGGGCGCTGTGCTCGGCGTCTATGAACAGCCAGTCGAAACCGAGGTCGGCGAGGATCTCCGCCGTGGCCGCAGTGGGAAGCGTCACCATCGTGCCGAGCAGATGTTTGCCGCTCTGGAGTTGTTGTCTGAAATTCATCATCAAGGCAGGTCGCGCTTGGCCAAGTACTTGGCCAAGCGGGGTGTCAGGATTGATTTTGCTTGGCCGCCAAACTGCCCGGAACGACGGCCCCGGTTCAAGCATTATCGGCTTGGCCAAGCGGCATTACTTCAGCGCATCGGCGGTCTTCCCCCCGTGTTTCCGGAGCAATTCCGCCAGATTTGCATCGGCGACATCGAGCGGTGTCCCTCCAAAACCTTCCTCGGTGAGCGCGTTGATCTCGGCGCCCTTGGCAATGAACTGCTCGACGATCTTCTCATGGCCGCGTTGCGCCGCGAGGTGCAGGGCGGTCCAGCCGGCGAGGCCGCTGGCGTTCACGTTGGCCTCTTTTTCAATCAGCAGAGCGACCATCTCGGCATGGCCCATGAATGCGGCGTAGGTCAGGGCCGTATCACCACTGGCGTTGGCGTGGTTGACGTCCACGCCGGATTCAAGCTGGGCCAGCACGGTTTGTAGGTCCCCCTCACGAGCGGCCTCGAGGATTGAGTTGCTATCAAGCAACTCGAGAACCTTGTCCTGTTTCCAAAATCGGGCACGGTCGCCCGGGGTCTGGTCGATGTCATCCTTTGCGTTGATGTCTGCGCCGGCCTCGATCAGGCGCCGGGCCACATCGACATGCCCCTCCTGCGCGGCGAGGTGCAGCGCGGTGCTTTGGTCGTCAGCCTGTTCGTTGACATCGACACCGGAGCCTAGCAGCTTTTCAACCACCTCCAGTTCACCCGCCTCGGCGGCCTCGATCAGGCTCAGTTCGGCTGTATTGTCAACTGTGTCGGAGCGGTTGCCGGTCGGTTTCGACTGGTCTTGCGAACCACCACCGCAACCATTGAGCAACAACAGGGGAAGCAGGGCGGTGATAAATCGATTGATCATAGGTGTTCGTTCGTCGCGGGATAACATCGGGTCAGGCCTTCTGGATGCTGGGGCTACCGTTTTCTAGGACGAGAGAAGTGCGCTTGGTCATTTTGCCGCCTGGGGTGGTTACCTTGTCTGCCACCATGTAGTCGGTTGTCCATGTCTTCTGCGTAACTTTGCAACGAAAGTAGCCTCGTTGGCGGTTGTGAAACTTGATGAAGGGATTGTCCGAGAGCACCTTGTCGTGTGATGCAGTGCGGTCCTGTCCATCTCCACCGCTGGAAATTGATGTGCCGACAAATTCCGTAGCCACCGCCGGGGCGTCCATCTTGCGGTCGTCGATGCGCAGCTCATTGGCCCAGTTCGAATGAATATCGCCTGTGAGTACGACTGGGTTGGAAATTTTTCGGTCGGCCATGAATCGAACGATATCCATCCGCTCGTAAGTATAGCCGGGCCATTGGTCCATCGAGTAAGCCATGGGAACATCCCCGCTGGGCGTACCGACCATGCCCATCATGACCTGCTGCGCGAGGATGTTCCAAGTTCCTCTCGACTGAATGAGCGACTGCTTGAGCCAGTTGCGCTGATCCTTGCCGAGCATGGTGGTCTCGGGATTGAGCGCTGCTTCGTTGAGGGGGGAACGTACGTCGTTGTTGGGTTGATCACTGCGGTATTGACGCCCGTCCAGAACCATGAATTCAGCCAATTGGCCAAACGCTCCGCGTCTGTAAAGCTGCAGATACGGTCCAGCAGGCAGGGAGGTCCGGCGCAGCGGCATGTTCTCGTAGTAGGCCTGATACGCGGCGGCACGGCGAATGAGAAAGTCCACGGGCTTGACATTTTTCTGCTCGGAAATCTCGTCCGCGCAATTGTTGTCCACCTCGTGATCGTCCCAGGTCACGAACCAAGGGCAGCGTGCGTGCGCCTTCTGCAATGCCGGATCTAGTTTGTACTGCGCATGCCTCACGCGGTAGTCGGAGAGCGACACAATCTCGCCGCCGTGATGTTTGCGAATGTTACCCTGGTTGCCGGCATTGTACTCGTAAATGTAGTCGCCAAGGTGAAAAACCAAGTCGAGTTCGTCCTCTGCCATCCGGTCGTAGGCAGTGTAGTAGCCTTGTTCGAGGCTCTGGCAGGAGGCCGCAGCAAAGGAGAGTTGTTTTGGGTTGGCGAACCGTGCCGGCATCGTACGTGTTCGGCCCACGACACTTTCTTCACCGTTTACGCTGAATTGAAACCAATACCACGTGTCCGGTTTGAGCTGCCCGGCGGTTACGTGGATCGAGTGCCCCAGTTGCGGCGTGGCGAGTTGTTGCCCGGAGGCCGCGATGTTTTGCATGCCGTCATCCGTGGCCAGTCGCCACTGGACCGGGACGCCCAAGTTTGGCATGCCGCCGTCCGGGTCGAGCGGTTTGGGCGCGAGCCGGGTCCAGAGAACCACGCTTGTGCTGTTGGCGTCCCCGGAGGCCACACCCAGTGAGAATGGGTTACTGGCGAACTTCATCCGGCGGTTGATGTTGGCCGCTTTGCCAAGCATTGGGATGCCGTAGAGTGATGTGGCGTAGGCGAGAAACAGTCTGCGGTTGACACCACCCTCGTGTCGTGCGGCTTTCAGGAGTGAGTCTTTTTGAAAAAGCATCTTAAAGTTTGACGGGAAGAGAACGTCCATCCGATGCACCTCTTTTTCAAGCATTTAGACTTCTGGTTAGGATTGTGATTTAAGCCTCATGTTTGGCAAAGCTCGCAGGATTGACCCGGACGGCTTGGGATGGAACGCTTCGCAGCCCGTGAGAAATCTTACCGGAATCCTACGATTCATCTGCTTATTCCTATTCGGAAACGTGGGGTTGTACCTACAGGCCGCTAAGGAGTCGGCGTCGCAGCCTAACATTATTTTAATTTTTTGCGATGACCTTGGCTATGCCGATATTGGGCCATTTGGCTCAGAAAAGCATCGTACTCCCAATCTAGACCATATGGCCGCCGAGGGGCGGAAATTTACTTCTTTTTACGTGACGAGTGGCGTTTGTACACCGTCGCGTGCCTCGTTGATGACCGGTTGCTATCCTCAGCGTGTGGGTTTGCATGAAAACGAAACCGGGCGCTGGGTGCTCTTTCCCGGCAACTCGCGTGGGTTGAACCCGAAGGAGACCACCATGGCGGAGATGCTAAAGGCCAGCGGCTATGCGACGGCGATCGTGGGCAAGTGGCACCTTGGCGATCAGCCGGAGTTTCTGCCGACACGGCATGGGTTTGACTATTACTTTGGCATCCCTTTTTCCAACGACATGGGCCGGACCAGTCGCGTGAAAAACCGTTATCCGCCGCTGCCTTTGCTGCGGATGGAGAAGGTGATTGAGGAGGAGCCGGACCAGCGTCTGCTCACCCAACGTTACTCTGCAGAGGCTGTTCGGTTCATCGAGCAAAACAAGGCCAAGCCGTTTTTTCTCTACCTGCCGCACACCATGCCGCACTGGCCGCAATTCTCCAGCGAACGGTTTGCCGGCAAATCGGCCAACGGCAAATGGGGCGACACGGTGGAGGAGATTGATTGGTCGACTGGCGAAATCCTGAAGGCGCTCAAACAAAACGGGATCGATAAAAAAACGCTCGTCGTATTCATGTCCGACAACGGCGGTGCCATTCGGCACGGCGCGAGTAACAAACCGTTGAAGGCCGGCAAGGGCTCGACGTGGGAGGGTGGCCAGCGGGTGCCGTTTTTGATTCGCTGGCCGGGAACCATCCCCGCCGGTACGGCCTCCGATGAATTGGTTACTTCGATGGATTTGCTGCCAACCTTCGCCGCTTTGGCCGGAGGCAAACTGGACAGCAACCGCAAGATCGACGGGAAAAATATCCGGGACTTGCTCCTCGCCACGCCGGGCTCCAAGTCGCCTCACGAGTTGTTCGTTTATTTTCATCAGGGCCAATTGCATGGCGTGCGCAACGGGAAATGGAAGATGCTGTTTTCCCGTGACGACAACTCGCTTGGCCGTCCCGCCGGCCTGTTCGATCTCGAGAACGATATCGGCGAAAAGAAAAACATACTGCATCTGAACCGCGCCGTGGCCAAGCGCTTGGCCAAGCTGGCTGAGCCGGTCCGTGCCGAGCTAGGGGATTCGCTTCTCAATGTGAGGGGCAGCGGCATACGCGTGGCCGGAATGGTGAAAAACCCGAAGACATTGACCCAAAAATAAGTTCCCACTTGAAGAAGCTCTCAATTGTTTTTTGTTTCCTGCTTGGCCTTGGCCAAACGCTTGGCCAGGACGATCCCTCCGCCTCTCTGTTCGGGCTCGACAACGTGATCGATGTTCACATCACCATTTCGTCGGAGGAATGGGCCAAGCTGCAGCCCCCGGCGGATGTACGGATTGACGACAAAGCGGTTGGCCAAGCGTTCGAGGACCTGATTGAGGATGCGATGGAGGGTGGGCATTTTCGCAGTGAGAAATCCACTAGGCCGGGCTTGGCTGGCTATCTCGGGGTTGATCACCAGTACGGCAAGGGGGATGTCGAGATCGACGGCGAGACGGTGAAAAACGTCGGTGTGCGCTTCAAGGGCAACGGCACATTTATCGAGGGGCACATGGGTGGGCGGTACTCGTTTAAGATTGATTTCAACGAGTACGTTA
>PVBE010947126.1_pt1 | contig 13089 bp, 12 predicted proteins | sample 1631181 | NCBI WGS metagenome assembly PVBE01 (sample SAMN08397723, study PRJNA350692) | Marine metagenome, whole genome shotgun sequencing project. | isolation source: water | place: Pacific Ocean | collected 2012-04
ATAGACGTGAGGAGGCGCTAGACACGACTCACAGCAGGAAAGTCTCCGCGTCGAAGGCACCCGTCGTGGGCGCCCTCCCGCGAAGAGGGCCGAACATGGTACAGACCACCGCGCGCGCTGCAAGCGCGCGCGGCATGAAGTAGCCCTCGCGCCCGCCCAGAGGGGGCAGGCCGGTGCCACATGGGGTCAACCTTCCGAATCGTCGCCGGAGTCTCCAGCGTCTTCGGGGGCATCGCCGCTCGACTCGGAGTCGCCTTCGGCCTCGGGCTCGATGCCCTCCAGGTCTTCGACGGCGCCGGTGTCGACGGGCTCCTCTTCCTTCATGCCGGAGATCGTGACGACCTCCGTCTCGAGTTCGATGCCCAAAGAGACCCCCTCGGGCATCTCGATCTGAGCTGCGGTGAGGTGTGTCCCTTCTTCGAGGCCCTTCACGTCGATCTCCAAGCCGTTGGGGATCATCGAAGGGATCGAGCGGATCGTGATCTGCGAGACGAGGAGGTTCACCACACCGGCAGCTTGGCCGACAGTGGTGAGCGCGACCTCGGACTCGATCTCGACGCCGCGCTGCACGCGACGGAACTCGACGTGGATGATGTTGTCACCAAAGGCGTCCCACTGAAGCTCTCTGACGATCACAGAAGAGACCTCACCCTCGACGTCGATGTCGTAGAGGTGGACGTGTTGGCGTCGACTGGCGAGGAACTCGCGCTCGTCGATGCTTATGTCGGTGTGGGCGCTCTCCGCGTCTGCTTGGAGGCTGGCGGGGATGCGGCCTGTGCTACGAACCTCACGCGAAGCGCGGGTACCAACCTTTTCACGGCGCTCTGCCGTGAGGACACTGCTATCAGACATCGAACTGGTTACTCCTGAATCGCTCCAACATGAGGAGCTTCTATGACTTTCTGGACTCTGGTTGTGTGCGTTAGGTGGACGCGCCCGAGGGCGCGGCAGCTCATACGGTGACCGGCTCTTCCTCGAAGAGCAAGCTAACCGACTTCGCGTCGTGGATATTTTTGATCGCCTTGGCGAGCAGCGGAGCGACCGAGACGACCTCGATCTTGGACGGTAGATCCGTTTCCGTGCGCGGAATGGTATCCGAAACGAGCACCTTGTCGACCGGAGCGGCCTCTAGACGCTCCAAAGCGGGTCCACAGAAGACCGCGTGGCTCACTGCGATGATCACGCTAGATGCCCCATTCTCCCTGCAAATCCGGGCTGCCTCGCTGATAGAGCCCCCTGTGGAGATCATGTCATCGACGATAATGACCGCCCGACCGCTCACATCACCGATCATGTGCTCGACGGCGATCTCGGAGCCGGAGATGCGGCGCTTGTCGACGATAGCGAGGTCTGCGTTGCCGAGGACCTTGGCGTATCCCCGCGCCATCTTGATGCCTCCGACGTCGGGGCTCACGATCATCGGGTTCGGATCGGAGAGCTCTCGCAGCCTCCCGATGATGGCAGGCTTGGCGTAGAGGTGGTCGACCGGGATGTCGAAGAAGCCCTGAATCTGAGCGGCGTGCAGGTCGAGGGTCACGACCCTGTCACAGCCGCCGTTGGCGAGGGTGTTGGCGACGACCTTGGCGCTGATCGGCACGCGGCCCTCATCCTTTCTGTCCTTCCTCGCGTAACCGTAGTACGGCATGACCGCTGTGATCCGGCCAGCCGAAGAGCGGCGCAAGGTGTCCATGATGAGGAGGAGCTCTGCCCAGTTCTCGTTGACCGGGGGGCACGTGGACTGGATGACGAAGCAGTCCGTCCCTCGGAAGTCCTCGTTGAGCTTGATGTCGCACTCTCCGTCAGGAAAGTGACGCACGTCAGCGTCTGCGAGCCCGAGCCCTAACTCCTTTGAGATCGCCTCGGCGAGCTCGGGGTGAGAGTTCCCCGCGATGAGCTTGATGTCTCCGTTGAATGCGGCCATGTCCTTACTCCTCTGTCCTTCCTTCTGCGGGGCTCTCGCCCCCTTCCTCTTGTGAGCTTGCGTTCTCCAACTTCTTGGCCGGAACTCCGACCCAGACTTCGCCGTCCCCCACCCTCGCAGAGCGGGTGACGACCGCGCCAGCGCCTGTGGTAGCGCCAGCGCCGATCTCGTTCGGCGCGACCACGGTCGTGCCGCTCCCGACGAAGGCTCCGTCACCGACGACGGTCTGGTGCTTCGCCACGCCATCGTAGTTGGCGAAGATCGTCCCCGCCCCGATGTTCGCGCCCTTACCTACGACGGTGTCACCGAGGTAGGAGAGGTGCTTCGCCTTTGAGCCTTCCCCGATGGTGGACTTCTTGCACTCCGTGAAGTTCCCCACCTGAGCGCCATCTTCGAGGACTGTCCCCACGCGCAGGTGCGTGAAGGGCCCGACCTCGCAGCCAGCGCCGACTCGGACCCCAGCGCGGATCACCGTGCAGGGGAAGATCATCGTCCCTGCGCCGATCTCAGCGCCGTGATCGATGTAGGTCGTCGCGGGGTCCTCGATATGGACTCCGTTGTTCAAGTGTGTCTCGAGGACGCGCAGCTGAACCCCCCAGCGGACCTCAGCGAGGTCCGAGAGGCTGTTCACGCCCGCGGCCTCTTCAGCGTCCTCAAGCTCGACGATCTCGACCCCGCGCCCGTCCGCTGAGTACATACCGAGGACGTCCGTCAGATAGCGCTCGCCCTGAGCGTTTTTGCTCTCAACGCGTCCGAGATAGCTCAAGAGCTCCCCCGCCCCGAAGGCGTAGACGCCGAGGTTGATCTCGGCGATCCTGCGCTCGTCATCGGTGGCGTCTCGCTCCTCCACGATGCGCTCGAAGTCGTCCTCTTCTGTGCGGACGATCCTCCCGTAGCCCGTCGGGTCGGGCACATATGCCGTGAGCATCGAGACGCCATCGGAGCTCCCCCGCGCCTCGAGCAAGCCCTTGAGGCCATCCGCTCGCAAGAGCGGCGTGTCTCCGCAGAGGACGACGACGGGGCCATCAAATCCCTCGAGCTCTCCTGCCGCGCACTCGACGGCGTGCCCGGTGCCGAGCTGCTCAGCTTGCACAACGAATGTGATGGGCGCATCGGGGAACTCAGCGCTCACAGCAGCCTCGACCTCTTCGCGCCCATGACCGACCACGACGATCACCCGCTCCGGGTCGAGCTCGAGCGCGGTCTCAAGGACCCATCCGATCATCGGTCGTCCACAGATCGGGTGCAGGACCTTGGGGAGGGCGGAGTGCATCCGCTTTCCTTGGCCCGCAGCGAGGACGACAACACGTGCTGCTTGTGCCATTGGGGTGGTGTGGAGGTAGTTCGAACCAGACAACCGAGGGGCCCGATAGGCCTTAGAAAAGCCCAATAAAGCTAGTTTTCCCGGTTTTTTGTGGGGACTCGAACGAGTGGTTGTATTCGCGCGTCTGGGGCCGTGTCAACTGCGCATGGTCCAGAGCCTTCACTCTTTGTCTGGCAGCACCAGGTCTAAGAGGATCAGCACGGCCAAGATGGCGTTCGAGAGCGCGAAGAGCGCGCCGCCTGCGACGAGGGCTGTGACCCACACGACGGAGCCTCTCGCAAGCCACCAGCCTGCGAGATCCACAGCCAAGGAGACCCCTGCCACGCCGATCACCATGGAGATGAACCTGCGGGAGAAGCGCGTGAGGAGCGCCAAGAGAGCCAGCATCAGCGCTTGAACGCTGAGCGCGAGGGAGTGGGCGTGGGTCGACGCGAGCAAGACCTTCGGATCCGTGGGCTCGATCTCACGGGAGAAGGCGAGCTTCTTCACGTCGTCCCAGTAATCGAGCGGGATCTCTCTCGCGACCGCGTCCTCTGAGTTGCGGGAGTGGCACTCAAGGCAGGTCATATCGAGGATCTCTGCCGGCGCAAACTCTCCCAGATCGAGGTTGTCGTAGTCCTCGGTGATTCTGTCGCTCGCGAGCCAATCGCTCAGCGTCTTCCGCTCTGCGTCGGACAAGGTCTCCGGGTGACCGCGGTCGATGGCGACGACGAGCGGGGCGGTGGCCCTCACCCCGTGATATGCGCCCTCGAGGTCGGTCATCGTCAGCCCCTCCTCCCCATCTCGGACCTCGTGGTGGTCCTTCATGTAGGCGCCCGCGGCCATGAGGCCAGCGAGGAGGACGCAGACGAGGCCCCCGATACCGAGGCGCGCAGCCCCAGGCAGACGACGCAGCGTGAGTGAGTCAGTCACAGGCTCAACCCTCAAAGAGCTTCGGGTCGATCTCGACACGCTCACCAGTCGCCACAGCGCGCGCTGCCAAGATGCCGACCACGGTCGCTCGGAGGCCTTCGCTCGCGCTCGTGGCGACATCAGCCCCCTCCGCCGCGCTCTTCACGAAGTCTGCGATCCCGTAGTAGATCGGAGGCTCCGGGAGACCGACGCCCTCCTTGAGCTTCCCTTGCGCGGCGAGCTTCGTCGCCTCAGCGATCAGGGTGATGCCCTCGTCGTTGTGGAAGCTCTGGCGGTTGGCGTAGACCTCCCAGCCTTGTGTGGCGGAGTCCGCCTCCTTGAACATCCAGCCGTGCGTCCAGGCCAGGCGGACGGCGCCCATCGTCCCGAAGATCTCCTCGTGCGTCCCACCGAGGGAGTTCCCGAGGGTCGCCTCATAGGTCGTACGCACGCCGCCTGGATACTCAAGGGTGCACGTGATGGTGTCCGCCACGCTCCGACCGTCAGCCCACGCGTTCACGCCGCCCGTGCCGGAGACCGCCTCTGGGTAACGCCCAGTGAACCACTGCAAGACGTCGAGCTGCTGAGCGCCGAACTCGCCTGCGAGGCCGAGGGAGACAGCGGGGTCGGTCTTCCAGTTGAGCGCCTTCTCCCGCGCGGGGTCACTCGAGGGGGTCTTCCAAGAGGTCTTCTTGCGGTGCTGTGCGCGCATGGCGACGACGTCGCGGATCGCTCCCGAGCGCACGAAGGAGCGCGCGAGCTTGTAGACGGGGTTAGATCTGCCGAGGAAGCCAGCGTGGAAGACGCCGGAGGCACCTTTCGCAGCGCGCGAGATGGCCTGCGCGTCCTCGATCGTGTGGGCGAGGGGCGCCTCACAGTAGACGTGCTTACCTGCCGAGAGCGCGTCAGTCGCTGGTCCGACGTGCAGGTGCGTCGGCGTCGCGACGATGACGGCGTCGACCTCATCAGCCTCCAAGAGCGCGCCATGAGTGGCGTAGGGCTTCGCTTCCGGCGCCCTGCGTCCGCTCGAGGAGAGGCGGCGCTCGTCCGTGTCGCAGATGGCCGTCACTTGGACGCCCTCGATCTTTGCGAGCTCTGCGAGGATCGCGCGGCCTTGCCTCCCGCAGCCCACGAGGCCGACCCGGAGGTTTGCGCCTGAGGGCAAGGCGTAGAGGGCGCCTAGCTCCGGCTGGATCCAGGTCGCGGCGGCGCCGAGAGCGGCTGTCTTCAGGAAATTACGTCGGTCTGTGGAGCTCATCACTTATTTCTACGCGGACTCGGAGTCAGGGAAAAGAAACACGCCGGCGTGATCTCCACGCCAAGCGTCCGAGCAGTCTAGTGGCTCTCCGGTAGGCAGGAAGGCTGTTTCTACTCCATTACGACGCTCCAGCTCCTCTCCGCGAACCACGAGGGCAGTGGACCAGGCGTCTGCCCAGGCCGCGCTCGCGCACACAACGGCCGCGAAATCTACCCCCCTCGCGGCTGCGCCTGTGCCTGGGACCAGCACGTGACCTTCACCGCCAGACTCACCATCAGGAGCTGAGACACCGAGAGCGGAGTCCCTGAGCACGCAGCGAGCCCCGCCCTCTTCCCCTAGGGCGATCTGCCAGCCCTCTTCCCCTGGCGGGGATCCTAGGGCGAGCACGCTGCTCGTCCCTCCGTGGAGGAGCGCGCGCTCGACCCCCGCTTCGATCAGCGCAGCTCTCGCGAGGTCGAGGGCCCAGCCCTTCGCCACCGCGCCAAAGTCCAGGCCGACGCCCTCCCCCTTGAAGCGCACCCGGCCCAAAGAGCGCTCCACTGCACCCCAACCACCGCACCCAACTGAGGTCGCGGTCGGATCGAAGGCGCCGCCTGTCGCTTGGACGAGCGCGTCACAGAGCTCCAAGAGCTCCTGGAAGTCCCCGTCAACACCGACCCAGCCGAGCGCGGCGTTTCGATTCACGTGTGAGACGACGCTGTCTTGTTCAAAGCGAGAGAGGCGCGCGTGCTCATCTTGGATGAGCTCGAGCGCCTCCTCTGCTGCCGCGCGCAAGAAGCCCGCGTCCTCACCGATGAGCACCGCTTCAAAGCGGGTGCCCATCGCCTGCGCAGCGAGCCGGACAGTCTCCATCTCGCGCGCGCGTCGCGCAGCCCCTCAGGCGGGGCTCGCCGTCATGGTCTCGGGATCGAAGGTCCAGGCCTTGCCACCCCAAGCCGAGCGCGTGGCGAGGACCACGACGACCATCACCTTGCAGGCGAGGTCGACCTGGCTCTGGTTTTGGTCGCGAGTGCGCACGCAGTGGAACCAGTTGAGACGCAGCGCCTCTTGAGGGCTGACGTTGGCGCACTGGATGGTCTGCTCATCGATGTCATCGACGAAGATCCGCTGCGGGCGCAAGACGCAGTTGTTGCTGCCGAGCTCAATGTCTGCCTTGTGGCCACGGATGAGCACGGGGAGGCCGTTCTCGTTGCAGGTCGAGCCCGCCACGATCATCGTGTGCTCCTTCTCGAACTCGATCGTGAGGTTGACCTGGTCGTGGTTGTCCATGGCCTTGTCGATGTAGTGACCACCTGAGGAGGTGACGCGCGTCGGCCAGCCGCGGTCGAGGGCGTACATCATCGGGGTCATCATGTGGACGAGCAGGTCGCCGATGATGCCGGTGGACCAGCGCGAGTAGCGACGCCAGCGGTGGTAGACCTCGGTGTCCCACTCGGCCTCGCCTTCGGGACCACACCAAGCCTCCCAGTCGAGCTGCTCGCCGGGCTGGACCTTGTCGTCGATCCCGTAGAGCCACTCGCCGTCACGGGAGTTCCGGCAGTAGCCCGTCTGGCTGAAGGTCGGGTGACCGATGCCGCCCTCGGCGATGATCTTCTTCGCCTCCTGGTACTTGCCGTACATCATGTACTGCGTGCCGACTTGGAGGCGCATGTCGGGGTTCGCGGCCATGGTGTCGCGCAACCACATGGCGTCCTCGAGCTTCAAGGTCATCGGCTTCTCGACGTAGACGTCCTTTCCGGACTCGATCGCGTCCACAGCCATCTGCGCGTGCCAGTGCTCCGGAGAGGCGATCAGGACGCAGTGAATGTCATCGCGAGCGAGGAGCTCCTTGTAGTCGCGATAGCCATCGACGGTGACGTCCTTCTGATCGTTACGCGCCTGGTTGAGGCGGTTATCGAGGCGCGGCTTGCAGACATCGGAGAGCGCCACGACGTGGACCTTCTCCTCGCCGGTGTTGTTCTGGTTGATGGTGGAGCCGAGGTGGCCGCCGCCCATGCCGCCGACACCGATGATGCCCATGCGGATCGGCTCGTCAGCGCCGAGGGGGGCGCGCTGAGCGGCCTTGACGATGGGGCGGGTGTTCGGGCCGATGGCGCAGGCGGTCGTCGCAGCGGCAGCTGCTGAGCCAGCGATGAATTGGCGGCGGGTCGTGGACTTGTTCTTCACGGGGGATCTCCTTCTCTGTGTGCCGTGAGCTAGGGGTCGCTCTGCCTGAGAGCGCGGTGGCCCTGAGTCTAACTGCCACCCTCGGGGGCGGGGAAGAGCCCATTTAGGACCTGAGCGACTTCCTCTAGGTAGCGCTCGGCCACGAACATGTGGTCCCGGTCGAAGCTGCAGACGCAGCCAACGGGGACGCCGGCCTCTGCGAGAGCTCTCGTGACATGCGCTAGGAACCCCACGAGCTCCCAGTCCATCTCCATGGAGAAGCGGATCCAGGCTAGCCCGCGCTCGATTCGAGCCTCTGGATGTCGATCCAAGACCCCCTCCAGCGCGTCCTCTGCAAAGAGGAGAGTGGTCCCCTCTTCTTCCCTGATGATCTGAGAAGGGGCGCGTCCTAAGAGAGCTAAGTCCTCGACTTTCGGCCCCTCAGGAAACCCTACGAGCGCAAAACGACCGCTCTCAACGCTCCAAGTCGTCCCTTTGAGGGCCTCTGAGAGAGAGCTGGTGGGCCCTTCAGGGCCTTGTTGGGGGTCTCCATACATTAGTTTTTCAGGAACCAACCCAATCTAACGGAGTTGAGGCCTCTGCCCTGTACTCATTTTGCGGACACAGTTTATCCTGCAGGTCTGCATCCCATAACTCTGTTTGAGTTCACACCCGGAAATTTTCATGAAGCCCATCGCCATTATTGCAGTCGGAATCGGAGCCCTCGTCGGAGGCGCTATCGGAGCAAGCCTCCTTGGCCTCGTCGCCTCACCCGCTGCCCCGACCCCGGCAGCAGCCTCCCCCGAAACGATCACTGAGTATGTCGCTGCTGAGACAGACGACAGCCACATCCTCGAGATCGCGTCCCTGCGCACAGAGCTCGACTCCCTCAGGGACGAGGTCGCGCGTCTGAGCTCAGCACGCGAGAGCGCGGTCGAGTCGGTGGCGACGCCTGTCGCAGCCGTCACCGCGACCGCCCCGTCAGAAAACATGATCTTGGACGTCCTGCAAAGGAAAGAAGAGCGAGAAGAGGAAGAGCGACGCGTCGAGCGCGAGCAACGCGAGCAGGACGCCCTAGACCGTCGCGTAGAGCGGATCGCAGAGAAGCTCTCTCTCTCTGCAGCAGACCAAACAACCTTGGCCCAGATCTATACAGAAGAGCGCGCCAAGCAGACCGAGATGTGGACCATGATGCGCGAAGGCACCATGGATCGTGAGACGATCCGCGAGAGCATGACAGAGGTTCGCGACTGGCGCACCGAGCAGCTCACCCTCTCCTTCGGAGAGGATCTCGCCGGCCAGATCTCAGAAGAGGGCGGCGGACGCGGCGGCTTCGGTGACTGGGGCGGCGGTGGACGCGGCGGAAACAACGGCGGCGGTCGCGGCGGCGGTCGCGGCGGACGCTGAGCCAAAGACCCCAAAGACATACAGAAGGGCCCGCTCCACACACGTGGAGCGGGCCCTTCTTCAAACACCATCGCCGCTTTCAGATGCACTTAGAGCGAGACCCCAAGCGATCAGCTAGCTTGAGGCCTGTGCTCATCGCTCGCGACCTGCTCTCTCGGACACCCCATAGACCCAACCCACCTCTCACATGAACAAGATGCTCTCCGCGCTGACTTTGATCGCGCTCGGATCATGGACCGACTCGCTCGCAGCCGCGCAAGCTGTCGACGCGCCCGTCAAATTCAAGGCGCCTGCGCGCATCATGGCTGGGGAGAAATTCCTCGGACAAAAGCGCGCGTTCCCCTCCCCCGCTCTCCATGACATCAACGGTGACGGTCACGTGGACCTCCTCATCGCTGACCTCATGGGTCGGGTGACGGTCGCGCTCGGGACAGGCTCCAAGCCCATGAGCTTCGGCGCAGAGAAGCCGCTCCTTGGGAGCGACAAGGAGCCCCTCGACTTCGACAACTGGTGATGCATCGGCATGGGTTCACAGTTTGTGGACCTCAACGCCGATGGGCACTTGGACTACATCAGCGCGACCTTTGATGGCTCACCCCATGTGAGCTATGGCAGCGAAGATGGCTTCACCACACCCGAGCGAATCAAAGACGCTGACGGGAACCGCCTCCTCGTCTCCAGCTTCTGGAACTACGAGGACGAGGCGCACCAGGACACGGGTCGCTCGATGCCGGACGGCGAGGCGACCGGGGAGCGCTGCATCTCCGCCCTCGCCTTCGACTGGGACGACGACGGCGACTACGACCTCCTCTTGGGCACCTACGAGGGCGGGCACCTCTACAGGCAGATGAACGAGGGCACACGCACCGAGCCCAAGTTCACCGGAATGAACATCGAGGTCATGGCCGGCGAGGTCCCCTTCGCCCTGCCCGCGAAGATGACCACGCCAAAGCTCGTGGACTGGGACAGGGACGGCGACATGGACCTCATCGCCGGAACCTACTCAGACTCTTACAGCCAAGAGGGGACTGGCGGAGGCATCTACCTCGCGCTCAACCAAGGCGAGGTCGGCGACCCTGACTTCGGCGCCCTCACGCAGCTCGTCTCTCCCATGGAGAGGGGTGGCTCTCTGCCCACGCGCCCTGACGTGGGCCTCTACCCCACGGTCGTCGACCACGACGGCGACGGGGACCTTGACCTCATCGTGGGCGGGTACTCCATGTGGAGCCCCAAAGGCCGCGAGCTCAGCGCTGAAGAAGAGGCGCGAGCCGAAGAGCTCAAGGCGAAGCTCAAGGCCCTCGAGGAGGAGTCGAGCGATGTCTTCAAGAAGATCTCCTCTGAGATCGAAGCGGCCACTTCGACTCTCGATCGTGAGAGCGAAGAGTTCGAAGAGAAGGTCGACGCCATCTACGACAAGTACGGCGAGGCGATGAATGCCAACCGAAAGAAGATGTCTGCCGCGCGCGAAGAATTGGACGGGCTCATCCCCTCCCCGAAGCGCTCCTCCTTCGTCTGGCTCTACGAGCGCATCTGACGAGCGAGCTTAGAAAAAGGGCCCGCGCCCTCTCGTCTCATCTCTGAGCGAGGGAGCGCGGGCCCTCTCTTATCTCGGACGCGCGTTACTTGTGCGAGCCGTGGTGCGAGTTGATGTGCTCGAGGTCCTCGGCGCTGAAGTAGGTGGCGCTGAACTCAAGCGCCGCCTTGCGGAGCGCCTCGACGTGAGCCTTGTCCGTCGTCTGCTTGCACTTCATCGCGGCGACCGTGATGCGGTGCATGCTCGCGAGCTGTGCGTGGTACTTGTCAGCGCCAGCGGCGTCCTTCGGAGCCTTCACGCGTTGGGCGAGCCAGTAGGCCGCGACGGTGTCCTGGATGTTCTGGGCGTGCGATTCCTTGTTCATGACCCAGCGGACCAGCTGGTTCGCGCTGGGGACGGCGTCCTCCTGCAACGTTTGAATGGAAGTCATCGCCTTCTCGATCGTGGCGCAGTCCTCCATCAGCATGTCGACGCGCATCTTGTCGCCATAGATCCCGCAAGGAACCTGGCAGTGACGAGGGCTCGCTGTCGGGTTAGAAGCCCCGCTAGAGGCGCTAGAGGAGAAGGGGAGGAAGGCGAAGAGCGCCGTGAGGGAGAGGAGAATCTTCATGGTTTGAGGTGGTCGCTGCGGTTTTTGGATTATCTGCGAGCGCAGAGAGCCTAACAGTTCCCCTTACGTTAGGAGTCTTGTCCAGGTCACGTCCGCTCATCGAAGGGGTATCCTCGCACCGTGCATTTCTTCGCCACTCTGCTCTCGCTTGCTCTCTTTGTATCTCCGGGTAATGAGGACGTCCCCGTCTCCATCACCGCTGAGGCCGCAGACCCCTGCCAGACGACGCCGGGAGTGGTCCGGGTCAACATCCAGATCATCCCCGAGCGTGACCTCAAGGTGGACTATGAGCTCCGGATCGGGCTCGACCTCCTCGCAGACTCGGTCTTGAGAGAAGACGTCCCCTTGGACCCCCCCACCAGCACGTGGAAGAGAGGGGAGATCGTCCACCTCACCTACGAGCGCACCCTCCCAGAAGAGCGCACCGTAGACCTCAAGGAAGACATCGTGGTCCTCGCGGGCTTTCGAGACCCGAAGACCGGTGAGGTGCACAGCCCGAGGGGCCTGCCCACGGGGAGTGACGGGTTGGCAGACATCGCCTACGTCCCCACCACCCTCATCGCGCCGGACGGAGGCGCCGCGCGCCTCGACGCGATCATGGCGCGCGCGCTCGAGCTGAAGAAGGACGGCGACGGCGCAGGCGCATGGCGCGAGCTCGAGTTCGGTCTACGCACCGCGCACGACGACCCGACGAAGGAGCGCTTCCGAGACCGGCTCCTCGAGCTCGGGAAGTACGAGCCGGCGCCGCTCACCGCAGAGGAGGAGGCCATCGTCAGCGGGCGCATCGGGACCGAGCGAGCGCGCTACCTGCGGCTCATCGCTGGGCGCCTCTATGACTCCGGCATGATCCACGGCGCCCTCAGGTTGCTCGAGGAGGCGGGCGGCGCGCTCAGCGAAGCCGCCGACGCCGACGTGATCGGAGCCGTGGACGATGAGCAGCGCGTGACGCGCAAGACAGATGACATCCGCGACAGGTTGATCGATCTTCGCACAAAAGAGGAGGACGCCGAGGTCAAGCGCCTCATCGGCCTCCACGGATTCACCGAGGCCCTCGAGGCAGAGCTCGAAGGTCTCGTCGCTAAGGGCGCATACCCCGTGGCCCTCGAGCTCGCCCGCCAGCTGCGCAAGAGCGATGACGACGAGGTCGAGCGACGCGCATGGGATCGCATCCCAGAGCTCGAAGAGGCCTGGGTCGCGTTGACACCCAGGGAACAACAAGCGGAGGTCGACGCCGCGCTCAACCACCCAGCCTTCCCAAGGACCGAGGTCGTGGCCAGCCACTGCTTCCTCTTCATCGGACCGAAGGAGCTCGTCGAGGGGATCCCTGATGATTCCAAGCTCAACTTCGACGTCGCCTACGTCTTCCTGACAGATCTCTTCGGCAGGGTCCCGAACCCTCACGGCGACCGAGTGACGGTCTACTTCAAGGAGCTCTGGGACTTCGGCGGCGGCGTCGGTGGAGGCAAAATCATCGACATCGGAAAGGCCGACCCCGACCCGAAGCGACCCGTGAGAGTCGACAACGGGCTCCTCTACCACGAGCTCACCCACTGCGTCGATGACACCAGGCCCGTCTTCGGCGGCTTCACAGAGGGCCTCGCCAACCTCGGCGCTGCTTACGTCTTCGAGGCGCTCGACGCCGACGGAGACGCCCTGCACTCCTTCGACAACAACCTGAAGCAGTTCCGCGACTTCTTCCTCGACCGCAACCTCGAGTACTGGCGTATCCAGGAGTACGGGCCGAGCTGTGGCTTCTTCCTGCACTTCCTTGAGACCTACTCCAAGCGCGGCAAGAGCGACCACGACTGGTGCCCCATGAGGCGCTTCTTCCGCGAGTATCGGGAGACACCCAACAAGGACGGTCGTGAGCCGCAGATCGTCCGCGCCCTCGCACACCACCTCGTGCGCGCCTTCGGTCCGGCAGTCTTCGACGACCTGATGCGCTTCGGCTTCCCATTAGAGGAGGCCGACCGTGACACCATCGCGATCGAGTCACTCG
>PVBE011301558.1_pt1 | contig 13089 bp, 16 predicted proteins | sample 1631181 | NCBI WGS metagenome assembly PVBE01 (sample SAMN08397723, study PRJNA350692) | Marine metagenome, whole genome shotgun sequencing project. | isolation source: water | place: Pacific Ocean | collected 2012-04
CAACCGCAGCCTGACTGGCATCGAAATTCATCCAGGCGCTCGTATTGGTCATGGGGTATTCATTTACCACGGGATGGGTGTGGTCATCGGCGAAACAGCGGAGGTAGGTGATCGTTGCCTGCTTTATCAGGGGGTAACTCTGGGTGGCACAGGCAAAGATCACGGCAAGCGCCACCCCACGCTGGCAAGCAACGTAGTAGTAGGGGCCGGAGCCAAAGTACTTGGAGCACTTCAAATAGGCAGCAACACTCGGATTGGCGCCGGATCAGTTGTGGTAAGTGACGTGGAAGCCAACTCCACGGTTGTGGGCATTCCAGGTCGAGTAATACATCAGAGTGGCGCGCGAATAGAGCCTCTTGCACATTCAGCTCTACCAGATGCAGAAGCCAATGTGATAAGAAATCTCATGGGAAGGATTGATCTTCTAGAAGCCAATATGGAAACAATGCGCAGAAAAATGCAAGCAATCAAAGATGGAAACTCTTACAATGAAGAGCTATTTGGCGAATCGCAGAATCTCAAGGATAAGGAAATTATAGAATACATAGGGGACAAAAAAATATAAAATGCTTGAGCAGAAACGAGGCATGCGAGTGGAGTAGTTAACATATAATCAAGAACACTAGCAATCACTATTCAAAATGAAAATTCTCAACGAAGTAGATAAAGGAAGCAAAAAACACAGTTCTAACTTGCCTAGACCTAGGCAACACATAAGAAATATATAGCAATCCACAAGACAGGCTGAAACAGACATTTTAGAGGGGTAAGAAATTATTTTCGAGAGACCTGGCCCTCCAAAATATTTCATTTAGTGTTCCAAAGGAGAAAGTCTTGGGATTATAGTAAGGACTGGAGAAGGGAAAAGCACTTAATTACAATTAATCTGCGGGACGCTTCCACCTAATGAGGAAATGGAAACAATGCTGCGCTACTTGCACAAGGCTAGGCAGCGGATTCAATCCTGAATTTAGAGGCTGAGATAGCGTTTACCTTGATGCTTCACTACTAAGCCTCAATAAAGAAGAAACAGATAATAAATTAGATAATATTTTGCCATTTGCGGATATAGGGAATTTCATGCATCAACCAGTAAAATCTTACTCTATTGCAAGCGTATATGGGCTGATTAAAATCAGTACATTACGACTAAGGGCCCTAAATTGAAAACCATCTAACAAAAACCGATCAACAAGACATGATTCAATAAAACCAGCAGATCCTAAAATAGCAACTATAACAATAGTGATAAGAACATAACCTGAGACATAGGCAATAGATAGAGAATCGGATCAGAGAGGAGGCGAACAGCTTGAATCTGCTAATTTTAGGAACGCAGTGATTGCTTATCATTCTCAAAGGTTATCGCACGTTGCAATTGGCAGAGTAAAAAGGAGTATATATAAACCAATTGATCGAAGCATGCCATGCTTACAAGGCCAGCGAGAAAATGGAACTTTTAGTAGAGCCTGAAATCTTTTAGTTCTCTCGATTGTCAAAAGATTCAAAAAGCTATCACTATTCAGGGAATAACGTTTTTGAAATGTCTGATACTGGCGTAAAACTGAGTAAAGAGGTATCTCAGAAGAATTCATATGGGCAAGTTTCCAGACATTATTTAACCAGTAATTAATACCAAGTCCCTGAGACCCTATAACATTAGTGCCATGCTGACGATAAAGCACTAGAGATTCATCTAGAAAGCTAATATAACCAAAGGAACTTGCTACTAGGGCTAACCACCAATCATGCATCATTGCGGTAGAAGGAATTGGTAATGCAATTTGCAGCAAGGATCGATTAAAGAGAGAAGTGCAACCTGTAACAACATTAGTCAAAGCAAGGTCTTTCAAGCAAATGCGCTTAGGGTTAAGTCGCTGACGTTGCAAAAAACTACTTTGCAAGTAAGCACCGTATTGATCGACCAAATCCAAATCACAATGCACTAAGAGTGGGGTTGAAGAAGTGTAAATATTTTCCAAGTATTGGATTTGAGCAAAAGATTTTTCAAGCTTATGTGGCAACCAAATATCATCCTGATCAGACAGTGCTATGTAAGAAGAAGAAGACGATTCCAGTAGCTTGTTGATATTCCCTACGCATCCTAAATTCTCATCCGATGGAAGTCTGTGAAGCCAATTACCATATTTATCTTGAAGTGAATTTATGATTTGAATTGTGGAGTCTGCTGAGCAATCATCACGCAACAAAACTCGTATAGGCCTTAAGGTTTGATTGTAAATAGAATTGAGCTGAGCCTCCAAAAATTGTTCACCATTATAAGTAGGTAAAACTACTTCTATATCCTGGCTTCTCAACATAGAGACCATCCTCATTTTTGGAAATACCTCCACATACTGACTACGTTTACACACATCAGATAAAAGCTTGAGTAATTACCCCGACCACACACATGAATAATGGATGCTACGGGTAAATGAACGCACAATCGATACTGGGCAAGGCTTCGGGTAATGTCAGCATCCTCCAAATAAAGGGAATAGCGTTCATCAAATCCTGCAAGCATGCAGAACGCATCACTACGTGTCACCATACAACAACCACTTAGGTAAGGCACCTCAAACATCTGATGATAATTTATATCAGTCATTACATACCAACGATCACAACATTTTAACCTATCGGGCTTAATCTATTCGGGAAGAAAGCGATGACTTAATAAAGTAAGTACAGTTGGATTATTTTTACATAGTTTATGATGATTACCAGATTCATCGCAAATCTGAGGACCTGCGAAGCTTGCCTCAGGATGAATTTGAAGCCAAGCGATCAACTTTTCTAATGTTCCCAGATAGCAGCCAAGATCTGTATGAAATATTCCTATATAAGAAAAAATAAACTTCAATTTATTCACTAGGTGATTTACAGCCAGGTCATATCCGAGACTATCTAATCGAGTGCAGAAATAATCTGATGTATCTGCCAACAGGTCAATAGACTCAGCATGAGAATAATCATTTACTGCAACAGCATTGCCTATATTTAAAGGCAGGCCAGAGAGAAGGATGACCGGAGACCATCGACCACTAACTGAGAAGTATGATAAGCAGAAATTAGCAATAGAAGTTCTCTTTTTACTAAGCATTGGCATCATTTGAGAGCCGGGGAAGGCCGATTCTCTGACCAAGATAGTCAGACTTAGAGCTAACTTTCTGGCACCAATCAAGATTGTCTAAGTACCAAGCCACAGTTGCTTCTAGGCCCTCCTCAAAACTATGTCGAGGTTTCCAACCCAGATCATTTGTAATCTTCTTTGCATCAATAGCATACCGACGGTCATGGCCAGGACGGTCACTAACTCTGGTAATCAAACGCGTATGAGGTGCACCGTGGGGGCGGAGACTATCCATCAAGTTGCAGATGGTCTCCAAAACATCACGATTCGTACGCTCGCTAGGAGAACCATGATCACCAGCACCTCCAACGCAATAACTCTCACCTAACCGACCTCGAGTAGCCGCAAGTAGTAATGCCTCGACATGATCTTCGACATATAACCAATCCCTTATATTAGTGCCATCTCCATACAAGGGAATAGGCTCACCCGCCACGGCCTTGAGTATGGCAATAGGAATCAATTTTTCTGGAAATTGCCAGGGACCGTAGTTATTGGAACAATTCGTAAGTACCACAGGAAGGCCATAGGTGTGATGCCAAGCAGATACCAGATGATCGCTAGCTGCCTTACTCGCGGAATAAGGCGAACGAGGGTCATACGGAGTAATTTCCGAAAACCGCCCAGTAGGACCAAGAGAGCCAAACACCTCATCGGTACTGATGTGATGAAAACGAAAGTGCTGATGCCTCTCCTCGGGCAATTTCTCCCAATGAGAGAGAACTGCCTGAAGAAGATTGAAAGTGCCATTCACATTACTTTCGATAAAAGCTTCAGGTCCATCAATTGATCGATCCACGTGGCTTTCAGCAGCCAAGTGCATCACCAAATCTGGATCAGCGGTTCCTACAGCAGCAGAAGTGGCAGCAGAATCTGCGAGATCAACGTGGAGATGTTTATACCGATCATTCTGTCGAATACTTGTTAAGTCACTTGCATAGCCAAGTTTATCAAGGTTAAACACATTCGCCTCGCTTCCCTCAAGAAGGCGACGAACAACAGCCCCACCTATAAATCCAGCACCTCCTGTAATCAAAACACGATGTACTCTTTCCGGCAGAAGCGGAGCAGACATAAGAATCTCCAATTAAAGCAACTATAGACCGCAGCGAACAAGGGATATGCTCACGACAAGTTGTAATCTCATAAAGCCATATTAAAATTGCCAATCTCTATAAATCCAAGGATTACTGAACATAAAAAAAGAAAAAATGAGAGCATGAACAGCAAGCCCTATACATATATATACTCAACAAAAGCAAGTTGTATTATGTCTAGCATTGACGAATAAATCTAGTGCCTCTTATGGCTGATATTTGCGAAATCAAATATTTAAGAAGCCATCATCTTGAAGTTTTTAACATATTTCAGTCAAGGAGTACAAAAATCAAGCTAATAGCCCAAGCCAATATCCATTCGCGTGAAGAATGAGATCTGTCCTCTTCGCGAAATTCACAGAAGCTTGACGGGGTGGAGGGAAATCGATCAACATAAAGAAAGCTGAAAAAATATTACATTTATTGTTGTGCTCCGCAGAGCCGTTATTGCTTACAATTTCTGCAATTAGTTGAAAACTCTATTTTAAATGGCCATTATGATTCACACTTATAGTAAAAGCTTTGGCTGATCGAGCAATTCAAGGAATTTTTGCACATAATTCATTGAAACAAATGCAAAATCTGGGCCAGCAAAGAAATAAACAGCTCCTGGCTTTAGCTGAGGTTCTATCCGATTGACGCATAGGGCATTTCCCAAGCTCGACTTAAAACTGACAAAGCATAGTTCTCTCCAATGTAATACATAGATCACCAAGTAGGTGAATCACCATAAATGGGGAAAGCCCTCAATGTTGCAGTATATTAGCTGTTCAATTAATAAACTTTTGTAGTGCAAGAGGATTTTGAGAATCAATAAAAAATTGAAGAGGCTCTTTCTGTTCAAAGTAATGTTGACCGATGTCGACTGAAATCATGTAATAATCAATCTGAGGACTCTAAGTCTAAATATATTTGGAGAGTTCTTGATATCTCTCCCAAACAAAAGATACCCCTCTTTGTCCAAGCTACTTCGAAGCTTTTCCTTCGATGAAGTACAAAATAAATGGGCAGGAGCTTCAAGAATAACTTTATTATGTCAATCTCCATACTTCACTCACTTTTGCCTGTCGACATACAACAATATCACCAATCAAAATTCTGTATCAAAGCAAGTTCTCGATTTTGAGTGTGACTAAGATAGGCCTACTCTCTTGTTCGAATATTATACATATTGCTCTAATTTGTATGGTTCGATGACCCTTAGGCTAAATCAATCAAAGAATATTCAGCGAATAATCTTGCTGACAATTAGCTGCTTTCCAATTTTCACCCTTCAAGCTTACAAATAAAAGGTAAGTTTGACGTAACTCATGCATTCTCTGCGTTTACTCTAAGCGAGTAAACGCAGAGAGTTCAACGCCTAAATATATTTGCAATGATTTAAGTTTTGATGGTATTATTCTTTTTGCCAAGCAAAATCAAACAAAACCGCCAACACAAGAACTGCTCTAGGGCTAACTCTCTACATCAGCAATCACCTGTTCCAATGCAACTCGCCAATGGCATGCGTGCAAGCCAAGAAGTTGACGAGTCTCTGAACAGTCAAGAAGGGAGTAGCTGGGACGCTGGGCCAGCGTGGGGTATTCCGCCGTGATTATCGGATGCACGACGGCTGCCCGCTGCAACAAACCCTTGGCAACGCCCAATTCACCAATAGCCACTGCGAAGTCATACCAAGATGCCGCTCCAGCATCACACCAGTGAAATACTGGCGGAAGATACGGCTTTTGACGTTCTTCCATCAACGCCCAACATGCAGTGGCTAGTGTAATTGTGCTTGTGGGGCAACCCACTTGATCGACAACCACATTCAGCTGTTCACGTTCGCGATGCAACCTCAGCATGGTGAGCAAAAAATTCCTACCCACAGGGCCATAAACCCAGCTGGTGCGCAAAGTTACCGCTCGTCCTTGCGCACCTAGAATTTGTTCCACTGCCTCTTCCCCGGCGGCTTTAGTCGCGCCATAGACCCCCAAAGGATCTCGAGGCTGATTAGGACGGTAAGGGTGCCCTTGAGCGCCGTTAAACACAAAATCCGTACTTACCTGCAACATCCGCCCGCCCGTCTCCAATAAACCTTCCGCCAAAGCACGCGGTGCACTTGCATTAACAGCTAATGCCAGATCGGGCTCCTGCTCCGCATGATCGACTGCGGTGTAAGCCCCTGCATTGAGAACCCAGTCAGGACGGTGCTGGAACACTGCTGCCCGACATGCCTGAGCATCGGCCAAATCCAAGGGCTGCAACAAACCATCACCCATTCGACTGGTGGAGACCAACTCAACAGACGACGGACAGGACGCTTGCAAGGCTTGACCAAGCTGACCGGCAGCACCGGTGAGCAAGACCTTGATCGTCATGCGAACAGGTCTCCAGCCGCATCTGCAGCGGCCAAAAGCGGTGCCTTGGCGTCTTTCTCAGCAAGAAGCGGTTGTGCTCCACCAAGACGCTCCAAGGGCCAAGCAATCGCCAACTCAGGATCATCCCAGCGAAGACTGCGTTCACAGTCACGATTCCAGAAACCGCTGGCTTTATAAAGCACTTCAGCCTGATCACTGAGGGTCAGGAAGCCGTGTGCGAAACCAACAGGGACCCAGAGTTGCTGATGATTCTCGGCGGTCAGCTCTACAGCAACGCACTGCCCAAAAGTGGAGGAACCGCGGCGGAGATCCACCGACACATCAAAAATCGCGCCGACGGTGCATCGCACCAATTTCCCTTGGGGTTCTGGCTGCAATTGGTAATGCAAACCACGCAACACACCCAAACTTGAGCGGGAATGGTTGTCCTGCCTGAAGACCACCGCACTGGCGACTTGTTCGTTCCATCCCCCCTCGATCAGAGCCTGCTGAAAACTACGTTCATTCCAACTTTCGAAAAAGAAGCCACGGTCATCACTAAAAACACTTGGAGTGAGGAGTAATGGCAAGTCCATTAGGTCACCCCGATTCGAGTGCAGCCGTTCAACCTGCATTTGCCGCCTCCACAGTGCGTTGCAAAGCGGCATGGTCAGACACCGACTCCTCAACAAGCTGCATTAAGTAATGGCCATAGCCGCTTTTGCGCAATGGCATCGAAAGCTGTTCCAGCTCTTGAAGATTGATCCAGCCCTGACGCCAGGCAACCTCTTCAGGGCAACCGACCTTCAACCCTTGACGATGCTCCAGGGTTCGAATGTAGCTGCAAGCATCATGAAGGGAATCACAGGTCCCTGTATCGAGCCAAGCCATCCCGCGACCCATCTGCTGGACACGCAGCAGACCCTCCTCAAGGTACATCCGATTGACATCGGTTATCTCTAGCTCACCACGATGCGAAGGCTGAACCTGATGCGCCTTCGCTACCACGGAGGCGTCATAGAAATAAAGCCCCGTGACGGCATAGCGGCTCTTCGGCTGTGTTGGCTTCTCCTCCAAGCTGAGAACCCTCCCACTGGCATCAAATTCAGCCACTCCATAGCGCTCCGGATCACGCACCGGATAGACGAAGACCGTGGCCCCAGACCCCTGACGATTGCAGGCCTGCAACTGGGGGACCAATTCGTGGCCGTGAAACAGGTTGTCTCCGAGCACCAGAGCAGCCGGTGCACCATCAAGAAAATCAGCACCGATGAGAAAAGCCTGGGCAAGCCCATCGGGACTGGGCTGCACGGCATAGTGAATGCTCATCCCCCATTGGGACCCATCGCCTAGAAGGCGGTCAAAAGCTGCCTGATCATGGGGAGTCGTGATGATCAACACCTCACGGATACCCGCCAGCATCAGCGTGCTTAGCGGGTAGTAAATCATCGGCTTGTCATAAACAGGCAACAATTGCTTACTCACTGCCTGCGTGATTGGATTCAGACGGGTACCGCTGCCACCGGCAAGAATGATTCCTTTACGAGCCACAAATGAAATGAAATAATTGATTTTGAAAGAAGCCTCGCATGAAAGCCATTTCAGGCGCTGGGTGGCTGCTAAGCCGCCGGAGGGGCAGGCTGGAACATGAACATCGAGTAAATAACATTCCTGCGCATATTCGTTATCATTTCAAGAAACATAGTGTAGCCCTCATACTTGTAGTGGATCTTTCTGGCCATAACCAGGCAACCCAACAGATTCGCTCAGGGCATCCATCGCTTGCAAAAGTTCTCTCCAAAGAGTATCAATCTGCTGCAATATGCAAAATCGTTCCGCCTCTCGCATCAGACAAGGATTTGTCACTCAATCTGACCCCCCTTGATATCATAAGTATTTCGCAATTGTTCTTATAAAACGGCCTTAAGTTCTTCCATGCTCAACCCTTGCAACTGTTCTGCCTCAAGATCGTTGAAAAGGCAAACGAAGCCCTGGGCCTTGACAACAAATTGAGCGATATCCCATTCTTCAGGAGGAAGGCCTGGGTCGACACTCTCTTCAACAATAAAGTCAATCGTGCGTTCACCATATCCAATAGCCTGCTTCTTTAATACACGTCCCTCAAGAACGCGGCGGCGTTCTGAATAAACAGCACAACGCTGATTATTCATTACCTCATCATACTCAAAAACTTACTTTCTGATGTCGTAATAATACGTTTCCTACTTCTTCTAAGCGCCCTCCAGTGAGCGCGTCAACGTGCCAAATTCAATCGGCATGTCTGCTTCCAGTCAAAACATATTAATCAAGCTAGCAACTTTTCACTACCAAATATGCGCAGAAGGCTGTAACCCAAAGAGAGGAAAAAACACGTGCTACATAAGTCACCTTGGCGGCCAGTACGACCTCGCAATTGATTGTGGACTCGGCGTGATTCATGGCATTCTGTACCGATGATTACATGCAAGCCTGCTGCCTCTCTGACTCTCTCTTCTTCTTGCTTCACCACAACATCGTAGTCATTCTTCACCCGCGAAATCGCTTCACATAGAGAGGCAATTTGGGCATCATCCGTGGGTGCCTTTTCGGCAGCAGTGGAAATGCAATCCTCTAACTTAATCACGGTTAAGGCCCTCTCACCCCAAACCTTGACAAGTTCTTTTGCCAAGTTCGCAAGAGATTGATCCGTGCCCTACGTTAATGCGCAGGGATAGAGATTACCAATGGCACGAGGCTCACTCTGAGCATGGCCACAGGGGCCACTTGCTGATATTGCCTTGGCAGCAAATCCACCTCCAGAATTATGTCTCCGTTGCAGAGGAACAGGCGGTTGATGATCATCTTTAGGTTTTACCAACCTGGGTAGCAACACCTCAAGCAATTTGAGGCGAGTCATGTAATCGCTATTCCAACCAAGAATAATATCAGTTCCTACGCCAGCAATGTTGGCAGCAATAGTAAGAGTCATGTTGGCAGCCAAGAATAATGTTGGCAGCAATTAGTCACAGCACCTCCACGACCAGCCTGAGAAACAATCTAAGCCTCACGTTCAACATTCTCAGGCTTGGCATTAAGCAAATTGTGAGGCATTTCCTTCTCAGCCAAAAGAGTACTCAATAACTCGTTCTTTTCAACACTGGTTGTGCCAATCAGAACGGGCCGAATCTGGTTTTGGATGTCTGCAGGTTCATTCGCAACCGCACGCCATTTGGCTTCTTTGATCTTAAAGACCTGATCAACCCAATGCTGACGAGAAAGTGGCCGCTTGGTGGGGATTACAGCAGACTTAAGTTTGTAGGTCTTCTCAAACTCCACCTCTTCAGTCTTGGCAGTACTGGTCATACCAGCCAAGTGGGGATACAGCAGGAAAAAGTACTGATAAGTGATGGAGGCAATCCTCTGCGTCTCCGCCTGAATCGGCAGACTCTCCTTAGCTTCCATCGCCTGATGTTGTCCGTCGCTCCAGCGACGCCGAGGCATCACACGGCCAATGAACTCATCAACGATCACCGCTTCGTCATTACGAACGATTTAATTCACATCGCGGACGAAGAGCTCCTTAGCCTTCCACGCATTGGTGATGTAGTGCGCCCAGGGGGCAGGTCACTAACGCCATGCAACTTCTCAGCCTTCACAAATCCTTCATCAGTCATTGTGCGACTGCGTTGCTTCTCATCGACTTAGTAATCGCCTTCTGGATCGATGCCGAGTTTGCCCATCTCGGCAGAGCACTCGAGAGCTTCCGCCAGTTCTGCAGCTTGATGATATTTCTCCTGAGGGCACTCCACCTGGCCAGAAATAATGAGTGTCGTGCGGGCCTCATCAATCAGGATTTTGTCCACCTCATCAATCACACCGTAATGGCACTAACGCTGTACAAACTCAGTGATGTCATTGGCCATGTTGTCGCGGAGGTACTCGAAACCAAGTGCAGAATTGGTGGCGTAGGTGCTATCACATTCATAGTTACAGCGCCGAGTGACAGGATCCATATCCTGCTGGATCAGACCCGCTGAAAAGGCCCAGAAAGGGGTGCGCCTGGCCAATCCATTCCGCAACCCTGCGGGCCTGGTAGTCGTTAACAGTGACCAGATGAACGCTACGGCCGGAGGTCATTCAGTAACTGGTTAATGACCTAACAAGGGTCTTGCTGTCACCAGTCTTGTCTCGGCTATCTACACGTAATGCAGGACCATGCCGCCAATCAGCTGAACATCGCAGAGACGGATAACACGCACACGGTTGCCAGCCTCGCTGACTACTAGACAAGCTTGTAGCAAAAGTCATCAAGGGTCTAGATCTGACTGTAAAGACTGAAGGGATGAGCAAGTCACTCCGTAAAGGGTTAAGTCCATTCACGCAGGTTATCGACGCTGAGGGGTGGGATGTCATCCATCTGTAGATTAACATTTAAGACAATCGGCTGGTAGCGGTTCAGCTTGTGGGCATTAAGGTCTTCGGCAGTTGCTTGAGCATAAAAGTTTTATTTCCTTGCACAAAAATAAGCATTGTAAAGAAAGAGGCTCAAGGGGTTCGGGGAATACAGATGAAAGTGAGAACGAAGCACGTAGGGACTAATATTGGGCTAATTCAGAGCCCATGAACCAACTATGCACGAAAGCTCAATGAAGCGGATGGAGTGGTTCATACAAACATACTTAGATGGAACGACATTTAGGAATATTCTTGATGTCGGAAGCTACAACGTGAACGGATGCTACAAAAGTCTGTTTCAACACGAAAAATTCAAATATGTGGGCCTGGACATGGAGGCAGGACCAAATGTAGACATCGTGCCTGATTCCACATATCAGTGGAATGAAATAAAAGACGATCAATTCGATGTTGTCATTTCGGGACAAGCATTAGAACATATAGAATTCTTCTGGGTAACCATGGCTGAAATAGTAAGGGTTACAAAAAAGGGAGGATTGATATGTATAATTGCACCAAATGGCTTTGGAGAGCATCGGTATCCTGTAGATTGCTGGAGGTTTTTCACTGATGGCATGGTTGCTCTTGCCAGGTACAATCAACTCGAGGTTCATCACTCTCATACTAATTCCGCACCTACAATTAAGGAAGCTGAGTGGTTTAGCTCCGACTGTGCCGATTCAATGCTTGTAGCAAGAAAACCTTATGGTGGCGAAGCGAAACCTTTGAATTTAAAAAACTATAAGTGCACACCAAGTGATCACACAGAGCTAAGCAACGGCATGGCTACATATGGCGAATACCTTGAGAGCAGAAGAAAAGATGAAACATTGGATGCAACAAAAGATAGATCAAGTCAAAAAAGATCGAATCTAAAAAAAGGGAATATGAGTAACAAGCGAAGCAAACTAATAGAATTCATTGCTGCGGCTATAAAGGCAGGAAAACGAAACTAATTAACAATCAACTCCCTCAACATATAAGACAATGAAAAAAAGGCTCTCAATAGTAAACTCGTGCTATAAAAACAGGGATTTAATTGGACAATTTATAAATAGGGATATTACGAGCAGGTATAAAGGGTCACAATTAGGGCTGGCATGGACTGCGATAAACCCAATAGTGATGCTAAGCATTTACACACTAGTGTTTTCGCAGATTTTCAAAGCACGCTGGGGCGTAAGCACAGAGAATCAAGGACCTCTGTATTTCGCAATAAATTTGTTTGCCGGCCTTATTGTTTTTAATATCTTTGCAGAGTGTGCAACAAGAGCCCCAACGCTGATCACAGGCAATCCTAACTACGTAAAAAAAATAGTTTTTCCCTTAGAGATCCTGGGGACAATGGTGACAGGTAGTGCTTTATTTCATGGCCTGACTAGCACTGTTATTTTGTTAATTGTAAAAATTATAGTTGATGGAACAATTCCGTTTACTGTGTTTATGCTACCTATGGTTTGGGCACCACTGGTACTGGGCTGTTTAGGGCTAACATGGTTACTAGCTACCATAGGTGTGTTCTTACGTGATGTGAACCAATTAATAAATTCTGTGGTTAGCATGTTCATGTTTTTGAGTCCAATATTTTATCCATCAAGTGCAATACCACAAGACCTAATATGGTTGACTAGAATTAATCCACTTGCACAGACGATAGAGCAAACAAGGCAAATACTTATCGAAGGAATAGCACCTTCAGGATTACAGATAGCAGTACAGTTTCTAATATCAATAGGCTGGTGCGAAATCACCCTTAGGATTTTAAAAAATACACAAAGCGAGTTTGGAGATATTCTTTAATGTATTCAACGCCACAACATCAATCTGCTGAAGCTGTTGTTTCTGTATCATCCTTGGGGAAAGCATATAAAATTTACCCAAGCAAAAGGGATAGAGCAAAGCAACTAATTTTTCAAAATAGACGTAAATATTTTCAAGAGCACTGGGCTCTAAGAAATATCAGTTTTGATCTGAGAAGGGGTGAATCAATAGGTATAGTAGGTAAAAATGGAAGCGGTAAAAGCACGTTACTACAACTGATATGCGGTACTTTAAAGCCAAGTCAAGGAGAAGTGATAGTAAA
>PVBE010435241.1_pt1 | contig 13088 bp, 12 predicted proteins | sample 1631181 | NCBI WGS metagenome assembly PVBE01 (sample SAMN08397723, study PRJNA350692) | Marine metagenome, whole genome shotgun sequencing project. | isolation source: water | place: Pacific Ocean | collected 2012-04
GCCCCCCCCCCGGGATGCCCGGCTCCCTTTTTCCCGGCCAAAATCAACGCGAACTTTCCCCCGATTCTCCCCCAAAATGCTGCGGCTAGTCCCGGGAGCTTCCGAGAAGCTGGGCGATGTAGATGAACATCATCACGAAGTCCAGATACAGCTCCAGCGCCGCCATGATGGCCGAGCGGCGGCCGGTCTCGTTGTCGGTGTCCTGGGAGTAGGCGTAATCCTTCATCTTTTGGGTGTCATACGCCGTGAGCCCGGCGAAGATGAGCACGCCGATCGCGCTGATCGCGAAGTGAATCGCCGGGCTCTGGAAGAAGATATTCACCACGGTGGCGATGATGAGGCCGAAAACCCCGACGAGGCAGAAGTTTCCCACCCCGGAGAGGTCCCGCTTCGTCACGAAGGCGAAAAGGGTGAGCCCGCCGAAGGCCCCCGCCGTGACGAAGAAGGCCTGGGCCACCGAGGAGCCTGTGTACCGCAGGAGAATGGCCGAGATGGTCACCCCGACAGAGGCGCTGTAGGCGAGGAAAAGCACCGCCCCCACGCCGGATCCTTTGGACCGCATGACGGGCCGGATGGAGAACACCAGGCCGAGCTGGGCCACCACGACGAGAATGAACCCGTATGAGCTTGCGAAGATAAGGTTGATGGCCGCCGGGCTTGACGCGATGTAGAAGGCGACGAACCCCGTAACGGCCAGCCCCGCCGTCATCCAGCCGTAGACGCGCTGCATGAAGGCGACGGCGTCGGCCGAGACAACCCGCTGGCCGGTGGTGCGGGCAAATTCGCTGGACTGCATTTTTTTGATCCCTCCCCTGTTTTTTTCAAAACCCCGGAAAAAGTGAAATTGGCGTAAATTATCGAGCCGCCGCCCGAAAACCCCCGCCGGGCGGCCCTTTGCGCGATACAGCCTTCCGGATCTTTACACTCTCCATTCGCCGGGCGGCCCTTGTCGCGCTTCTAAAAAAATCTCCCCGGATGCGGGGCAAAAGCGCCCCAGGGAGGCTTCCCCTTGAGACGCGCGGGAGGATCCACAAGTTCCCCCGCACGTAGAAGCCCCCCGGGGCTCCCCACGCAACCTCCCCATTATACCAGAGAGCCCCCCTCCCAAGTACCGGAAATTCGGGCGGAACCCAGCGCCCCTTCACCCCCAACCGCGCCTTGTCCGGGGGCCGGGCCGAAGCGTAGAGTGAAGCCGTTCCGACACCGTGCGGCCCCGCCGCCGCACCCCTTCCGGAGGGTCTCCCCATGCGGCAGCCCATCCTCGTCCTCCTCCTCGCCGGCGCGGCCGACCGCGCCTGCCCCGTCCTCGGGGGGCGCACCCCCCTCATGTACAGCCGCACCCCGAACCTGGACGCCCTCGCCCGGGCGGGACAGAGCGGCCTCCTCGAACCCCTCGGGCCCGGGGCGGCCCCCGATCCCGCCCTCGCCCTCTTCACCCTCCTGGGTTACGACCCCCGCGCCCAGTTCCCCGGCCGCGCCTACCTCGCCGCCCGGGGAGAGGGACTGGAGCCCGAGCCGGGCGAAGTGGTCCTCCGCGCCCGCTTCGGCCTCGTCCGCGAGCGCGAAATGCGCCTCATCGTCGAGGACCGCCGCCCCTCCCTCCCGGAGGCGGCCGCCCGCGCCATGGCGGAAGCCGTCCGCGAAGTGGAAGAAGAGGGCGTGCGGGCCCGCTACGCGTACACCGGAAGCGGAAAAGGCTTTCTCCTGCTGAAAGGCCCCCCGGAGTCCCCCTTCGCCCCCCCGTTGCGCGATTCGGACCCCGGCGGGACGGGCGCCGAACTGCGCCGCCCCGCCCCGGCCCCCGGCGCCCCGGACCGCGGGGCGAGCCTGCGGGCCGCCCACGCCCTCGCCGACTGGCTGGCCTACTCCGGCGAAACCCTGAACGGCTTGGACCTCCCCGCCGTGCGGAAGGCGCGCGGAAAGGGCCTCCGCTGGGCCCTCCTCGTCCGCTGGGCGGGGGCGCACCGGGACATCCCCCCCTTCCGGGGCTGGAACGGCCTGCACGGCGCCCTCGTGGGCGCATCCAACCTGCTTGCGGGAACCGCGAAGTGCCTCGGGATGACGTGGATCGAACCGCCCGGCTCCCGCGACCCCGCCGGGTCCGGAGACCCCGTTGGGTCCGGAGACCCCGCCGGGTCCGATGACCCCGCCGGGTCCGGGGAAGAGCTCCGCCGCCGGATCGCCGCCGGGATCGAGACCATCGGGACCACCCGGCACAAATTCGTCCTCGTCCACGCCGGGGGGGTGGAAGCGGCCAACCGGAAGGGCGGCCCCCGGGCCAAGGCCGAAGCGCTCGAAGCCGTGGATGAAGGAATCGGGGACGCCCTCCTCGGCCTCGCCCGGGGCGGAAGGGCGCTCGTCTGCGTCACCCCGGACCGATCCTCCCCCTCGAACGCCGGGGGAGAGGCCGGGCCCGAAGCCGTCCCCTTCACCGTCGCGGGCGCGGGCGTTTTAGTGGACGAGGTGCGCGAGTACAACGAGCTGGCCTGCGGGGGCGGGCTGCTCGGCCGCTTCCCCGGGAGCGAAGTCATGCCCCGCCTCCTCGGCCTCGCCGGAAGGGGCCGCCCCCCCGGCCTCCTCCCGCCGCTTCCCGGCGAGGGACACGCGCCGCCCCCCACCGAGGCGATGTGGGATATGGATTAAATCGGGGGGGGGAAGTGGGGACATAAAAAATTTAGGCGATTATCCCCTTGACAAAGAGTCAGGGGGTGCGCCATGAGTAGCCTGCCGCTCAAAGATGGGGACAAAAAGAGAGAAGATGTCCTCGACGCGCTGAATCATACTCTGCAAAAGTGGTCTTATGGGAAATCCCCACGCTGGACCTTCGCCGAACGATATATTAAGGGCCACATCAGCATCCACTTTAAATGCACGCTCAGGGTTCCCATGGAAACTTATCCCAAAAAGATCTGTGTCTCCTTTGAGAGGGGTAATATATTGTGTTTCTGGAAAAACAGCGGAATCGCCGTGCACAGGAACGACGGTGGTAGAACCATCGTCAAGCCACGTGTGCAAGAGCTTGGAGTCCGTGGCGAATGTAGCGCCAAGAGTCAAGGTCCGGTGTTTGTCCGCGAGATCGAGGACATGGAGCAACCAAAGGGGGTCATCAGATGGTTCGCTACTATTATAAGGTTGAATCTTCTCGATAATTGTTCTTGCCGGTTCGGAAAACCCCTTCACTCAACCGCTACCGATGGCATACTTTCCCTTATCATTGAAGATAGGGAATTTGACATTTCGCTCAAGCCTTTTCGGTGGAACATTGAAAAACTCACCGAGTCCGTAGGCCAAATGATCCAAGGCGCTCCGGGCGTTGTGGATGCAGTCGCCAGCGATGAGACTCCATCGCATGGTCGGGAATTCCTCTTTAACTATGAGCTTGACATGAACATAGTTCGCATGTTCAGCGTTTCGATCGAATCGGACCACATAAGGACACGGGTCTCGCGCACAAAACTCACTAATTTCCGTGTTGAGAATATCGAAATGGTGTTTTGCCCAGTTCAACTTGTCTAGACAATTTTTTGGAACTGACATTAGAAACTAGTTTCCAAAACCCGGTCCATGAGGTTGAACCGGTCCCGGTTGTTGAATCGGTAGGAGAACTCGTTAAGGGCCTGATCGGTCTTGGGCGATGACGGTTGAAGGAAGTGCCGGGAGCTTCAGACGAACACGTCGATCTCACCGCCCTTGGGGGCCACGATGTCGAAGGTCCGGAGGGAGAGGACGGCGGGGAGGTCCGCTTCGTCCCGGGTGATGAAGCTGGCGCCGGGCAGGGTGAACGCGGGCGCGGTTGTTCTGAAGTTGCCCACGCCGCCCGCGGCGGGGAACCGGAATGCGCCGCCCCCGGCTACGCTCGCGGCGGGGGCCGCCCGGAAGGAGACCGCGCTCGGGCGCGTCACCGGGCGGGGAACGGCGCTTCCTCCCCGGTTGAAGGCCGGGGCGCCGCCCAGGTTGAGGGATGGGCCAAAGCCATTGATTTCAGCCATTTAGATTCCCCCGAAAGGCCCGAAAGAAGGCCCCGCCACTCTAGCAAGAGGGTGCCCTTCGGGTCAACGGAGGGTTTTCGGGGCTGTTTCCGGGCGTTTCCCCGGTTCCTTGGGTTCTCCCACCCTACATGACATACTGGCGGCTCAAAATGAGACGAATCCGGTTCGGGGAACGGCCCGTTGCGCGCGCGCGGGGGCGGCTCCGCGACTCAAGAGGGGGGGCGCATGCGCGTCTACCGCGTTTCCGAGGAGCAGGAGTTCAGCCCCGAGCGCCACGTCGGGAAGGTGCTGGGGACGTTCGCCGGGGGGGACGTGTCGGTGGCCTGCCTCGAGCCGGGCCAGGTTTCTCCCCACCACGCGCATCCGGGGGCGACCGAGGTGTATTTCTGCATCCGGGGGGGCGGTGAGATGCGGACGCCGGAGGGGACGGTCTCCGTCTCGCCGGGGGATGTCATCGTCCACGAAAAGGGGGAGCCGCACGCCTACGCCAACGGGGAGGCGCGCACGCTGCTCTTCCGCGTCCGCTACGGAGAGGACCTGGCGGCCCGGGTGGTGGAGTGAGCGGTACCGGGCGCCGGAGCGGTACCGGGCGCCGAAGCGGGTCCGGGCGCCGAAGCGGGGATGGCCGGCAGTCTGAATTCATCCGGAAATTTCTTATTCGATGGGAGGAAGGCGCGTTGAAGGTGTTTCCCAAATTTTTCGCGGCCGCCCTTGCGGTCTCTCTCCTCGCCGCTCTGCCCCTCCGGGGTGAGGCCGCCCCGGCGGTCCCGGGGATGGTGCTCGTCCCGATGGGACCGTTCCTCATGGGGACCGTCAAGAAGGCCCGGGACGAGAGCCCCCGCCGGAGCGTTTACCTCGCCGCCTACTACATCGACAAGTGGCCGGTGACGAACGCCGCCTTCCGGCGGTCCGGCAAGCCGAAGAGGGATTTCGGCTCCAAATTCAACGGGAAGCGCAACCCGGTTGTGGGGGTGAGCTGGATCCAGGCGGGGGATTATTGCAGGTCCATGAAAAAGCGCCTCCCCACCGAGGCGGAGTGGGAGAAGGCGGCCGGGGGGACGAAGGGGCTGGCGTATCCCTGGGGGGAGTCGTGGAGCTCGGCCAAGTTGATCTGGGGAAAGAGCAGCTTCGGCAGGACCCACCCGGTGGACCGGAAATACGGCAACCACCGGAGCCCGTACGGGGTCATGGACATGGTGGGAAACGTGTTCGAGTGGGTCCAGGATCGCTACGGGAGGGACTATTACAAGACCGCCCCGAAGCGGAACCCGAAGGGGCCTTCCGCCGGCAAGGTGCGGGTGCTGCGCGGCGGGGCCTGGGACGTGAATTCCCGGTCCTCCCTCCGCGCCGCCTTCCGCTTCCGGGGATTGGAGATCAAGGCGGCGGACAACATCGGGTTCCGCTGCGCGCGGGACGCCTGCTGAGCCTCCCTCCGGGGGTTCCGAAAAAAAATCCGCCCTTCGTTTTTGCGCTGCGATTTCAAGAATGTTCATCCCGCGCCGGGAGATATCCCCCGGCCCCTTGTTCCCGCCGGAAATATCCTTTCCTCCCCCGCGGGGGGCGCTGGAGCGGTCCGGCCCGGAGGCCGTACACCCCCGCCGCGGCCGCTAGGCCTGCCGGGAAATTCCCCCCGCCCCCGCCTGCGGGCGGAGGGGGATCAGGTGTGTTTCGACAAAACCCCCGCCGCGATGGCGAAGAGGAACACCGTCTTGGCGGCCTCGAGGTAGGCGCCCGAAGTCACCGTCGCAAAGATCCCGCCGCTCACATGCACGATGATGCTCACGATGCCGATGAGTAGCCCGGCCCAGATGGCCGGCGTCACGAGACTGGACAGTATGCCATTCATGGTTTTCTCCTCCTTGGGTTTGCCCGCCGCCCCGCGGCGGACCCGCGGGAGGATGGGGGCAACATGGGTAGAAGAAAGGGCCTCCGCCTTGGGCCGCGTTATTTTTTGGTGTCATTACGCGGGCGGTGAATGCAATGCCGGTATCGGCAGTCCGGCGGGCGGGTTGGCGCTGGCCGGCGAAAAGGGGCGGGGACGCCTGGAGCCTTTCCCGGGCTAGAGGGCCAACTGGCCCTCGGTGGGCTCCGCTCAGCAGAACCAGGATTCGGTGAGGCGGGGGGGGCGGATCCGGTCCGGGTCGAGACGGGGCGCGCCCGCGCGGCCGGGCCGCTCGAGGATTTCACCGGCAAGGGCCCGGATGCGGCCGAAGGTGCGGGCGGGGTCCTCCTCGTTCGCGGCGGATTCTTCCACGAGCGCGAGGACGGCCTCGTGCAGACGGTCCATGCGCGGGTCGGGGTGCTCCCAGCGGTGGATGAAGTTCTCCTCATCGAGGGGGCCCAGGTTCGGGATCCCCTCCTCCAGGAGGGAGGAGCCGGGGGGGACCAGGAGCCGGATGGCGAACTGGACCGGGTCCACCTCGTCGATGAGCATCATTTCCTCAGCGAAGTCGAGGACTTCGAGGTAATCCCCGGCCGTCGTCCAGGGGGTGAAGCTGACCAGGGAGGGGCGGATCGAGACCCCCGCCGCCCGTGCGATTCGGACGGCGCGGCGCACCTCTTCGCCGGTGTGCCCCTTTTGGAGCTTTTCCAGGACCGACCCGCTGAGGGACTCCACCGCCGTGACGATGAAGAGGCAGCCGAGCTTTCCCAGTTCGGCGATGCGTTTTTCGTATTTGATGATGTGCTCGACCTTGGCCGTGAAGTCGAAGGTGATTTGGGGGAATTCCGCGTGCAGGGCCCGCGCGATCCGCATCGCGTGGCCGGGACCGTTCAGGAAGTCGGGATCGGCAAAGGTGATATGCTCCGCTCCCCCGCGCACGAGGGCGCGGATGTCCTCCAGGACGGTCTCCGGGGGGACGATGAAGAAGCGCCCCCCGTAGAGCGGGGGGATGGGGCAGTGGCGGCAGAGGTGCCGGCAGCCCCGGCTCGCCTCGACGGCGCCCGCCAAAAGGTGGCCGCCGTTCCGGGCGAGGCGGGCGTAGGCGCTGAGGGGGGGCAGGCCCTCGCGCGCCGGGCTGGCGAAGGGCAGCTTCTCCAGGTACGGGGCCGCCCCGCTCCCCGGCGTGCCCACCCCCGGTGCCCCGTGCGCCGGCCGGGATTCGGAGAGGGCTTCCACGAGGGAGACGAGCGGGGCTTCGAACTCGCCCCCGATGACCGAATCCGCGCCGTTCTTGAGCAGGTAGCCGGCGTTGAGGGTGGCGTAAAGGCCGTAGAAGCAGACGTGGCAGCCCGGGTTCTCCGCGCGCACCTTTCCGAGGATGGAAACGCCGATGCGCAGGGCGGTGTGCATGGGGACGCTGATCCCGACCAAGAGGGCCCGCTCCGCCTTTTCGCGGGGAAACGTCTCCACCGCGGCGTCGAGGGCCTCGGGGGCGAAGCCCGCCCGGCGGAGGAAGCCGAGGGGGGAGGCGAGGCTTACAGGCTGGTGGCCGAGCTCATAGCAGGAAACGAGAAGGACGGCGCCCGGAGCGCGCCAGTCCTCCCGGCGCCGGGGAGACGGCCGGTTTCCGGCTGATTCGGAAAAGGGCATCACTTCGGCAACCGGATCAGACCGTGAAGGATTTTCCGCAACCGCAGGCGTTCGAGGCGTTCGGGTTTTCAATCTTAAAGCCCGAGCCTTGCAGGGAGTCCACGTAGTCGACGACGGTTCCGCTCAGAATCCGGTGGCTTGGCGGATCGACGAAGACGTCGAACCCTTCTGAGGAATACACGATGTCGTCCGCGCCCGGGGACTCGTCGAAGTAAAGGCCGTAGCTGTGGCCCGAGCAGCCGCCCGCCTGAACGGCGAGGCGAAGACCGTAGCCGGTCTTTCCTTCGGCATCGAGGATTTCCCGCACCTTGGCCTGGGCGGCGGGGGTGATGATGACCCCCTCGGCGGGGGCGGGCTTGGGCTTGGTCTCATCGTAGAGGGTGAAAGTTCCATCACGCATGCTTTGATTCTCCTATGTGAACCGAATAGCCGGCAATAATTTCGTATATTTTCCGCGTCATGGCAACCCGGCGGGAATCCCCGTCCGGCAGATATACCAGCTCGACCGACGCCGCGCACCGGAAGCCCAGGTAGGCGTGCCCGCTGGCCGCCCGCCAGGGGGCGACGAACTCGCGCGAGGCGGCGGTGATGTCGTCGTCGCCGCTCGAGGAGTTTCCCCCGCGCGCGACGCGGCCTTCCTCCGGCGTGAGCTTTTCCCGGCCGTCCTTCGGCTTGTAAGGATAGGCCCGGGGAATGGACCGGGTCCATTCCCATACCTGGCCCGCCATGTCGAGTACCCCGTAGGGGCTCGCCCCCTTGGGGCGCTGCCCGATCGGGAGGGTGTCGCCGCGGAACAGTCCGATGACGGCGAGCTCAATCGTGGGCTTCTGGTTCCCCCAAGGGTAGAGGCGGCCGTCCGTCCCCCGCGCGGCCTTCTCCCACTCCGCCTCGCTGGGAAGGCGCTTCCCCAGCCATTTGCAAAAGGCGAGGGCGCCGTGCCAGCTCATCTCGCCCGCGGGGTTGTTCTCGGACCCGGCGTTCGCCATCCACACGCCGTTGTGCACGGAGACGAGGGCGTCGGGGTCCGCGACGTCCAGGTACATCTCCCCGTTAGGCCCGTCCGGCCCTTTCGCACGGATGAATTTGGCGTACTTTTCGGCCGTCACGAGATTATTGTCGATATAAAAAGCGGGGAGGAAGAGCTTGTGCGCGGGCTTCTCGGAGACGGGCCCCGCGTCGCGCCCCATGGTGAAGGGGCCGGCCGGGATGAGAATCATTCCGGCGTACTTGCCCTTTCCCTCGGCGGGGGACGCCTTCGCCCCTGGCGGGAGGGGGTTGAGCGCCCCGCCCGCGGCCCAGGCGAGAAGAAAGACGATTTGGGCGATCGCCCTTTTCGAGATGCGAATCCGAACCATCATTTCGTGGTTTTGGTTTTGGCGGGTGAGCCCATCCACTGGGTGATGTTTTGCCGGAGCTTGTCATCCGAAATGGCTTGGGTCGCCTTCAAGGGAAGATCCGCGAAGGTGGTGTTCCGAAAATAGTCCACCAGTGTCTTCTGGGCCTGGGCGAACACCTCGTTCATGGTGCAGAAGTCCTCGAAGTCGCAGCAGTCATCCCCCTCCTGGCACGCCATCAGGAATATGGGGCCCTCGACGGCGAGGATGACGTCGAGAAAGGTGATTTTGTTCGGCGGCCGCACGAGGCGGTAGCCCCCCTTGGGGCCCTGAATCGAGAACACGACTTGGCCGCGAATCAGCAACGGCATCAGCTTTGCGAGAAAGGACTGGGGAACCTGCTGCGCGTGGGCGATCTCGCTGATGGTGCACACCCTGGCGGAGGGCTGGCGTGAAAGATAGGTGACCGCCCGCAGGGCGTAGTCTCCGGCTTTGCTGAACTGCATGATCGATGCTCCCGTCTCTGTAAGAGCCTAATTGCCACAGCGGAATATTGACATATATGAGCCTACAAGTCTTATTTACGTCCTCAGGCCGAAATTGTCAATGAATGTATGTTTCCTGGGAGCGGGGGCGGTGAATCGCGACTTTCCCTGAATTCAGAAATTCATTCTTCGGCGGGATTTCTCTTGAACTCGCATAACTTGTTGTTTTAATATACATTAACTATTTTTTCTAAATAAAATCGTACCAGTCCAAGAGATTGACCCGCAAATAACTTGACTGTGATAGACTCATATATTATATTGTCATCCGATGAAGAAGGAAGATCGGCTGAAAGAGAATAAAATCTGCGATCTAGGAACTTTGAGGCCCCCCGCGCCGCCGTTATTCGAAGTGCTCCAACGAGTGTATGGATCTCGAATCAAGCGTTTCTCATGCGAGAGGCTCGAGTTCTGTCTAAAGGATAGGAAACGCCCATGAGAATCGAAAAATTCACCCACAGGACGCAGGAGGCCCTCCAGGCGGCCCAGTCCCAGGCCGAGGAGCGGGGCCAGCAGGGCATCATGCCCCCCCATCTCTTTCTCGCCCTCCTGGAGCAGAAGGACGGGGTGGTCCCCACGCTCGTTGAGAAGGCCGCCGCCAGCCGTGAGGACCTTCTCCGGGATCTCGAATCCACCCTCGAGAAACTTCCCCGCGTCTCCGGCGGCGGGGTCGAGTCCTACCTTTTGCCCGAGGCCCGGCGCTACATGGAGGACGCCATCGCCGAGGCCAAGGCCCTCTCGGACGATTACGCGAGCGGGGAGCACTTCGTCCTCGCCGGGATCGGCGGGAAGGACGCGGCGCTCGCCGCCATCCTCCGGCGCGCGGGCCTCACCCGCGAGAAGGTGCTCGACGCCCTCAAGGCCGTTCGCGGGACCCAGCGCGTGACGGACCCCGACGCCGAGAGCCGCTACCAGGCCCTCGAGCGCTACTCCATCGACCTCACCGCCCGGGCGCGGGCCGGAAAGCTCGATCCGGTCGTCGGCCGCGACGAGGAGATCCGCCGGCTCATGCAGGTCCTCTCGCGCCGGACGAAGAACAACCCCGTCCTCATCGGCGACCCCGGGGTAGGGAAGACGGCCATCGTCGAGGGCCTGGCCCAGCGCATCGTGAACGGGGATGTGCCCGAGGGGCTGGAGGGAAAGCGCCTCAACGTCCTGGACGTGGGCGCCCTCGTGGCGGGAACGAAGTACCGGGGCGAGTTCGAGGACAGGCTCAAGGCCGTGCTGAAGGAGGTGTTGGAGGCGGCCGGCGAGAGCCTCCTGTTCATCGACGAGTTGCACACGGTGGTGGGCGCGGGGGCCGCCGAGGGGGCGATCGACGCCTCGAACCTCCTCAAGCCCGCCCTCGCGCGGGGCGAGCTCCACTGCATCGGGGCCACTACCCTGGACGAGTACCGCAAGCACATCGAAAAAGACCCCGCCTTCGAGCGCCGATTCCAGCCCGTCCAGGTCGGGGAGCCCAGCGTGGAGGATACCGTCTCCATCCTGCGGGGCCTCAAGGAGCGCTACGAGGTGCACCACGGGGTGCGGATCCTCGACGGCGCCATCGTGGCGGCGGCGGCCCTTTCTCACCGCTACATCGCGGACCGGTTTCTCCCGGACAAGGCGATCGACCTCATCGACGAGGCGGCGAGCGGCCTGCGGCTCGAGATCGACAGCCTGCCCGAGGAGATCGACGGCCGCGAGCGCGAGCTTCTCCGGCTCGAGATCGAAGAGCGCGCCCTGGCGAAGGAGGAGGATCCGGGAAGCCGGGCCCGGCTGGAGGAGATTCGACAAAGGGCCGGGGAGCTGCGCGGGGAGATCGACGGCCTGCGGGCCCAGTGGAGCCGCGAGAAGGAGAACATCGGCCGCATCCGCACCCTGAAGGAGCGGATCGAGAACCTCAAGGTCGAGGCCCTACGGGCCGAGCGCGAGGGGGACCTCGGGCGGGCGGCCGAGCTGCGCTACGGCACCATCGTCACTCTGGAGAAGGAGCTCCAGGGGGAGAACGAGGCCCTCGAAAGCCAGGCCGAGGGCCGGATGCTCAAAGAAGAGGTGACCGAGGACGACGTGGCCCAGGTCGTGAGCCGCTGGACGGGGATTCCCGTCGCCAGGCTGGTCGAGGGGGAGCGGGAAAAGCTCCTCGCCATGGAGGAGCGCCTCCACGAGCGCGTGGTGGGCCAGGAGGCGGCCGTCGCGGCCGTGGCCCAGGCCGTTCGCCGGGCGCGGGCGGGCATCACCGATCCCAACCGGCCTATCGGCTCCTTCATATTCCTCGGCCCGACCGGGGTGGGCAAAACCGAGCTGGCGCGGGCGCTGGCGGCTTTTCTGTTCGACGACGAAGCGGCCATGGTCCGCCTGGACATGAGCGAGTACATGGAAAAGCACACCGTCGCCCGCCTCATCGGGGCGCCGCCCGGATATGTCGGCTACGAGGAGGGGGGGCAGCTCACCGAGGCCGTCCGCCGGAGGCCCTATGCCGTGATCCTGCTCGATGAGATCGAAAAGGCGCACCCGGAGGTGTTCAACGTCCTGCTCCAGCTGCTCGACGACGGCCGCCTCACCGACAGCCACGGGCGAACGGTCGATTTCCGAAACGCCGTGATCATCATGACGAGCAACGTGGGGACCTCGCGGCTCTCCGAGCTCGCCGCGGCGGACGACGCCAAGCGGATGGACGCGGCGCTCTCGGCGCTGCGGCGGGTGTTCCGGCCCGAGTTTCTGAACCGGATCGACGAGATCATCCCCTTCCGGGTGCTCGAGAAGGAGCAGATCCGCCGCATCGTGGACATCCAGCTCGCGCGGCTCGAGGGACGCCTCGCCGGACAGCGGATCGAGCTCCGGCTCACCGACGCGGCGAAGGACTTCCTCGCCGGGCGGGGCTTCGACCCCAAGTTCGGCGCGCGCCCCCTCAAGCGGGCCATTCAGACTTTCGTTCTCAACCCCCTCAGCGGGTCGCTTCTGTCGGGCGGGATCCGCCCCGGCGAGTGCGTCGAGGTGGACCATCCGGAGGGGGCCGAGGCGCTGGCCTTCTCCTCCCGGGAGGCGGTGGCGGTGGAGGTTTCGTGAAAAACCGGGCGGGGGCGCTGGCCTCCGCCGGCCGATTTTTTTGATTTCAGGACCTGAACGATACGAATAGGAGATTTGAAAATGGCAAAAGTTATCGGAATCGACTTGGGAACCACGAACTCGGTCGTCGCGGTGATGGAGGGCGGCGAGCCCACCGTCATCGTGAACCAGGAGGGAAACCGCACCACCCCGAGCGTCGTCGCCTTCACGAAGGACGGCGAGAAGCTGGTGGGTTTAGTGGCGAAACGCCAGGCGGTGACGAACCCGGAGAATACGGTTTACTCCATCAAGCGCTTCATGGGCCGCCGCCAGTCGGAGGTCTCCGAAGAGATCAAGATGGTCCCCTACCATGTCGTCGAGGCGGACAACAAAGACGCCCGCGTGAAAATCGAGGACAAGGTGTACTCGCCCCCCGAGATCTCGGCGAGCATCCTGCAGAAGCTCAAGCAGGCGGCCGAGGATTATCTCGGCGAGAAGGTGATCGACGCCGTTGTCACGGTTCCGGCCTATTTCAACGACAGCCAGCGGCAGGCCACCAAGGACGCGGGCAAGATCGCGGGGCTGAACCTGCTGCGGATCATCAACGAGCCCACCGCCGCCGCGCTCGCCTACGGCCTCGACAAGAAGAAGGACGAGGTGA
>PVBE012393971.1_pt1 | contig 13087 bp, 10 predicted proteins | sample 1631181 | NCBI WGS metagenome assembly PVBE01 (sample SAMN08397723, study PRJNA350692) | Marine metagenome, whole genome shotgun sequencing project. | isolation source: water | place: Pacific Ocean | collected 2012-04
TGATAATTGGTGGCAGCCAAGAAAAAAATATGCGTGCTGGCACAGAAAATGTTAGTGGAATTGCAGGCTTAGGTCTTGCAGCTGAAATTGCAAACAAATCTGCAAATGAAAATTTTTCGCATTTGTTAAAATTAGAAAACCATTTTAGAAATCGTATAATAGAGAAAAATGATGATATAATTTTTAATGGGTTTAATAAAAACCATCTTCCCGGATTAATTAACCTAACAATCCCAAATATTTCCAGTGATCTTTTATTAATCCATCTTGATAAGGAAGGTATTGCAATTTCAAATGGATCTGCTTGTTCCTCAGGAACGATTAGCCCTTCACCTGTTTTAAAAGCTATGGGTATTTCTGATAAAAAGAATTTAGAATCTATTCGTGTAAGTGCGGGAAAACATAATACCATTGATGAAGTAAATAAGCTGGTTGAATCAATACAATCATCAATTATTACTATTCGCAAGAATTCCTCATGAAAGAAAAAATAGTTGTAGGAATAAGCGGAGGCGTAGATAGTTCTGTAGCCGCACTTTTACTAACAGAGCAGGGTTACGATGTTGAGTGTATCTTTATGAAAAACTGGGAAGATCAAGATGATGAAATCTGTACCTCAGCTGATGACTATAATGATGCACTGCAGGTATGTAATCTTATTGGGTTACCAATACATAGTGTAAATTTTTCCAAAGAATATTGGAATAAAGTTTTTTCTTATTTTCTTTCTGAATACAAGGCTGGAAGAACCCCAAACCCCGATGTATTATGTAACCGTGAAATAAAATTTAAAGCCTTCCTTAATTATGCCATGAAATTAGGAGTCAATAAAATTGCTACGGGTCATTATGCAAAAATTGAATATAAAAACTCAGAATATAGACTATTGAAAGGAAAAGATAAAAATAAGGACCAGAGCTATTTTCTTTATATGCTTTCCCACGACCCTTTATCAAAAAGTGAATTTCCTCTCGGTGATTTAAACAAAAAAGATGTAAGAAATATTGCTAAAAAGGCAGGGTTACCTACCGCAGACAAAAAAGATAGTACTGGTATCTGCTTCGTAGGTGAACAAAATTTTAAGGAGTTCCTTGAAAGATATCTCCCTGCAAACCCTGGGGAGATAATTTCACTAGATCAGAAAAAAGTGGGAACTCATTCAGGTTTAATGTATTACACTATTGGGCAAAGAAAAGGGTTAGGCATTGGCGGAGGCCATAGCAATTTATCAAGCCCTTGGTATGTTGTTGGAAAAGATATGATAAAAAATAAACTAATTGTCTGTCAAGGAAAGGACAATCCATCGCTTTATAATGAAAAGATTATTGCAACACATTTACACTGGATTTCTAATCTAAAACTAGATACTACGAAAGAATTAACTGCAAAAATTCGTTATCGGCAAAAGGATCAGTTCTGCAATATTGAAATGTTAAATAATAATTCAGCTATAGTCACCTTTCAAAAACCAGTTTTTGCTGCAGCGCCTGGTCAGTCCATAGTATTTTATAATGATGATGTATGCTTAGGCGGAGGAATAATTGAACCATATGTTAATTAATAGTAATAATATAAATAAATACGAACATTGCTATTTAATACATATTAAACCGAAATTTAGAATATGGTAATTATCCTAAATGGATTACTTTAATAAGCTATGAATAATCAAATAAGATATTTTATTACTTTTTCTCTACTAGTTAGCTGTCTTTCGGCTCAACTAATCTCACAATTACCAAACCAAAGCCCTGGAACAATGATAACAGGTAGCAATAGCTCTGAACCGTTACCCTTATTTGATCCTAGCAGATTTTCTATGAATCATAGTTTTTCTATGTCTGCAATGAATGTTGGTAATCAAATGATTAATGTGGCAGCCTATACAAATATGATGAATTATACATTAAATCCAAATTTACATATTGGTGCAAGTTTTAGCCTTATTCAGCCTACTGGAATGCAAAGTCCTTTAAGTTATGGTTTAGATAAAACACAATTTGTATATGATGCACATTTACGATATAAACCAACTGATAATACTTTTTTTGAATTTAGAATGTCTAATAATTCTTATAATAATGAACGAAGATACATGCAGAACTACAAACGTAATCCAAATCCATATTTTAATAATTATTACAAATAATAAATGGTTATTATATAGATAAAGAATAACAAAAAAGAATGCCTCGTAAAAAATCTTCATTTTTTAATAAAAAAAAGAAATCAAAAAAAGGTTCTCGTAAGGATTTACAAGGATCAATAATTAATTCAGCTATTGTGGTATTATCATTACTATTAGTTGCTTTTATATTCTCCTTCACAACAAAGCAAACGCATAATGGAGTCCCTATAGAAATTACTTTTCCTGATATACCTGATCAGCCTCGGCTAGCTGTAGAGGTTTATGAGAAAAAACCCGTTATGGATATTGAAGTAGAAATATTAAATGGGTGTGGTGTCGCAGGGCTTGCTTCAAGAGTATCAGATCTATTGCGAGATAATAATGTTGATGTAGTTAGATCTGAAAATGCTGATAATTTTAATTATACTCAAACAATGTTAATATTAAGAAATGAAAACCTTGAGGACTTAAACTATGTTGCTAAATCACTTGGTTTAAATCCTAATGAAGACCCTCGAGTAATACACCAACCGGATGAAAGTCTTAGCGTTGATCTGACATTAATTCTTGGAAAAGATTTTAGTTCTATAAAATCAATCCAAACCTATATGAATAAATAATTTACTGCCCTGTCAAAAACTGATAAATCAAATTCTTCTTCGGAAATACTTGCTGAATCTATAGCAAATCTAGCTTTAGCTAAAAAAGCTGAAGATGTAATTGCTATTCATGTTGCTGAACTAACAAGTATATCTGATTATTTTGTTATTTGTTCTGCATCGACTGATGTACAAGTAAAAGCAATATCAGATGGTATTAGAAAAGGAACAGAAACTAAAGCTTGGCGAATAGAAGGATACGAACAACTGAATTGGGTATTATTAGATTATATTGATGTAATTGTACATGTGTTTCGAACAAGCGAAAGAGATTATTATCAAATAGAGAGATTATGGGCTGATGCTAAGAAAATAGAATATAATGATTGATTTTAAAGAATATATAAATGATATGATTTCTAACGCTTTAATAGAATTAAATGTTCAATCAAATGTTGTGGTTGAAAAATCATCTAATCCAGATTTTGGAGATTTTTCGACTAATATTGCATTGTCACTAGCAAAACAATTAAAAAATAACCCAATAAAAATTGCGGAAAAAATTGGTGGTCTATTAAAGTATGACAATAATATTATTGCAAAATATTCTGTTTCAAAACCTGGGTTTTTAAACTTTCATATTTCAGATAATTATTACCAAAAAACTATCAAAAATATAATATCGGAATCAGAAGCATATGGAAGAACGAGTTTTGGTAAAAATAAAACAGCGAATGTGGAGTTTGTTAGCGCGAACCCCACAGGGCCTTTAACCGTTGGCCATGGCCGCCAAGCTGTTTTAGGGGACACTATTGCAAATATATTAGAATGGCATAGCTATACAGTAACTAGAGAATATTATTATAATGATGCGGGGAGACAGATGCGCATATTAGGAGAATCTGTCGCTGCCCGTTATTTTAATTTAATAGGCAAAGAATATGATTTCCCTGATGATGGATATAAGGGTGAATATATTGTATCTATTGCAAATGAAATAAAGAACGCACATGGTAAGGAATTAGAAAAAGATTCAACTGTATTTAGAAAAGAAGCGGAAAAAGTAATTTTTAATAATATTAAAAAAACACTTAACTCGATCGGGATAATTCATGATGTCTTTTCCAATGAACAAACATATTATGATAATGGTTCAATTGACGCATTAGTTAAAGAACTAACCAATAAAAATCTAATATATAAATCGGATGGTGCAGTTTGGTTTAAAGCAACAGATTTGGGGTTAAAAAAAGATCGTGTTTATTATAAAAGCTCAGGGGAAGCAACATATCGACTACCAGACACTGCTTACCATCGACATAAATTAGATCGATCATTTGATTTAGTTGTTGATATTTTTGGCGCAGATCATGCAGATGCCTATCCTGATGTTATAGCTGCATTAGATGCTCTTGATGTTAATACTGATCCTATAAAAGTTTTAATTCATCAATTTGTAACTTTATTAAAAAGTGGTGAAAAAGTCAAAATGTCCACCAGAAAAGCAAACTTTGTTACTTTAGATGAATTAATACATGAAGTTGGCGGTGATGTTGTTAGATATTTTTTCATTATGCGCAGTATGAATAGTCATTTGAATTTTGATCTAGATCTTGCAGCAGATCAATCGGAAAAGAATCCAGTATATTATATACAGTATGCTCATGCTCGGATTTCAAATATTATAAATAATGGCAAAGCCAATAATTTATCTATAGATGGTGAGTTTGATACATCTTTATTAATTCATAAATCTGAGATTTCATTGATTAAATCATTAAATGAATTTCCTGAAATAATGATAAAAGTTTTAGATAATCTTGAACCTCAAGTTATAGCAAACTATTTACATACTATTGCGGCAGAATTTCACAAGTTTTATGCTAAATGTCGTGTGATCACGGATGATATTGAATTAACAAAATCACGTCTACATTTGATTGAATCAGTAAAAATAGTATTAAGTAATGGTCTAAAGATCCTTGGTATTCAAGCACCTGAAAGAATGTAAATGAACAATTTAATTAATATAGAATTACAATATCTTGCATTGTGTCTTTCAACCCTTTTTGCTCTAGTTAACCCTTTAGGGATCACGCCAATCTTTGTAGCAATGACTGAAAAATATTCCAATGAAGACAAAATTAAGATTGCAAAAAAAGGAATTATTACTGGGTCGATTGTTTTAATCATTTTCACATTTTTAGGCTCCATTATATTTCGATTGTATGGTATTACAATTGAAGCGTTCCAAATAATGGGTGGGATTATTTTTTTTAGAAGTGGTTTAAGAATGCTTGATGCGAAAGTTGGTCGTTCAAGAACTACTGAATCTGAAAGAGAAGAATTTAAAGAATCTGATGAAATTGCAATAAGTCCAATTGGAATTCCGCTTATAACTGGGCCAGGTGCTATTACAGGAGTGCTAATTCTATCAGGTAAAATGCCTTCGGATTATAGTCTTGCGATTCTATTGCTAGCCGTAATTATAACAATGGTTGTCTTTTATATAATATTAAGAACAGGAAATTTTCTTTCAAAAAGAATTGGACTCACAGGTATGCGTGTTATTGAGCGTATGATGGGATTAATTCTAATGGTTATTGCCGTTCAATTTATTATTAATGGTGTAGAGACAATAATTAACAGATTATAATAATTGAGTGGAGGCGGGGAGATTCGAACTCCCGTCCGAAACAGATGCTAATAAAACGTCTACATACATAGTTATCTGATTTTTTCTCATTGATATAACGGACAAATAACAACCTTTATATCAACCAGTTTACAAAGTTTCTTATCCCTTTCGAGTAAACAGGTCCAGGGACCAGCCTGCGTTTATGACGCTCTTAAATTAAACCACAGACAAATTCAATTCAGAGCGGGCAGAGCTAATTAAGCAGCTGCCATGTAGCCGTAATCGGCATTTATTGATATTCCGGGGTTATTAAAGAGGATCCCGAACCTCTGCATGCAATCTTATCATTATCTTGCCCCGTCGAAACCGGTCGCCCCCATTGTCAAAAAACTAAATTATTTAAATATTAAGTATACAGATATTAAACCGCAATGGAACATTTATTAGGATAGTATAAAAAAGAAAGGCTCCGAACGCCAACCCGGAGCCATTCACTTATTCACTTGCCAACCTCCAAGATTAAAACTCTATATTTCTATCAAATTTTAATCTTATAGGTAGCTAAAAACTAAGCGGGGTATATATATGGCGCAAGAGCTAAAGTGAAAAAAATTGATTTTTTTAATAAAAAATACAACTTGTAAAATTATTGATTAGATAATTTTACTATAATAATTGAAATGAAGCTGTAAAGTGTCTCAAGGTTTTTGGTTGATCAATAATCTTTAATCCTTTAATATTTTTTTTCCTATCAAAAACATCTTTTGCAACTTCTAGAACATAGTCAATATGACTTTGTGTGTGTGTTCGCCTAGGAAGCGCAAGGCGAAGTAATTCCATTTTAGCAGGAATTTCCTTTCCTGTTGCCTTATCTATTTTTCCAAACATTACTGTTCCAATTTCACAAGAACGAATACCGCCTGTTTTATACAATTCAATGGCTAAAGCATGACCTGGAAATTCTAAGGGAGGAATATGATCTAATGTTGATTTTGCATCAATATAAATAGCATGTCCGCCAGGAGGCTGGATTGTATCATAACCGATACGCATCAAATGCTCTCCTAGATATTTAGCTTGGGCTAAACGATACTGTAGGTAGTCTTCATTCATAACTTCTTTCAACCCAACTGACATCGCCTCTAGATCGCGTCCAGCCAAACCACCATAAGTGGGGTATCCTTCTGTAAGAATTAATAGGTCCTTTTCTTTTTTAGCTAAAGAATCATTATTGGTACAAAGTAATCCTCCAATATTTACAAGACCGTCTTTCTTAGCGCTAATAGTACACCCTTCAGCAAAGGACATCATTTCTAATACAATATCTTTAACATTTGCATCTTTATATTTTGGTTCACGGAGCTTTATAAAATATGCATTTTCAGCAAACCTACATGCATCCAAATAAAGCGGAATACCATATATATCAAGCACCTTGCGGACAGAACGTATATTGTCCATTGAAACCGGTTGACCTCCTCCAGAATTATTTGTAATTGTAAGTAAACAAACTGGAATATTCTCTTCGCCTTTATTTTTTATTAATTCTTCTAATTTTATAACATCCATATTCCCCTTGAAAGGATGAGTATTGCTTGGATCAAGTCCTTCTGGAATTACCAAATCAATTGCTAATGCACCCTGAGATTCAACATTCGCTCTTGTTGTATCAAAATGCGTATTATTAGGTATTATATCCCCTTTCTTACAAATTGTTGAAAATAATATTCGCTCTGCAGCTCGTCCTTGATGCGTGGGGATTATATGTTTAAATCCAAATAGTTCTTGTGCAGTTTTCTCTAGACGTTCAAAACTGGCGCTACCAGCATACGATTCATCTCCTCGCATAATACCAGCCCACTGCTCACTACTCATTGCTCCTGTCCCGCTATCTGTTAGTAAATCGATAAGGATCATATGTGCAGGAATTTTAAATAAATTATAGTTTGCTTGTTCAAGTGCATTCACTCGTTCTTCTTCGGAAGTCATCCGAATTGGATCAACACTTTTAATTATAAAAGGTTCAATTACTGTACGGAATTTTTTCAATTAATGAATATTTACTAATTAGATATTTAATTTAACTAATTGAAATTTACGCAAAACAACTCCTCTCTTCCTAATCAGCCATTTTAAAAAAATATTAAACAATTTTTTGTTCGGATAAAGAAATGCATTAACTTTTACGATCGAGGTAGGGGTAATCTTCATTTTCGATCATTATATTTACATAATAAAATAGATTATTGGGAGTTATGATATGTGTAAAAAATTATCTATTATTTTATCAATAATTTTTCTGATGAATAATTGTAGCAATAAACAAGATGAGACTTTTCGTATTGATTACGAAAAATACCAATTAGATAATGGACTGAATGTAATTCTTCATGAAGATCATTCAGATCCATTGGTGGCTTTAGCTACGATAGTTCATGTTGGCTCAAATCGTGAAAAACCTGGCCGAACAGGATTTGCGCATTTCTTTGAACATATGTCATTTAATGATTCTGAAAATGTACCCAGGGGTGCTAATAGAAAAATGGTTAGTGAATTAGGTGGAACGCGTAATGGCGGGACTTGGAGCGATGGCACAATGTACTATGAAGTTGTTCCTAAAGATGCGCTAGAAAAACTAATGTGGATAGACTCTGATCGATTAGGTTACATGATTAATACTGTTACTGAAGATGCCTTAGAGCGTGAAAAACAGGTAGTAAAAAATGAAAAAAGAGAACGTGTAGATAATCAAGCATATGGTCATACGGATGCGATTATTCGAAAAGCTTTATATCCTAAAGGCCATCCTTATAACTGGACTGTAATTGGTGAGTTAGAGGATTTGCAGGCAGCAACGATAGATGATGTAAAAGAATTTTATAATAAATTTTACGGGCCAAACAACGCAACTTTAGTTGTTGCTGGAGACATTAATATTGAAGAGACAAAAGCGCTTATAAAAAAGTGGTTTGGTGAGATTAAATCGACCAATAATGTTGAAGATCCTGAAGTTCAATTAGTTACTCTTAATGAAACTAGCAAGCTATACTATTTAGATAAATTTGCACGACTTCCAGAAATACGAATTACTTTCCCAACAGTTCAAGAATTTCATGAGGATTCTTATGCGCTTAGTGCATTAGGAAGATTGCTAGCCGATGGAAAAAACTCCCCTCTTTATAAAGAAATAGTTGAACAACAAAGATTAGCGCCAAATACTTCTGCAAGTCAAAGCTCTTATGAGATAGCTGGAAAATTCACTATTAGAATTCGAGGAAATTCAAGTGTAAGTCTTGATACATTATATTCAGCAATTATGAACGGATTAGATAATTTTAATATTAATGGTGTAAACGAAACAGATCTAAAACGAATTAAAGCAAAACAAGAAACAGGTTTCTATAATAATATATCCAGCGCACTTGATAAAGCATTCCAACTGGGTATATATAATGAATTTGCTGGTGACCCAGGGTTTATTAGTAAAGACGTTGAAAATATAAAAAAAGTAACAAAAGAAGATGTATTAAGAGTATTTAATAAATATATAAAGAATAAAAATGCTATTATTACAAGCGTTGTTCCAGAATCAGAACCCGAACTCATATTGACCGGTTCAAAAGAAGCATATATAAAAGAAGAAGAAATTGTTCAAGATGCTGAAAAGAAGTTTGATGCAGACGCCAACATTGAATATGAAAAAACCGCGTCTGTTCATGATCGATCAGAACCGCCATTAGGAGATTTACCACTGTTAAAAGTACCTGATGTCTGGCAAAGCCAATTATCTAATGGTATGAAAATCTATGGTATTGAACATAGTGAATTGCCTCTTGTGCAATTTTCATTACGTATTGATGGAGGACAAGTATTAGATCCAATTGATAAAATTGGTACTTCAGTTATGTTGGCTAGCATTTTAAATGAAGGAACTGAAAATAAGACCCCTGCAGAATTAGAAGAGGCTATAGGATTATTAGGAGCTAGGATTAACATATCTTCTGACCTTGAGGCATTATATGTTTCTGGAAATACATTATCTAGAAACTTAGAACAAACAATGTCATTGGTTACTGAAATGCTTACACAACCAAGATGGGATTCTGAAGCATATGATATCGTAAAAAATCGTCGATTAACAAGTATAAAGCAATCGAAAACTCGCCCACAATTAGTAAGTATAAATGCGTTAAGAAAGCAACTGTATGGAAAATCGCATCCAAGATCGTTTCCTGTTGGTGGTACTATAGAATCTGTAAATCAAATTACGATGAAGGATTTAAAAGATCATTTTTACAAGTATGTATCTCCAAAAGATGCTCATATACATATTGTTGGAGATATAAATATGGAAAACTCTAAACAAGCATTAAATAAATTAGAGTCCAACTGGAGCGGTGAATCAGTAAAAATACCAAAAGTTTCAAATGTGGAAATACCTTCTGAGCCAAGGTTGTATTTTATTGATATTCCCAGCGCAAAACAATCAGCGATCACTATTGGAAAACCAATCGTAAAGGGCTCTGATCTTGATCATTACAAGATTCAAGTAGTTAACAATAGATTAGGTGCAGGAAGTAGCGCTAGGCTCTTTCAAACATTACGGATAGAAAAAGGATATACATATGGAGCATACTCAAATATATCTGAAAACCAATTTCAATCTACCTTCTTGGCCTATGGGCAAGTACGTTCAAATGTTACCTTAGAATCATTAGAGATTTTTAGAGAATTAATAAGAGATTACTCCAAAACATTTGAAGAGTCTGATTTAGAAAAAACTAAAAATTTACTTATTAAACAAAATACGCGTAGATTTGAAACACTAAGTAATTTGTTAGATATGCTTGATTCGATGACTCGATTTCAATTAAAAGAATCATATATTGAAGAACAGCAAGAAACACTAGTAAAAATGAACCTAGATGAAATTCGTGATCTAGCTAATCAATATCTGAATGAAAATAATATGATATACGTTATTGCAGGTGATTCAAAAACTCAGCTTTCTCAAGTGAAAGAGTTTGGATACGGTGAGCCAATTCTTCTTGATAGAGATGGTAATAAGGTTTCTAATTATGAATAAAAAGGATACCATAACCTATGATTGGTTAAGAAGATATACTGGTACGAATCCAAAAGAGTATGGCAAATGGATTCTATTGACAAATTTTCAGAATTATGTTGACAAATTTTCAGAAAAATTTGATACAAAGGTTAATGGTGTTGGAGGGCCGATGACCTCAGCAATCAACGCTGATGGTCTTAGTATAATAAATTTTGGGATTGGTAGTGCAAATGCAGCTACAATCATGGATTTATTATCATGTATTAAACCTAAAGGTGTGCTATTCTTAGGAAAATGTGGTGGATTAAAAAAGAATACAGATATTGGACATTTTATTCTACCTACAGCTGCAATACGCGGTGAAGGAACAAGTGATGATTATTTTCCTAAAGAAGTACCTGCGATGCCTTCGTTTAAAATACATAAATATGTTTCTGAAATTTTAGTCGACCGAAATATAGAATATAGAACAGGTGTTGTCTATTCAACAAATAGAAGAGTATGGGAACATGATGAAGATTTTAAAAAATATCTACGAAAAGTACGTGTTATGGGTATAGATATGGAAACTGCTACAATTTTCATAACTGGCTTTGCTAATGAAATTAATAGAGGAGCTTTACTATTAGTAAGCGATACCCCTATGATACCCGAAGGAATTAAAACTGAAGAAAAAGACAAAGCTGTTACTAGAAAATATGTTGATTTACATATTGATATGGGTATTGAAGCGATGACAAAAATTGGCGATGAAGGCGAAAGAATAAAACACTTCAAGTACTAGAAATACTTATTATATAAAAATTTTAGGATTGAGTGGAGAGAAAAGAGGTAATCCATATATCAACCTTTACATCCGTACCAAAATTCTCTGACATAGTCCTTATTAATTGATAACTCAAGTTCTTCTGTTTGTTTATCCGATATATCTTTTCTTTTAATTAATCTCAACAAATCAATATTTCTTTTTTCAAGTTTAATAATCGTTTTTTCACTTGGTATTCTGTTACTTTTAGATGAATTCTCATTTTTTTTGACATAAACTAAATTCCACAAATCATCTGAGAATAGATAAGACCAAGGTATAACATGGTCTATAGATAAATCATTATCATCGAGTTTCTTATTTGTAATGAAACATTTTCGATTTGGGTTCTCCAAATCAAGGTAGGGTTTGAATTTAGTTAGATTTCCTCTTCTTATATCTTCCCTATCACTCCCATCAACTTTTTTTGAAATTCTAGGTGATGAGTTAAGTAATTCCAATTTTTTCACCCATCTGTAATTGATTAGTTCAAATAAGATTTCAGAGTATTTTTTCAATAATTCAGGGTGATGAAGTTTTAAACGAAAGTTCTGTCTATCAAGTTCATAAAAATTATAATTCTTTTTCAAATGCGTAGTAATCTTCGTTTTTCTCCCCACCATTCTTGTACGACTTTCCATTTTCATCAGTGATGACTATGTCAAACGCTCCTTTTTGAGCTTCGTTCTCTATATGATAATTCAATTCTTTTGTGTCACCACCCCAAAATACTGTCCATTCTCCTTTAAATGGTAAAATCAATTTAGTTTGATTTCTTTCAAGTTTTGGAAGATTACCTTCTTTAAAAGGCTTTACAAAGAGTCCATTTATTTTAGAATTCTTGTCAAGAGATATATTTAATGCAAATATTCTTCGTTCAAAAGTTGTTTTGTAGGAAGCATAAGTTCCGTTTTCGTATTGGATAAATTCCCGACTTATAATTTCCCCAGCTTGATTATTAAGTCCTTTGAAAAAGTCCGTAGTTTGTTCAATTGGTAATGCAGTTTTCATTTCGTCAGAAAACATTTCAAAAATTTCTTGATATTCTTCAGAGTTGTAATTTTTCTCAAATTCTGCTGATATATTTTTTGATGTTTCTTTTTCGGTCTGACAAAACCCAACTGAAAAAAATAACAATAGTGGTGCAATACGCCTAATCATATCCAAATCTACCCATCATCCCACAAACAAAAAACCCGCTACTGCGGGGCTTGATGTTTATTGATAAGTTATAATTAATTATCAATCTTTTCGGCATAATACATTTTATTTGTTGCAAACAAATCTTCTCCTTCCCCTGTTATCGTGAGCTCCAAAAACACCATCTGGTTCCCATCTCGGGTCATTGAGAATTCCCCGACCCCTCCAAGCATTCCTTCCGGTTGTGGATAAGAGATGAATAGCTCCGGTTCGCTCCACTCGAATTCTCCCAGTCTCTGCGATTTGTAAATCTGCAGAGGGAAAATATTAATTACTTTCCCCCGTGACGAAGTAAAATACATTGTCTGGCAATCGTCTGTTAGAAAAGGTTGGAGTTCCAGATTTCCTGGAAGGTTAATTGGCTCCGGAAGGATTGTCGTTTCTCCATCTTTGAACAGTGCAATATCTGTATCCCCTGATTCATATTCAATATTGGCATAGAGTTCATCCTTCTCGTCGCAATAATGTGGATTGCCTTCATGTCCCCCGGTTCCCATATCGATGATTATTGAACCATCATTCACCACTATCTTTCTTGGTGTCGCTTCGTGGGGTTCTGGCTCGAGAACAATAAATGTTCTTGTGTAGTAAATGTCGTTGGCCTCTGAAATATAAGGTCCTGCCTCAGCATTGAAATCCGCTGAGGTAA
>PVBE011360518.1_pt1 | contig 13084 bp, 15 predicted proteins | sample 1631181 | NCBI WGS metagenome assembly PVBE01 (sample SAMN08397723, study PRJNA350692) | Marine metagenome, whole genome shotgun sequencing project. | isolation source: water | place: Pacific Ocean | collected 2012-04
ATATTTAGATCTTGGTTGTTTTCACCCCATAAGACAGAATAACACATATCTATTTCATAAATTAGGTTGGAGAGGTGTAAACATAGATTTGAATCTATGACAATCGAACTATTTAATATTGCAAGACCGAATGATATCAATATTTGTGCTGCAATCTCAGGAAAAAAAACTTCAAAAAATCTCTTTTTTGATAACGAATTCAGTTCTTTGAATACAATAAATAAAAATCATACACTATTTCTTAATAAAGCTTTTGGAAAAAAAAAATTAAAAAAAATGGCTGTACCAAAAAAAAAAACTTCAAAATCTAAGTCAAAAATGCGTGTTTCACACTTAAAAAGAAAATTATCAACTGTTAAATATGTTGAAGACAAAAATTCGGGTGAGTTAAGGAGACCTCATCATATAGATAAAACTACAGGTGAGTATAGGGGAAAGAAAATTATTAACCCAACTAAATAAAATTCTTTATTAGAATAATGTTCAGTGAATAATTCTAGAGAAATCATAATTGCTATAGATGCTATGGGAGGTGATTATGGCCCAAGCACCATTATCAAAGCTGCTTTCTTAGCTTCAAAAAAGTTATCAAAAATAAAATTTATTTTTTTTGGTGAAAAGAAAAAAATAACACCTTTATTGGAAAAAAATAAAATTCTAAATATTTCTGAAGTTGTTAATACTGAACAAATAATAACTAATGACACGAAGCCAATTGATGCATTAAGAAAATATAGAAAATCAAGCATGTTTAAAGCAATTGAGTCTATTAAATCAGGCACATCTAATGCAGTAGTTAGCAGTGGTAACACAGGAGCGTTAATGGTTATTTCAACAGTTTTATTGAAAACAATAAAAGGTATAAGTAGACCAGCAATAGCAAGCGTCTTTCCAACCAAGAAATCTGAGACTGTAATGTTAGATTTGGGAGCAAATATTGAATGTGATGACAAGAATATTCTTGATTTTGCTATCATGGGAAAGATTTTTTCTAAAACTGTATTAGGTATTAAAAACCCAAAAATAGGTTTGTTAAATGTAGGATCTGAGATCTTAAAAGGTAACGAAATGGTGCAAATATCAGCTAAAAGATTGACAAAAGAAAAAAATATTTATTTTTATGGATTTATTGAAGGCAATGATATCCCTAAAGGTTTTGTAGATGTTGTTGTAACTGATGGTTTTACAGGCAATATTGCTTTAAAAACAGCTGAAGGTATATCGGAACTATATACTGATTTTTTAAAAAGTTCATTTACAGATAATTTATATTCTAAAGTTGCATATAAAGTTTCATTACCAGTTTTAAAATCTTTGTGGGATAGAGTTAATCCAAGTAAATATAATGGCGCTATGTTTTTAGGATTAAATGGTATAGTTGTAAAGAGCCACGGTAGTTCCGATGATATTGGTTTTGCAAATGCTATATCTGTAGCTTATGATTTATGTATAAATAATTTTAATGAAAAAATAATTGACGATATAAAAAAGAATTTTAAATAAAAAAGATGCACTATTCTAGTTATATTTCAGGTTGCGGTAGTTATTTACCAAAAAAAATTTTAACAAATGAAGATTTGTCAAAAAAGATTAATACCACTGACGAATGGATAAAAAGTAGAACTGGTATCAAACAAAGATACATAGCAGATAAAAAACAATTAAACTCAGACTTAGGGTGTGAAGCTGCAAAAAAAGCAATAAAGAATGCTAAAATTAATATTTCAGATATAGACTTAATAATAGTAGCAACATCAACACCCGATAACACATTTCCATCAACAGCAACAAAGATTCAAGGTAAATTAGGTATTAAAAAAGGTTTTGCTTTTGATATTCAAGCTGCTTGCTCAGGATTTATTTTTGCTATGTCAGTAGCAGATAATTATATATTAAACAATCAAGCTTCGAATGCTTTAGTAATTGGCTCCGAAATATTTTCAAGAATTTTAGATTGGACTGATAGATCTACATGTGTTTTATTTGGCGATGGAGCTGGTGCAATTGTTCTCAGTAAAAAAAAAAAGAATTCTGGTATAATATCAACAGAATTATATTCTGATGGTAGATTTTATGATCTTTTATATGTTAATGGTGGCGTAGCATCCAATCAAAAAGCTGGACAAATTAAAATGAAAGGCAGAGAAGTATTTAGGCATGCTGTTAAAAAATTATCTGACTGCATAAAATTTAATTTAAAAAAAAATAATTTAAAAAAAGATAACATTGACTGGATTATTCCTCATCAAGCAAATAAAAGAATTATGGATATGACTGCAAAGAAACTTGGTATCTCGAAAAATAAAGTTCTAGTAACTGTAGATCAATATGCAAATACTTCATCTGCATCAATTCCATTGACATTGGATTATGCATTATCAAAACAAATTATAAAAAGAGGAGAAATTATCGTTTTTGAAGCAATAGGAGGAGGACTAACTTGGGGTTGCTCTATTTTAAAATATTAGTAATATAAATAATTAAAATGTCTAATAATAATTTAACCAGAATAGAAATTGCAAATGTTTTAAATAAGGAAATAGGTGTTTCGCGTTCCGAATCCTCATATTTTGTTGATATAATTGTAAATGAAATGATTAAATCTTTAATTGAAAAAAAAATTTTAAAAATCTCATCTTTTGGTACTCTTAAAATGAGATTTAAAAAAGAAAGAATAGGAAGAAATCCAAAAACTGGGAAAGAACATACTATAACAGCAAGAAACACTATATCATTTATAGCTTCTAAGATTCTTAAAAGACAATTAAACTCTAAATAAAAATATTTCTTATTATCATATATTTATGTATGATATCTAATAAAGAGGATAATTTTTGAAATCAATTAAAAAATTCAAAACTATTAATCAAGTAGCAACAATCTTAAGATTACCTCAACATGTATTACGATTTTGGGAAAATAAGTTTAAACAATTAAAACCATTGAAATTATCTGGAAACAGAAGATATTATCGAGATATTGATCTTGAACTTATAATTTATATTAAAAATTTGTTACATGAAGATTGTATAAGTATAAAAGGTGTTCAAAAAATATTTGGAAATCAAACAATAAATCAAATATTAAAAAATAAAAATCCCATCTTAAAGAAAAAAAATATTTTAATTGAAAATAAAGATCCTAAAAAATCAACTAATAATAAAAAAATTCTTAAAGAACTTATAATTGATTTAAAAAAAATTAAAAATTCAATATAAAAAAAATAAATGACAATTTATCTTGTCTCCACATTTTATCCAAAACTTAATCAAGCTAAAAAAATTGCTAAGTTAGTTGTTAAAAATAAATTAGCCGCATGTGTTAATATAAATAAAAAAATAAACTCTTTATATATATGGAGAAATAAAATGGTTGATGAGACAGAAATTGAATTAAATTTTAAGACAAGTAAAAACAAACTTAAAAAATTAATTTTATTTTTGGAAGAAAACCACCCTTATGAATGCCCACCAATAATATCTTTTCCGATAAAAAAAGTTAATAAAAAATATCTTGATTGGGTAAAAAAGCAAATAAATTGATATTTTTATATAAAATTATTTCATAATTGACACGAAAATTAATTATGTCATACTCCCCAAAACTAAAATGATTAAACAAAATATAAAAAATAATTCCATTAAACCAATTGCTGATTCAGATAAATGGTACATAATTGATGCAAAGGACAAAATTTTAGGAAGATTATCTACCTTTTTAGCTACCAGATTAATGGGAAAGCATAAAACCACCTATTCTGATAATAAATGCATAAGAGATAAAATTGTGGTAATAAATGCAAAAGAAATAATTCTAACAGGAAAAAAAATATATAAAAAGAAATATTGGCACACCGGTTATCCTGGTGGGATTAAAAGCAAAACTTATAAAGAATTGTTAAATAGTAAAAATTCGACCTTAGTTTTAAAAGATGCAGTTAGAAGGATGTTAAAAAACGGACCGATTTCAAGAAAACAATTGAAAAATTTGTATATTTATTCAAGCGATAAACATCCGCATAGCGCAAACAATCCTTTAGTTTTAAATTTTAATAATTAAAAATGACTAATTCTGATTTACAAACAACTGAGAAGAGTGTCAAGAAAATAAAAAACAACCTATATGCAACTGGAAAAAGAAAGAATTCTGTAGCTAGAGTCTGGTTAATACCTAATGGAAAAGGAGAAATTAAAGTAAATAGTAAAGATTTAAGTAAATATTTTTCAAGACCACTTCTTAATATGCTTGTTAAAAAACCTTTTGAAACTATAAGTAATAATAATTTTAATGTAAATGTTTCTGTAAAAGGTGGCGGTTTGTCAGGACAAGCAAGTGCAATTAAATTAGCAATATCAAGAGCATTAATTAACTATGACCCAAAATTTAGAATAGATTTAAAGAAAGAAGGTCTACTTACAAGAGATAGTAGGGTTGTAGAAAGAAAAAAATATGGAAGAAAAAAAGCAAGAAAAAGTTTCCAATTCTCAAAACGATAAAATATTCCTTATATTTTTTTAAAATAAGCTTATATCTGAATAAATTTTAGAAATTTAGATTGTTAAAATGAAATTTAGAATAAATGCAGCTATCTTAGGTTCTACAGGTTATACTGGAATTGAACTTATTAGATTATTAAGTTTTCATAAAAAAGTTGAGATTAAGTATTTAATTTCAAAATCAAGTTATGGAAAAAAGATATCAGATTTTTATCCAGGTCTAAATTTTAAAAATTATCCAAAACTAATAAAATTTACTCAAGTAGATTGGAAAGAAATAGATGTTATTTTCTTATGTCTTCCAACAGGAGAAAGTAAAAAAATAATCACAAAAATACCAAAGAACATATGTGTAATTGATTTATCTAATGATTTTAGAGTTGATGCTTTAAATAAAAGAAAAGGTGGGTGGTTATATGGTTTAGCAGAACATACAGACATAATGGAGTCAGATACGAGAATATCTAATCCCGGTTGTTACGCAACTTCAATATTAGCTCCCTTAATACCATTAATAAAAGAAAAATATGTTCAAACAAATGATATAATTATAGATTCTAAGTCTGGCATTTCAGGTGCTGGAAGAAAAAGTGTAACTGAAAATCTTTTTAGTGAAGTTAATAATTCTATAAAACCGTATAAAATTGCTGAACATAAACATATTGCTGAAATTGAAAGATGTATATCAATTAATCATGATAAACAAAATATTAGTATTAGTTTTACACCACATGTTATTCCAATTAACAGAGGTATTTCATCAAATATTTACATTAAGTTACAAAAAGGAAAAAATATAAAAAACATAAGGAATTTTTTTGAAAAAAATAAGTATTCTTTTTTAAAAATCCTAAAATTAAACCAAATTCCAACTATAAAAGACGTTATTGGCACAAATTATTGTTTTTTTAATGTTTTTCCAGATAGGATAAAAGGAAGAATAATAATAATCTCAGTTATAGATAATTTAATTAAAGGGGCTGCTGGTCAAGCAATACAAAACATGAATTTAAGATACAAATTTAAGGAAGATGAAGGTTTAGATTTTAATACTATATTTCCATAGATATAATAAAATCATATATTTAAAGACTAATATTAATTTAATATATTAATATAAACAATGCTATTAAAATACAAAAAATTTATACCCAAAATTGAAAAAAATGTGTTTATAGCTCCTGGCTCTTATATTGCAGGCAATGTAAATATTGGATCAAAATCTAATATTTGGTTTAATGTAGTAATTAGAGGTGATGTTGAAAAGATTAAAATTGGTTCTAACACGAATATACAAGATTTAACTATGGTTCACTGCACTACAAATGGACACGGAACTCAAATCGGTTCTAATGTTACCATAGGGCATAATTGCGTTATTCATGATTGTAAAATTGAAGATAATTCTTTGATTGGCATGTCTTCAACTGTTTTAGATGGAGCTCATGTAAAGAGAAACTCTATGTTGGCTGCCGGATCGCTATTAACACAAGGAAAAATTATTGAAACAGGAGAATTATGGGCAGGAAAACCTGCAAAATTTTTGAGAAAACTAACTAATGAAGAAAAAAAATTTATTAAAAAATCAGCGGTTAGATATTATTTATTATCACAAGATTACCTTGCAAATTTAAGAAAAAATAATTAACTAATTCTTATGCGATTTTTAAAAATATTAGTATTAAGTTCAACATTTTTGTTTACAAATTGTTCTTTAATAAATGATAAATTTCTTTCCAAATCCAATGATAAAGGTAAAAAAGAACATGAAATAGTCAAAGATGAAAACAACAAATCCCAAGAAGAAGAAATAGTAGCGGAAAGAGTTTATATTGAAGATAATGAAGAAAAAAAAGATTTGCAAATAAAAGAAGGTTTAAGAGGAGATACAGAATTTGAAAACAATGCATAATATCCGAATTTAGCAAATGTTCCAGAACGACCTGATCCAGCAATATCATTAGAAGAGCAAAAAAATATAGTAAAGAATTTAGAGAATAATTCCCAGTTAGAAGCCATGCCACCAGAATCTGTTATTGAAGGAAAGGTTCCAAATTTAGAGACAAGTTTTAATGATGAAGGTACTAAAAAGAGTAAAAGAAAATATAAAAGTATGGATACATATGAAACTAATGCTTCAATAAGAGAAATACAATTATCAAAATTAGATGAAATTAAAAGTTTTAAACCTGCTCCAAAAGGTTTAGAAAGTCAAAATATGGATGAGAAAGAAGAAGAACTTCATAATTTAGCAAGAGGACTAAAAGATATTAAAACCACTGATGAAATTAATAAATTTGAAAAAAAAATTAAGAAGAATGATTTATATTACACACCAAAAGATATTGAAGAAATTTTAGGGTTAAAAATAAGTAAGATTCAAAAAGAAAAAGAATTACAAAATGAAGTAATAGCAAAAGAAAATAAAGTTGAAAAAAAACAAGTTGCTGAAGAAAGCGCAAATATTGAGAAAAAAGCTGAAATAAACGGAGTACCAGTTGCAAGAGTTACTTTTAATCACGGTTCAAGCCAATTATCTAATGAAGATTTAAATAAAATAAAGGATGTTGCCAATCTATTTATTCAAAATGAAGGAAAAAAGATTGTTATTGTGGGCCATGCCAGTAGCAGAACTAATCATGATATGGATTTGACAAAGCACGCATTAGTTAATTTTAATATCTCACTTGAAAGAGCAAGAAAAGTTATGAGTGAGTTTTCTACGATAGGAATGAATTCACAAAAAATAGAATTAGTTGCCATGTCTGATGCAAATCCACTATATGCTGAAATTATGCCAAGTTTAGAAGCAGCAAATAGAAGAGCAGAAATTTTTATTCAATATTAAATTTCATTAAATGAAAAAAAATCTGAATATTGTTATTGCAGGTCTTGGAGCTGTAGGTTCCGCTACTATTAAACTAATTGAAAAAAACAAAGGTATTTTTTCAGTTAAATCTGGTTTAGATATAAAAATACTTGGAATTTTTGCTAAAAATAAATCAAAAAAAAGAACTTTTAATAAAAACAAATATAAATGGTTTGATAATCCTATAAAAATGATAAAACAAAATGATGTTGATGCTGTAGTAGAGCTAATAGGAGGAGAAAAAGGTATTGCAAAAAAAATTTGTTATCAAACTCTTAAAAGTAAAAAAAATTTAATTACAGCTAACAAAGCTCTTTTAGCACATGAAGGATACAAAATGGCAAAAATAGCAGAAGAAAATAATGTCAAAATTGGTTTTGAAGCATCTGTAGCTGGTGGCATACCTATAATATCAACATTAAAAAGAAGTTTTAAAGGAATAAAAATAAATAAAATCACAGGAATCTTAAATGGAACTTCTAACTTTATTTTAACTAATATGCTTGAAGAAAAGAACGAATTTAAAACATCTTTAAAAAAAGCGCAAAGACTTGGTTATGCGGAAAGACAACCAGAAAATGATTTAAATGGCTTGGATACACTCCATAAAATATTAATTTTATCAGGAATAGCATTTAATAAGCAAATTGATTTAAATAAAGTTGTATATTCAGGAATTGATAATCTTACTAAAGCAGATGTTTTTTTTGCAGATCGATTAGGATTTAAAATAAAACTTTTAGGTATTGGCTGCTTTGAAAATAATAAAATAAAATTAATAGTGGCACCTTTTTTAATCTCAAAAAAAAAGAATTATCAAATGTTAATAATAATTTAAATGCAATAATTATTAACGCTAATAAAAATAATAAAACTATCCTTATCGGAGAGGGAGCCGGAGGTGATCCTACATCTATTTCAGTTGTGTCGGATCTAGTAAATCTAAAAAACAATAATGAAAATGAATTTATGTATGGAAATACTTATAAAAGATTAAAAAGAATAAATCCTTCAAATTATTTTTTAAATAATAATTCTTTTTTTATAAGAGCTAAAATTTATGACAAGCCAGGAGCCATTGCTGCCATTTCGACAATTTTAAAAAATTTTAGCATTTCTATAAAATCTTTATTTCAAGAACAAACAAATAAAAAATTTTTTAATATAGTAATACTCACACATAAATGTAAAAAAAAATCAATGGACTCAGCTACTGTTAAATTAAATGCATGTCATTTTGTTAAAGAAAAAACAATAATTATGCAGGTTTTACATGTATAAAATAATTATGTAAAATCTTTGAGTGGAAAAAAAAAGTTTATTTCATTATAAATTAAAAATATTAAAAGTATCACAATTAGCGGCAATTGCTGTATACGATTATATTGGAAAAAAAGACGAAGTTTCTGCAGATAAAGCTGCTGTAGAATCTATGAGATCTGAATTAAACAAATTAGATTTTAGAGGAACTATTGTTATTGGTGAAGGTGAAAGGGACAAAGCGCCAATGCTATTTATTGGTGAAAAAGTTGGAACTAATAGAAGCAATGTACAATTTGATATTGCACTAGACCCATTAGAAGGGACAAAATTGACTGCTAATAATCAAAAAAATGCATTAACTGTTATTGCTATAGGAGATAAAAACAGTTTTTTAAACGCTCCAGATGTATATATGGAAAAAATTGCTGTAGGACCAGGTTTTCCAAAAAATTTATTAGACCTTGATAATCCATTAGAAGATACATTGGAAAAATTAGCATTTTATAAAAAAAAGAAAATTAAAGACCTTGTAGTTTGTTTTCTAGATAGACCGAGACATAAAAATATATTTAATGTGGTAAAAAAAAAGAAATGTAAAAAACTTTTAATACCCGATGGTGATATATTTGGCGCAATTTCTACATCTGTTAAAAAATTTAACATTGATTTGTATGTAGGTGTAGGAGGAGCACCTGAAGGAGTCTTGGCTGCATCAGCATTAAAATGTTTAAATGGCCAAATGCAATGTAGATTAATTTTTAGTAATAATGAACAAAGAAAAAGAGCAATGAGTATGGGTATAAAGAATTTAAAGAAAAAATATCAAATAGAAGATTTAATAAAAAAAGATTCAATATTTGTTGCAACAGGGGTTACTGATGGATATCTTTTAAATGGTATAAAAAAAGAAAAAGATATATTTTCAACTCACTCTTTAATTATTTCTACAAAAAATAAAAAAATAAATTTTAAAAAGAACAAATTTAAAATATAAAAAAAATCATTACGATATGAGAAATTCTCTACTAGGAAAAAATTGGATTAAAAAAGAATTAGATTCAAGATTCATATTAAATATATCTCAGAAATATTTTTTATCCAAGATTGCTTCAAATTTATTGTCTACAAGAACAAGTAAAATAACTGAAATTAAAAATTTTTTAGAACCTACCATGGACTTTTGTATGCCAGACCCTTTAATTTTTAATGATATGGAGAAAGCAGGGAATAGAATTTTAAAAGCCATTAAGAATAAAGAGAAAATCGCAGTTATAGGTGATTACGATGTAGATGGATTAACATCTACTGTTTTATTAAAGAAATACTTAAAAAATTTTAACATTGACGTTTTTACTTATATCCCAGACAGAATTACTGAAGGTTATGGCCCAAATAAAAAAGCTATAGATATAATTAAATCTAAAAAAAACACATTATTATTTATGCTAGACTGCGGAACAAACTCCCACGAAATAATTTCATATGTAAATAAAAATAAAATAGATCTAATAATTATTGATCATCACAAATCAAATGAAAAACATAGCAATGAAATAATTATAATAAATCCGAATATAGTTTTTGATGATTCAGGATATAATTTTTTGTGTACCGCTGGTTTAGTATTTATTTTTTTAAGCTATCTAGAAAAACTTGTTAAAAAATCAAATATTTCAGATCAAAAATCAGAAAATCTTATGACTTTTTTAGATTTAGTAGCTCTTGCAACTGTTTGTGACGTTGTTCCATTGATTGATATTAATAGGGCTTTTGTTTATCAAGGTCTAAAATTTTTTTCTAAACGTTCTAATTTAGGTCTTAAAACTTTATCTGACGAAAACCAACTTAGTAAAAAACCTGACGAAGAGGATTTAGGTTTTTTTTTTGGGCCTAGAATCAACGCAGGTGGACGCGTTGGCAAATCTGATATAGGTGAGAAATTATTAAGCTCTAATAATGAAGATAGTGCTGAAATATTAGCAAAACAACTAAACACATTAAATTACCAAAGAAAATTGATTGAAGAGAATGTGTACGAAGAGTCAGTTAAAAAAATTATTGAAGATAAAAGATTTAAATATAATTCATTATTTATTTTTAATGAAAATTGGCATGAAGGCGTCTTGGGAATAGTTGCTAGTAGATTAAAAGAAAAATTTAATAAACCTGTAATTATACTTACAAAAAATAAACAAATATTTAAAGGTTCATGTAGATCAATTCCAGGTATAGATTTAGGAGTTTTTATATTAAAAGCAAAAAAAGAAAATATTATTATAAACGGTGGAGGACATGAGATGGCTGCTGGATTATCTATAAAAAGGGAAAATTTAAAGTTATTTTCAGATTTTTTTGAGAATTTTGTAAACAATAATAAAGATATATCGAAAGAACATAACAAAAATTTATTTTTTGATGAAACAATATCATTAAACGCTATAAATGATGAATTGATTGAAACAATAGATAGCATCGGCCCTTATGGTCTAGGTAATCCAAAGCCAAGATTTTTATTTAATAATGTTAAAATTATAAAACCTGTTTTAGTCGGAGAAACAAAGAAACATTTATCTTTTTTTGTTAGCGATGGAATAAAAACTATAAAAGCAATTATTTTTTATGGATTAGATAATGCTTTAGGCAAGAGTATTCTAAGCAATTATAAAAAAGAATTTTTTTCATTTATCGGGTTTGTAAAAAAGTCTGTCTGGAAAAACAAAGTTTATTTTGAAACGATTATTGAGGATGGAATTCTATCAAATGATAGAATATAGTTTTTTTATATTATGAGAATACTAATTTTAGATATTTACCCTAATAAACCTTACCGTATTTCAAAAGATAACAATGGTGGTTATGGGTCTTCTAACAAATATGGATCAAATATAGTTGGAAAAGCTATAAACTGGTTTATAAAAAAGAATGTTGATTGGCCCCCGTTATCTTCTGTTCACGTTTTAGGTATTTTAAGATCAAAAGGTCATGAAGTTTTTTATAAAAGAGAATTACCTGATATTTTAGATGAGTATGATTTATTTGTTATTCCCTCATCTATTGTTTGTCACGAATCAGAGATTGATCTTATAAGAAAACTTAAAAGTTTAAATAAAAAAATTGCTGTTATAGGACCTTTTGCAAGTTCTAATCCTAATCTATATATAAAAGAAGGCGCTGTTGTTATTAAAGGCGAACCCGAAATGTTTTTCTTTAATGAAGATATTAATTTAAAAAAAATTCAAAACCTAAAAGGCATCATTGACAATTTTCCTTTATCTCCTTTAGATGATTTACCCTTACCTGCGTGGGATATTATTTATAAAAGTTATCCTTCCATGTTTTCTTTGTTAAGAAATAAACAAAAAATGATTCCTCTTTTAGCTACACGAGGTTGTCCATATTCATGTAGATTTTATTGCACATATCCTTTGCAACAAGGAATAAAAGTCAGACAAAGGAAACCTTCATTAATTTTAAAAGAAATGAAACATTGGAAATCTACTTTAGGCGTTAATTTTTTTATTTTTAGAGATCCTGTATTTTCTATAAATAAAAAACATACTTTTGAATTTTGTGAAACATTAATTAATTCTAATGAAAAGTTTCAATTTGTAGTTGAGACTCATTTAAATAATTTAGATATAGGGTTAGTAAAAAAACTGAAAGCTGCGGGTATGGTTATGGTTAAAGTAGGCGTTGAGTCAGCAATGAAAGATGTTAAGAAAGATGCCAATAGATTTTCAATTGATGAAGATGACACGTTTAAAAAAATTAAAGAAATTGAATCTTTGAACGTACATGTAACAACTATGTTTATTTTAGGTTATCCAAAAGATACAATCGAAACTTGCAAAGCGACAATTGAATATGCAAAGCAAATTAACAGCATTGTTACGCAATTTACTGTATTTACCCCTTATCCTGGCACCCCGGCTTATAATGATTATAAAAAAAAGATACTAACTAATAAATATGAAGATTTTACAATGTACGACTTAATTTTTAGACATAATAATTTATCAAAAGAAGATATTGAACAACTTAAGAATGAAGCTTATCAAAAATGTTATTTAAATCCAAAATGGATAATAAAATATATAAAGGCTAGGAGTTCTTTACCTCATTAATTTTAAAGGATTTCTTTTATTATATTCAGCATACAAAATAAGAAAAAACAATAGAGCAAAAGAGCACAAACCCGAATGTGTGTCTTGAACACAAAGAAAAATAAATAATAACATAAATTTAGTAAAAAAATTCTTATTTTCATTTTCAAAAAATTTTATTTTTATAACTAAGAAATAGTAAACGGGTATGATAAGAAAAAAATCGTAAATCATTAATCTGGGATATAATAAAAAAATTGTTAGTAAACCAAAGGATAATAATGTTAAATTTTGATCAAGATCTCTTGTGTTTCTATATTTAGGATTGTATATAAAAAATATTGAACAAAAGA
>PVBE012974529.1_pt1 | contig 13083 bp, 10 predicted proteins | sample 1631181 | NCBI WGS metagenome assembly PVBE01 (sample SAMN08397723, study PRJNA350692) | Marine metagenome, whole genome shotgun sequencing project. | isolation source: water | place: Pacific Ocean | collected 2012-04
CGTTTTCCTCGATGCTCTTCCGAGCCCGGTCGCGCAGCTGCTCCACGTTCCAACCGGATTTCGCGACGCCGATGACCGGAACGTTGAGGTGATCGCGCTTGATCATCGACTGCAGCGACGGGAATATCTTCTTGTAGGCGAGGTCGCCCGTGGCTCCGAAGAATACCAGCGCTTGTGACTCAGGTAGGGCCATGAATTCTCCGATCTCCGCCTACTTGGAGGGCTTCTTCTCGAGGTGGCCGCCAAACTCGTAGCGCATGGCCGAGAGCAGTTTGTTCTGAAACTCGGCGTTGCCGCGGGATGCAAAGCGTTCGTAGAGCGCTGACGTGAGCACCTGGCAGGGGACGCCTTCGTCGATGCCCGCTTGGATCGTCCAGCGTCCTTCGCCGGAATCGGAGACGTTGCCCGCAAAGTTCGCTAGCTCCGTGTCGCTTGCGAGTGCCTGCGCCGTCAGGTCGAGAAGCCACGAACCGATCACGCTGCCGCGCCGCCAGACTTCGGCGATCTCCGGGATGTCGAGATCAAATTGATAATCCTCGGGGTTCCTTAGGGGCGTCGTTTCGGCGTCGGCTACTTGCTTTTGTTTGCCGATATTTGCGTGCTTGAGGATGTTTAGCCCTTCGGCGTAGGCCGCCATGATGCCGTACTCGATGCCGTTGTGAACCATCTTGACGAAGTGGCCTGCGCCGTTGGGTCCGCAGTGCAGGTAGCCGTGCTCGGCGGTGCCTTTTGCCGTGCGGCCGGGCGTGGGGCTCGCTTCGTTGATATTCGGCGCAAGGGTCGCAAAGATCGGGTCGAGGTGTTGCACGATGTCTTCCTCGCCGCCGATCATCTCGCAATAGCCGCGCTCGAGGCCGTGGGTGCCACCGCTTGTGCCGCAGTCGACGTAGTGGATGCCTTGCTTGGCGAGATCTTTTGCGCGCCGGATGTCGTCTTTGTAGTAGGAGTTGCCGCCGTCGATGATGATGTCGCCCTTGTCGACCCGTTTGGAGAGTTCGACGAGCTTCTCGTCGACGAGCGCCGCGGGCACCATCATCCAGATGGCGCGAGGCTTGCTCAGTTTGGCGATAAGATCGTCCAGCGACTTCGTCCCCGTGGCGCCCTCTTTGGCGATGGCCTCGACCGCCTTCGGCATCACGTCGTAGGCGACGCACTCGTGGCCGTCCTTCATGAGTCGGCGAACCATGTTCGCTCCCATTCGGCCAAGGCCGATCATCCCCAACTGCATTGTGTTCCCCCTCTTATTAGCGACCGGATTGCCGTCGTCTGGTGCGTTAGTGCGTGCTCGCCTGTGGCGGGCTCTGATTCTCGTTCAAACGGTTGATCTTCGCATCGATGCAGTCGAGGAGCTTCTTGAAATCCTTGACGAACGAGTCGCGCCCCCTGAGCTGCAGCTCCTTGCCGAGGGCAGGTACGTCGATTCCGGCCGCCGTGAAGCGCGCCAGCGTGTGCTCGGCGTGGCCGCCGTCGTCACGGAGCACGGACTCGACTTCACCGTGATCGGCGAATGCGAGCAGGGTTTTTTCGGGCATGGTGTTGACCGTGTCTCGCGCCGCCAGGGCGGAGACGTAGAAGGTATCCGACCATTCGGGGTTCTTCGTTCCCGTGCTGGCGAAGAGGAGCCGCTGCGGCTGAGCGCCTTTTTCCTTGAGCCTTTCCCAGCGTTCCGACTCAAGGAATGAGCGGTACGCGCTGTAGCATTGCTTTCCGACCGCTACTCCGAGTTGGTCATTCAGCTCGTTGGGGACGCTGTCCTGCACGGCGACGTCCCAGCGCGAGATGAAGACGGAGGCTACCGATGCGATGTTCGGATCGCGGCGGGCTTTGATCCGGCGCGCGACTCCCCTCGCGTAGGCTTCCGCCGCCGCGAGGTATTGCTCGGCCGAAAAGAGCAGCGTCACATTCACCGGAATGCCGGCGGCGATGGTCTGTTCGATCGCTGGGAGTCCTGCTTCCGTTCCTGGGATCTTGATGAAGAGGTTGGAACGCATTGCGAGTCCGTGCAGGCGCTTCGCTTCGGCAACGGTTGCAGCTGTGTCGTCAGCGAGCGCCGGCGAAACTTCCAGCGAAACGTAGCCGTCGACGCCGGACGTTCTTTCGTAAATCGGCCGGAATAGGTCCGCCGCCGCAACGATGTCTTGGAGCGCGAGCTCGAAGAACACCTGCTCCGGATCCCGCCCTTTGCCAGCGTGGTGCCGGAGCGCCTCGTCGTAGTCGCTTGTGTTAGCGATAGCGCGTTCGAAGATGGTTGGGTTCGACGTGAGACCGGTCACGGCGAGTTCGCTGATATAGCGTCCCAACGTGCCACTCGTGAGCAGTTTGCGGTTGATGTTGTCGAGCCAGAGGCTCTGACCCGCGTTGTGTAGCTTCTGGGGCGCGTTCATCTACTCTCCTTGAGCGCGGCGGGGCGTCAACGTCCGGCGGCACGGCAATTGCGGGACTCGGGTTCCTCGCAAACCCCCCCGATGTTCCAACTACACTTTAGCGACTCCACAGAGCCGGTCGAGCCTCACGGGTCTTGGTGCCCTATAAGATCTGAGGAGAGGTGCCTTCCGGTACCCTTGGTCGGCCCGTCCTGCCCGCAAACGCTAGCGGTAGCGGTCTCAATTCGGGAATGCCCCTCGACGCGCGGCGCTTCATGAAGTTCTTACACCTGGGTTTCATGAAGTTGTTGCTCGAGTCCTGCGCGTGAATCCCTGCCGCGCTTCGTTTAGCGGCCTGTCCCAGAATTCGTGAGCCGAATTCTGGAGCGCCGGCAAGCCGTCGCACGCTGCTGCGCAGCGTAGCCACTCATCGGGTCATAGGGGCGCCTCGCGCCCCTCTCGGCTTGCAGCCGATTCACCCCGAGCAATCGGCTACGCCGATTGACTAGTGCCGCGCGTACCGGCGCGCGCGGCGATGGATTGCGGCTTCCGGGATGCGGCACTAGATTAAGACAGCGTGCGGCGCGATGCACCGCGCTCGCTCGGGTCGACGGATAAGCGGAGGAGCCAGGAAGTGTCATCCAAGAAGCAGATCTCTGCCGCGCGGGCGAAGCCGTCGGAGGCGATTCAGTCGCGCTACGACGCCATCGGTGAGAAACACCTTCGGGACTTCTTCAAAGAAGATCCGGGCCGTGCGCAGCGTTTCAAGATCGAGTCGATGGGGATCTTCTTCGACTACTCGAAGAATCGCATCGACCAGGAGACGCTCACGCTTCTCTTCCAGCTCGCACGCGCATGCCATCTCGAAGAACGGCGCGACGAGATGTTCCGCGGCGAGAAGATCAACATCGCAGAGAAGCGCGCCGTGCTGCACGTTGCCTTGCGCGCGCCTGCGGACGCGGTCATCGAGGTGGACGGGGAGAACGTGGTGCCCGCCGTGCACGAGGTCCTCAAGAGGATGGCGACCTTCTCCGACTCGATTCGGAGCGGTGCCTGGAGGGGTCATACGGGCAAGCGCATCCGAAATATCGTCAACATTGGCATCGGCGGTTCCGACCTCGGTCCCGCCATGGCCTACGACGCGCTGAAGCATTACTCGGATCGAGATCTCACGATGCGCTTCGTCTCGAACGTCGACGGAACAGACTTCTACGAGAAGACCCGGGACCTGGATCCCGCCAAGACGCTATTCATCATCTGCTCCAAGACCTTCACGACCTTGGAGACGATGTCCAACGCCCATACAGCGCGCGAATGGGCGCTCAAGGGGCTCGGCGGCGATGAGTCTGCTATCGCAAAGCACTTCGTTGCCGTGTCCACCAACGCTGAGGGCGTGTCCAAGTTCGGCATCGACACAGCGAATATGTTCGGGTTCTGGGATTGGGTAGGCGGACGTTACTCGATGGATTCTGCCATCGGACTCTCGACGATGCTGGCCGTGGGTAGCGAGTCGTTCCGAGAAATGCTCGCCGGGTTCCACGAGATGGATGAGCACTTCCGCACCGCACCCCTCGAACAGAATCTACCCGTCATCCTCGGAATGCTCGGCATCTGGTACAATAACTTCTTCGGCGCGGAGACCGTCGCGATCCTGCCCTACGATCAATACCTCGATCGCTTCAGCGCCTACCTACAGCAACTCGAGATGGAGAGTAACGGCAAGCACGTGACCCTCGAGGGTGACCGCGTCGCATGGCAAACCTGCCCGGTGATTTGGGGCCAACCCGGAACCAACGGTCAACACGCTTTCTACCAACTGATCCACCAAGGCACGAAACTCATCCCCTGCGACTTCCTCGGCTTCTGCAAGTCCCTCAACCACGTTGGCGACCACCAGGATCTACTACTCGCCAATATGATCGCTCAGACCGAAGCGCTCGCCTTCGGCAAGACTCGCAAAGAAGTTGAGGCGGAAGGCGTACCGGCGTGGTTGGCGCCACATAAAGAATTCGACGGCAACCGTCCCACCAATACCTTCCTCTGCGACGAACTCACGCCGCGAATGCTCGGCAAACTCATCGCGCTCTACGAACACAAAGTCTTCACGCAAGGGACGATCTGGGGCGTCAATTCCTTCGACCAATGGGGCGTCGAGCTGGGCAAAGTGCTCGCCAAGAAGATCATCCCGGAGCTGAAGGACAAATCGGCCAAGCTCAAACACGATTCGTCGACCAACCAGCTCATCGAACACTACCGAGAGAATCGTCGGCTCTGACGTCTCCCTGAGATGCGACGGGAGCCATGGACGCGCCGGTACGGCGTGGTGCCTGGCGCCGCGGAGCGAAGAAGTTCCGCCTACTTGGCTCGTCTGTGAACCCTTTTGCGCCTTACGCGGCTCCAACGTCGGTACCCCTCGAACTGGCGGCCCCTACGCCACCGTTCAGAAGCCAAGCGAGAGACGATCATGTGTGGACGAACCACCTGTAGACATTGCGAAAAACCCAACTGGGCCGGCTGCGGCGCGCACATCGGCGCCGTCCTACACGACGTGCCCGTTGACGACCGCTGCCGCTGCCGCGAGGACCGCGCCGCCCAGAGGCACGCCCACAGCCAGGGCCAGGGAAAGAGCCAGAGTCAGAACGGCGTATTCGATAAGATCCTCTCCGGACTCGGTTTGCGCTAGTGGAGGCCGAGGCCGGAGCGATTCATGCCTGAGGTTCACTCTGCCGCAGCCGCCACCGGCTGCAGCACGGGTACGCGCGGCTTGAAGAGGTCCCGCACGGGGACGTCGTACGACGGAATGGGCTGCGGGACGCGCAAGGTCTCGGGGTGCTGCTTCTCGGCGCGGATGTCGGCCAGCGCGTCCGCCAGTTCCGGCAAAACGGACTCCTGCGTATAACGAATCATGTGTTCGCCCTGCACGGCGTGCCCGAATACCCATGGAATCGTATGCGGTGCTCGTCGCGCCGCGTGTACGATCAGCTTCCAAAACTCACCGCGCCTCCGGCTGCCGATCCCGATCTTGAGGATGGCACGCGCGGCGGTCAAGAAGTGCCAAGGCTGTGGGCTCTTCAGCCCAGGCACCCGCGCAGCTCGATCCACATAGGCGCGACATCGCTTGTAGTAAGCCTCGGGCGTGTAGAGGTCTCGCATCAAGTCTGAGTATCCGGCGATCAGCGACTCCTCGTCCATGGTCGGCACGAAGTTTGGACGCCCAAAGGCATCACCCTCGCTCGTCGTTCGGAGTCGTCCCTCGCTTTCGAGACGCCGCCATAGCGCGGTGTCGGGGAGCGCGATGAGCAGGCCCACCATCGCGAGCGGAATCGCGGAGTTCGCAATAAACTCCCGCTGCGCCTCGAACGCGTCGGGCCCGTCCTCGTCAAAGCCGACAATAAAGCCGGCCATCACCTCTAGCCCAGCTCCCGTGAGATGGTTGACGGCCTCCGTGAGATCCATTGAAGCGTTCTGCGTCTTCTGCGCGCCTTTTAGCGCTTCCGGCGACGGCGTTTCGATGCCCAAGAAGACCGACGCGAAACCGGCCTCCACCATGCTCTTGATGAGTTCGTCGTCGCTAGCCAGGTTCACACTCGCCTCAGTATAGAACTCAAAGGGATAACCGTGCTTCTTCTGCCAGGCCGTCACATGCGGGAGCAGCTTTCTCACTTCCTTCTTATTGCCGATGAAATTGTCATCGACGACAAAGACGGAGTTCTTCCAACCGAGATTTCTGAGCGCGTCGAGCTCGTTCATGATCTGAACGGGACTCTTCAGTCGAGGCACGCGCCCAAACATCTCGATGATGTCGCAGAACTCACAGCGAAAGGGGCACCCCCGAGAATATTGGATGGCGACGGACGCGTAGTGCTCGAGCTTCAGCAGATCAAAACGGGGAATGGGTACATCCTGCATCGACGGTCGCTCCGCCGCGGGCGGAGCCGGAACGACCTGGGAGCCGGCGCCTTCAGCGTGCGCAGTCAGGGCAGAGAGGAGCTGCTCGATGCGCCCTTCGGCTTCGCCGCAGAAGACAACATCTGCATCCGGAAATTCATGGGGCGAGGTTGTGGGCGCGGGACCACCCACCGCGCTAGTCACGCCGAGCGCTTTCGCCCGAGCCAACACTTCGTGCATCGAAGGCGCCTGAATACGCATGCCGCCGACAAATACCGCGTCAGCCCAACAGATCTGCTCGTCGGATAACTCAGTCGTGTTGAGATCCACGAGTCGAAGGCGCCAATGGGCGGGAAGCAACGCAGCGAGTGAGATCAGACCGAGCGGCGGCAGCGACGACCGTTTTCCGATGAAGGGCATCGCGTGCTGAAACCCCCAATACGTGGTGGGGAACTTCGGATACACGAGCAGGATATTCATACCTTTCAACGTGCATTCGTCCAGTCACCGTCGCGTCATGGCCGTGCGCGGTCGACGAGCTATTTCGAGAATTCGTCGTCGTCTTGCGATTCCCCAAAGCTTACGGTGTGGAAAAACTTACGCAGTTGTCGAGTCGTGGGCGCGCTATGACGTCACCGTGACCGAGCCATGACGTTGCCGTGACGTTGTCGTGGTGACGGCGCGACCACGCGACTCACCGGCGCGGCCCTACTCACAAACCAGAGGCAGCGATGTTGCCAGTGTGGGCATCGAGATCTTGTTGAGTGTCGGGTAGGAAATCCCCGTCGACTTGAGCAACGTCGGCATTGAGATCTTCGTCTTGAGCAGCGTCGGGTAGGAGATCTTGGTTTTGGTGTCGCCCTTTGTCGTTCGGAGCAACGTCGGGTAGGAGATCCCCTCGAGTTCCACCGCATGCCAGTCGCCCTTGGGCGCTTCGGGGCTCGTCATCCACACCTCGGTCCAAACGTGGAAGTTGCCGGCGATGCTTCCGCTTCGACGGTCGATGATATCCCCGTCACCGTCCATCGTGATCTCGCTCCAAACATGGAAGTTCCAAACGGATTCTTCCTTGCCCTTGGTCTTGGTCTCGGGCGGCGTGAAGTCCTTTTCGGGCTCGCCGTAGGTATCGAAACTCCAGGTCGTTGTGGCCTTCTCGTCGCGCTTCACATCGATGTCGGTCCAGACGTGGTAGCTCCAAACGGAATCCGCAGTCATCGCTTCCAGTCGGAACTCCGTGCCGTCGGGCGCCGTCTGCCAATACCGATTCGTGCCCTTCTCGCGAAGTCGATTCGAGCCCTTCTCGCGGAGTCGATTCGAGCCCTTCTCGCGGAGTCGATTCGTGCCCTTCTCGCGGAGATGGTCGTGAGCCGGATCGAAGTTGGTGACGGTGCGTGTCGTCATCCCCAGCGCGCTAAACGTCGGCTGCAGGAGCCCGGCAAAAACCCAGCACTGGCCATACTTCGCTTGCCCTTTCGTTTCTGACCACGACTCGAGGATCTCCCCCGAGGCGTCCCAGAGCCAAGGACCGTATTGCGCGTCATCGTGAACCGGCGCCCACCGCCCCTGCAGCCACGAGCCCAAGTAGGCGGCGCTGGTGCCCGCGTTCTGACGAATCTCAACAGTGGCGAAGTCGAGCGCGTCCAAGCTCGCCTAGCCGGCCACCGTCCCAAAGAAACCAACGGGCCCCGGGGAGGTGCCAATGCCATCCTCTGTCTCGAGGCGCGGCGTTGTACCGATGCCGGGCGTTGTGCCGATGCCGGGCGTTGTGCCGATGCCAGGCTTGGTCGCGCTGCTCGCGGTCTTTGCGTAGAAGATGCCTTCATCCTCGAGCAGCTTCTCCGGGCCGGGCGAAGTCCCAATCCCTTCGAAAATGACCGTTAGCCCGGCCGCCGTGAGGTTCACATTGTCGCCGGGCATGACTCCAACCGGCGCGTAGCGCCCCACCGGAGCATCCCAAGGGATTTGCACGGAGCAACTCGAGTTGCCGTTGCCGTCTCCGCCGCAGTCGCTCTTCACGGGAAAGGAGAAAGCGCCACAGGTATCCCGTCCCACGAGACGCACCTCGAGGATGTCCTTGTCGCTCGAGTACGCCGTCTCGTTCTGGATCTTATCCGTGTGCTCGGCGCCCTCGAACGTGATCTTTACCGTGGAGCCCCGCTTGGTGCCGAAAGTGCCAAAGCCCGGGATCATGACCCCGTCGCCTGCCGCGCCCTTGGCGGTCACGTCCGTATCCCCCTGGCTCCTCGACAGAACGATCCACTCAATCGTCGTCTGAGCGGACGCGGCCCCACTCAGCAAGAGCCCAAACAGGCCAACCCCAACCGCACTCGATGTCAGTAGCGAACGTCTCATTCCCGGTCTCCTCGCGGGGGCAACGGCCACACTTCTCCAGTGGGTGAGCCCTCCCATGGAGCTGTGAATGCCACATTCGGCGGCCCGAGGAAACGCCCGATGTCCGAATTCGCCTACCGCCACCGCGGAAAACTCCATCCTTTCGTACCCCCTGGCACCCTTAAATTGGCGACCTCGGGACGCGCCCCTTGACGAGGCAGTTGCGCCCCGAGAGGCTGCCTCGGTGGCAGACCAGCGTAGCCTCAGACAGCGACCCCAAGCTTCGTGCGCGCTGGAGCGGTGTGATTCAGAAGATCGTTTTCACGACTACGTGCTTGCCGAGTACCCACCGCGGGCGTCCGCAGTAGGGAAGCTGCGGAGCATGAACGTGCTCGTGGAATCGTTCGCGCTGGCCGGCATCGAGAATGAAGGCCTGGCGCTTGTCAACCACATCCGCGAGAGCTTCGGCCGCTTCCGCACGGTCTGGGGCATCAAGCACGAACCCGCCGCACCGGCGGAGAAACAACTCCGATGGGAGTTCTACTTCTACGACCGCAAGCGAGAGCACGCGGATCTCTCCATCGGTCGAATGCGCGACTTGCTGGCGCCCCACGTCAACGTTGCCGCGACGGAACCCTTCCCGTTGCCTTGGCATATGTTTAGCGTCGAGTTTTCCACCGAGCAACTTGTGGCAAAGACTCCGGCGCCGCTCGACGTCTACGTCGATATGCGTTCCTACAAGCTGGATGGGGAGAGCTTGAGATTCGAGAATGTCTACACGTTTCACCACGTGCAGACGGAGATCGATGACATTCTGCACCGCCTCAGGGCGTCACTCCGCTACCAAGACGGGCACGATCGCCTCGTCGATCTAATGCCACCGCACCTCGTTGACTGTCATAAGATCTGCGTCGCCAACAAGAACGCGACCGATGCGCTCTACTTTGCCCGAGTGAAGACGCCGGCACTGTCGCGTTTTCTGCGAGAGCATTCGTGGCCGGAGAGCCTCAGGGATTTCGTTGCGGATTACGAGGGCGAGTTCGACCATCTCTGCTGGGACGTCGGCGTTGACTTCGCCCGGATCGATAGAAAAGCCAAGACGCTCAAGACCGGGGTTTATGGCAGCTTCTAGAGAAGGGCAGCTGATCTCATCGTCGCTTGCCATGGCGAATTCCTGGCCCAAGACGAGCTTGACGGCAGGCGTGGTTTCGGGCAGCACTCTCGACACCTTCAGGGCGTTTGCGCAGGAGCCGAGTCGTCTCGCCGGAAAGGACCGGGTCGTCTTCGCTAGCGGCGAGACGACGTCGCTCGACGAAGTTGCCGAATGCGCGGCGTTCGCCCGCACCTTGCCGGGGATTCGCCACGTGCGACTCCGGACCCGCGCTGCTCACCTCGCCGATATCGATTCGTTGCGCAGGCTCAGCTCCGCTGGCATCGGTGAGTACGACGTTGCCTTTGGCGAAGACGGCGATGCGACCGTCCTGCAAGGCATGGAGAATGTCGTTTCGGAAGGCGCGGTTCTAACGACCCGCACCACCGTCGGGCGCACGAACTTCGCTCGCCTTCCAGCGCTCGTTGAACACGCCGCTGCTTTGGGTGCCAGCGCGATCGAGATTTGCAATAGGCTGCCGCACGACGGCGAAGACGACGACTCGTCTCAATGCGCGTCGCTATCGCAGATAGGCCCGCATCTCGTTGCCGCGCTTGCGAGGGCCGTCGAGCTTGGGATCCCAACCGTGGTGAAGTGGTTTCCGCGGTGCTTGCTGGGTGGCTATGTGGCGTTTCTCGACGACAGTCTGCCGGACGGCCTGGCCGACGCGCGCGAAAGCGTGCCGCTGCACAGCTGTCTTTTTGGGGGAGTGTGTAGGGATGCCCCAGCGGATTGCTTTGGGTTGAGCCACGCGTACATTCGCGAGTTTGGTTGGGAGGAGCGGCTACTCAAACCGAGGCGTACGCCTCCTGCCGGCCGGAACGAAAACGAGAGCGACATTGCGACTCGTTCCTTGGTGCAAGAAACGGGGTCGAAACGTTCGGACGTCGAGGCCGTCGGTGCATGGCTCGAGTCGTTGGGTTTCAAGTTGGGGGATCTCATCGGGGAGCATCGGCTGGCGAAGGCCGAGCTCGGTCGACGCGACGCGATGGTGGTCTTCACGTTGGAGGGCGATGGAGCCGAGTTCCGCGTTCAGGTGAGCTCGGCCGATCCGGAGCAGCGAGCTTTTCTGCGGACGAAGAGTTTCAATATTTCGTATTTTCGGGTCGAGGCCGGGCAAGAGGCGCGAGCCCAGGCGGCCGCGCGTGCGCTCGCGGAGTCGCTCGGCACTCGGGATCCGGGCGGACTGCGGCTACCGAGTCGCTAGCCCGACGTCGGCTCAGCGGCGCCCGAACTCTCTTCGGTGTCGAGCGCGTAATAGACATTCAGCTTATTTGCGGGCAGCAACGAGAGAGAGACGCGTCGTACGCGGCCTTGGTGAGACGGGGGAGATGGGGGAGATGCGTAACGCTCGCGCAATCCGTCGAGGAAAGCTAACGCTTCCTGATGCCCGCTCACCGCCGGCCAGGCGCGCACCTTTTCCCATTCGAGTGGGCCGTCTGAGCATGCGAAGTCGATTTCCGAAACGCGGCCAGCATCGGCGTCGTGCGGTCCACGAATTCGGTGGATCATCAGGGCCCGTTCTATCGCAACGGGGACGCCCAGGAGGCGCTCCGTGTCGTCTGCCGGCAGCGACTCGAGCAAGAAGTACAACTTGGCCCCAACCAACCCTGAATCCCCAATGTCGATCCCTATCAGATGCAGCGGGAGAGATTCGGAAGCCAGCCACCCTGGATAACCGGTGACGGCGCGCCCCAAGCGCAGAGCGATGTCGCCGGCGGCGTCGGCGAACTGCAAGTAGAACTTCGTTCGTACGGTCCCGTCGCCGTCGCGAGCATATCCAAAAAGCAGCTGCTCAACCGCCGGATGTTGCGCCGCCCGGAGAGTCTTTTCCGCGGCCACTTGCGCCGCCTCGCCGAGCGGCGCGGCCAGGCCCCGGACAAGCCCGGCCACTTCGTCGCGCTTCTCTCTCAGGCCAGGGAAGGCATAAGAAAAGCGCAACCGAGAGACACCATCCTTACCCGACGACACCGACGCCTCAAAGACGTCGCCATAACGCTCCCGATAACGCGCGAGACAAGCCTCCAGCGCGCCAAGCATGGCGTCCTCAGCGGCGGAGGGCGGCGCCCCGTCGGCCTCGGCGCCATCGGTCAGGAATCGCCGAACCCACGCCGGGTCCGGCCCTTTCGCATCGTGGTCCTCGTCGAGCACGGCGCCAGCATGCATCATGGTTCGGCGCGAAGGAAGAAGCGGCACCCGATTACGGCCGCGAAGGGTGGTGCCGATGATGTTAGCCTGCCGGCGGCATGGCCGCTGGCGTCCCTGATATGACCGAATCTCTGAGCGTCATCCGGCGCCCGCCTTCGGAGTCGATCCCATGTCCCTGCCGCTCGAGATTGACGACGACTACGTTGCAGGCGTCCGCGAGCGTGTGCGCGCTCTTCCTCAGAGGCGGCTGCGGCTCCCGCTCCTCTCCAATTCCCAGAAGAAGTTCCACGAGAAAGCGTTCTTGTTGTTCTTCAACGCCGCCGGCACCGGCGTTCGAGATTGCGTCCAGTTCGACCACGACAATCGCAGCTGGACCAAGGAGTTCCGAGATGCCGCCCTTGGGCGACAGTTGCCCAATATCAACTTCCTCTCCCTCGGCGCCGCTTTGGCCAAAGCTAAGCAGGGCGCGAAATACGACCACGTCGTTTCCTTCGATTCCAATCAGGTTCTCCCGAAGGTCAGCGACCCTGTCGGCGCCCCCGCCGTACACATCGGTACCCCACGCTGGAACGTCGACGATACCAAGGAGTTGCCTCGGCCAACTCTGGGGCTGTGGCGGCCCGGACCGCCAAGCGGTGAGCCGATTCGGGTGTTTAACTTGATGGGAGGCAACCCATCCTCGGCGGACTTTCGGCGCGCGCTCGGCAACCGGCTGGTCCAAGTTCAGGACAGTATTAAGTTCCCTCCGAACGTTGATGTGCACTTCCGGACGCCCGCGACGCCTGCCTTTCCGTACGTAGTTGTCGGAGGAAATAATCGCGACTTTCGCCTGCTCTACCGATGTCGAGACGTTTTCGACGGCAAGGTCTTGGTATTGCAGGCTACCCCGCGAGGCTCGTCGCGTCAGAATCGGGCTTTGGAGAAGATCCGGCGTGATCCGAGGTTCGTGTGCGTTTGCGATCTGGATGCGGCGACCTACTTGCGAGTCCTGCTCTACAGTCGTGTCGTCGTGCTCCCCTTCCGCGTCGGCCTGGATCGAAACTGCACGGTAGTGGGGGACGCATTGTGGTGTGGACGGCCAGTGGTTACCACGCGCGTTCGACCGAAAGCGCCCATCGCTGATCGTCTGAGCTTCTTCAGAAGCCGCGCGGGCCTGAAGCGCTGGGTCGACCTACTCGCTGACGAAAAGCAATACCGTACCGA
>PVBE010958706.1_pt1 | contig 13082 bp, 19 predicted proteins | sample 1631181 | NCBI WGS metagenome assembly PVBE01 (sample SAMN08397723, study PRJNA350692) | Marine metagenome, whole genome shotgun sequencing project. | isolation source: water | place: Pacific Ocean | collected 2012-04
CACCTATTAGCCTAAGGCGAACACTATTATGATTGAATTATGCGACCATTGTAGATAAGCTGATAATGGGTGTCCGATTTACCCGACTTTAAGAATTACTTATAATTGTGTGGAGTATGCTGGTTTACCAGAGTTATCCACAGAACTTTTTCAACAACTAAAATTACAAAATGTATCACAACTTTATAATATACAAGCAGAACCTCCATATAGAGAATCTGCGAGCCCCGAATAAAGAACACGCTAGACGTGTGTTCCCAAAAGCTAGGGCAATATTTAAAGTTAGTGAGAGAGTTGGATTCAGAAAATGAGTTGGGTAAAGAAGAAGTGGCAATACGCAACACGGAAGAAAACGAGCATTGGCAGGAGGTGGATAAAAACTTCCACTATGAATAAGTCCAAACGAAGAAGTTTCAAGAAGTATAGAGGTCAGGGTAAATAGTTGTTGTGAAAAAGGAAAGTAGGTCGACTACCTGCCCTAACTATCAAGGGATTCAAAGTGCCTTATATACCTAAAAGTCTTAGGGAATCTTTATAAGGTGGGCGAATACTCCTCCCAGCCCTTAAAATTGTGATAGTACAACAATCCTGCGGGACTCGCCCTTCGGTCCCCTAAATAAATAGGAGGGCTTTTATTTTTAATTATTAAATTTCTAGGAGGAATATGAGCAAGACAATGATACCAGGTGTCAAATTAAAAAGGGATGCCAACAAAAACAGAATTTCTAAAAAGATGTACAGTCACGGAACTTTCCGTTGTAAAAGACACCCCAATAGTAAGAGGTGCCAGAATGTCTGATTTTGAAATAATAATGTACGGCTTTTTAATCCTTGCAACAGCAGGTTCTTATTGGATAGGGCGTAAACAGGGAATTACAGATACAGTAGATTTACTAGAAGCCACTGGTGTTCTAGAATTTGATGACACACCCAAAAAATAGTACTTGACTTTTTTGATGAAATTTGGTATAATATATACAAATGGGTAATAATGCCTTCGGGATTGTTATTCATAGAACGGGCATTTAGCCCACTTTTAACCCGTGTGGCTTAATATAAGCACACAATTCTTACTTTATAAGGAGAACAATATGATAGATACAAAACTTTTTAATACAAACACTTTAATTGATGCAGTCCAAAACGCTAGGCGTGACTGGATTAATGCGGTAGTTACCGAAGATACAGTTTCAAAGCCTTTAGTGGCTGCTCTAGAAGCTGAAACTTCTTTTGCTAAATCACTTACTGAGGCTACTGAGAAGTATGTAAATACTCTTGGTGATGCTTTTGTTGATAAAGCGTAAGGAGGCCTATTATGGTAACACAATTAGTACACGACTTCCCTTTCAGGGACATGATGATAGGATTCGACGACTTCTTCTCACACGCAGATAGAGTTTCAGGCAATCTTAAATACCCCCCATACAACATAGCAAAACACTCTGATGAGAAATATACCATCGAGATAGCTTTGGCTGGGTGGTCAAAAGACCAACTTACTATCGAACAACACAACGGTAAACTAACTATCAAAGGTGTAAAACCTAATGGTATGACAGAGACCGAGTTCGTATACAAAGGAATTGGTAATAGAGCGTTTACAAGAGAGTTCAAGTTAGCAGAGCATATGAATGTGACTCACGCTGACTTAAAGAACGGTGTTCTAATCGTAGACTTAAACCTTGATATCCCCGAGGAATTAAAGCCTAGACGAATTTCATTATAGTCAAACTAAGCCCTCTACGGAGGGCTTTTTAGTATGGATAAGAAAATTATTCCTTGACATTTTTGGTAAATTTTGTTATAATATAAAAAGATGTACATAACTTCTAGGGTTTTTAAGGAATAACATAGTGGAATGGCTTTATTATTATATAATGTTTGCAGTATCAGGTGCTATAGTAACCTGGTGGGCGATTTTTAGACCCTCAGTACAGTTATTGGCTCATGCAACAGAAGGCAACCACCCTATGTTACGCAATCAAATTCTATCAGGACTAGTATGGACTAGCCTAGCTACAGTAGCACTACCAGCTCTAATACACCCTATATTAAACGATAAGGTTAGAAAGAAATTCATAATCAGTTTAACTCAAGGGTTCTTACATAGAAACTCCTAAATTTAACATTGTTTAAAAATAATACTTGACATCAACCTCAAATTATAGTATAATATTCATTTAAAAAGTAAAAATTTAACATAAAAATAGGGAGCAATAATACAATGCACAAAACAGTAGATGATAAAATTGACCAATGGTTTGAAGATAGAGGTATAGTAGCAAATGGTAAAACTATGAGCCAAGCTATAAAAACTTTGGAAGAAACTACTGAATTAATTGATGCTATAAATACTAATAATTTACTTGAAATAGTAGATGCAGTAGGCGACATATATGTTACACTTAGAGGTGTATGTAAAGTGGCGGGTATAGATTTATCCTTCTGTGCAGAAGCAGCCTATAACGAAATAAAAGACCGAAAAGGTTATCTTAGAGCGGATGGTACATTCGTTAAAGAACACGATAGGTTAGCTGAAAAGTTAACCTCTGATGACCACTATACACGAGGACCAGGACCCTTAGATGGTAAAACTTCACAACAACAATTTGAAGAAGTTGCAAGAAAAGTAGATGAGGAGAGGATAAATAATGTGGATTAAAAAATCAATAGTAGCAGCTCTCATTGGAGAGGTTGCAGAAATGGCAGAAAAAATTAATAAAACTGTCAACACTCAATCAGAAGCAACAGTAGAACTAGGAGAACTAGTACTGATGTTAAAATCTGTAGTTCTTGTACAAGAAGAAAGAATTGCTCAACTTGAAATAGAGAATGGTTGGTCGTTAGAAGAAACAGCAGAAAGAGCTAGGGATATTCTTGGTATCGATAGTACAGATACTAAATTGCACTAAAAATAAGTGGATTATGCTAAACAAATAGATAGAATGATTGAGAAGATTAAAAGTCATTCTGAAAGTAATGAAATTAATCCTAGAATTTTTCAAGTTTTAAGACGTATACCTAGACACAAATTTGTAGAACATTCCCCCAAAAGTATAGAAGGTTTAGACATTGGTTACGCAGATATACCAAGACCCATAGGATTTGGGCAAACAATCTCTCAACCATTTATAGTTGCATATATGACTGACAAACTAGACGTGCAACCTTCACATAGAGTATTAGAAATAGGAACAGGCTCAGGGTATCAAGCAGCAGTACTTTCACAGTTGTGTTTAAAGGTATTCACAGTCGAAAGAATAGAACCCTTATTGAATAAGACATTACCAATACTTTCAGTATACAAAAATATAGTAGGAAAAGTTGGTAACGGTTACAAGGGCTGGAAAGAAAATGCTCCATACGATAGAATTATGGTAACAGCTATGTCAGAGAATATTCCATTAGAATTAGTTAGTCAACTAAAGGAAAATGGTAAAATGATTATACCATATAATGGGGTATTGAATTTACTTACTAAAGTAAGGGGTACAGAATATGAAAAGGAAGAATTAATAGGAGTAAGGTTTGTCCCATTAGTAAATGAGGTAATTTGAACTGTATGTTTAGCTCCTTAGTTTATAACAAATAAAAAATATTTCTTGACATTTTACTTAAAATTAAGTATAATATTTATATAAAAATCGAAAATTTAACTTAACATAAGAGAACGCAAAAGATGAACACAATTCAATTCCAATATCGCAAAACACCAGAACAGATTACAGACAGAGAAGCAATTATACTATCACCGCCCAGTAATAACTACTTAACGTTAGACATTACGAAACTGGATAAAGCCGACAAGGTTAAACTAGAAGCAGGTTTAGTAGAGTTACAAAAGGGGGTTGATGATGCTTTTACAGCTAGAACGAAGTGGATACGTGATAATGGTTTTGGAACTTGTTATCGCAACTTCACTCAAGACAAGATGTCCCAAGTAATTGCTGGTTTAACTAATCTCAAATAACAAGACGGTTTCGCCCCATCCCGCAATATGGGGCCTTTTTAACTTATCACAGGAATATCAATGTCCGAATACACAAAAGAAGTACAACAACAAAGAGCTCAGCTCTCACGCTTGTACGAACAACAAGAAAGTTTAACTGAAAATATTAAAGGGTTGAAACAAATAATTGCAACCTTAGAGTATGTTGCTGGTAAGGAAACTACAAAAGAAGAACAAAAGCTGCAGGACATAATTGACCGAGCTAAAGACCCAAAACAATCTAATACAGGAAAAAAATAATTATGGCATGGGATGATGACAAAAGAGCAGAAGTAGTTGCACAATATGAAGGTGCAGACCCTACTCCTGAAACTTCAATGGAAATAGTAAAAGAAATAGCAGACAGTGTAGGAGAATCTCCTAACGGTGTTCGCATGATTCTTACTAAGGCGGGAGTATATATTAAAAAAGATACTACTAGCAATGCTGCCGCGGGTAGCACTAAAGGTAAGAGAGTATCGAAGGTTGCAGCTCACGCTAAGTTGTCTGCTGAAATAACTTCTGCAGGGCAAGAACCAGATATGGAAATTATCGGTAAAATGACAGGTAAGGCAGCTGAGTACTTATCAGATGTAATCAGCAAAATTCGTCAAACAGGCGATTACGAACTTTAAAAATTTTATTATTTTCTAATAGGAGGTTACGTGGCAAGAGTAAAAGTAAAGGATAGTGAAAAACTAGACCCTAGCAATATTCGCCATGTAATTAGCCTATTAGAAAGTGATAAACCAATTACTAAGAAAGAAGCGTGTAGTTTATTAAGAATTTCTTATAATACTACCCGTCTTGGTAATATTATCACAGGCTACAAAGAACGACAAGAGATAATAAAAAGACTAAGAGCAAAAAATTATGGTAAACCTGCAACAGAACAGGAAACTATAAGAGCAATAGAAGAATACCTTAATGGTGAACCTATCTATAAAATTGCAGAGTCTATGTATCGTTCTTCAGCCTTTATTAAAGGAATTATGGAAAGGAATAACGTCCCCGTTCGTACAACTAACCATAGTTACTTTCACCCAAAGTTACTCCCCGACGAAGTTCTCTCAGAGGATTTCGAACCAGGTGAACTAGTATGGTCTGCCCAATACAACCATACAGCGGAAATAACTGGAAGACATGATAGAGAAGATGTTCACTACCCTTGCTACGGCATACAGGTTCTAGGTGATTATTACAAACATGCTTACGTTCCGTGGTATGAGTTAGGCAGTCTACGACATTTACAACAGTTAGGAGTAAATATAAATGATGAAATCCCTATTCTTAGAGAAAATGGAGGACGCAGGTGACGCAGTTATTACATACAGAAGCCCTGTTTCCAAAAAACTCAAGTACAATGTATGCACTTTAGAATTTGATTCGTGCGGTTACATTAAAGAGAAAAATCAAAAGAAAAACATAACGGTGAAAGAGGGTTGTATTCTACTATTTTGTTGGGATACAGACTCTTTTAGACAAATAAACGTCAAAGCAGTTACAAGTATTCAACCATTGGGAACAATTTTAAGGAACAGAATACCATGAGTATCAATGATGATGTTTATGAAAAGATAATTCTAGAACAAGAAGATAAAGAAATACAATATAGGTTAGTTGTATCTACTTTCAGAGATGTTGAGTATGTTCATATACGAAAATACTATTTAGACTTTGAGGGGGGATATAAACCCACGAAAGAGGGAGTGTGTATTCCATTCGAACTTAACAGTCTATCCAACTTATTTGAGGGTTTAGTAGAACTACTATCCTTATCAGAAAGCAAAACTATTATACAAGAACACTTTAAAGACTTACTAAAAGATTTATATGACTAAAGAACTATTAGATAAGGCATCAAAGGCGTACTTCGAAGGTTCGCCTTTTTTGTCAGATGAAGAATTTGATGCCCTCGCAAAGAAAGAGAACTATGAACGTGTGGGATATAACCCCGATACGAAAATAAAACATTTATTTCCCCTATACTCTCTACAAAAAGTATTTGAGGGGGAGGATACCCCACCTGATTATACAACTAAAGTAATTGAAACCCCTAAATTAGATGGGGCAGCGATAGCTTTGCAGTACAAAAATGGAAAGCTTTTTAAAGTAATCAGTAGAGGGGACGGCATTGCTGGAGTAGATATTACAGATAAATTTATCTTCTCTGACTTAGTACCTAAGAAGCTACACTCTCCTTATACCCCCGAGTACACTCAAATAACGGGAGAGATAGTAGCCCCTAAGACAATTCCTAATGCACGGAATTACGCAGCTGGAGCATTGAATCTAAAGGATATTAATGAGTTCAGAAAGAGAGACCTTACTTTTATTTCTTATAGTATAGAACCTTCCATTAGTACTTCATACTCTATAGATATGGGTTTCCTAGGTTACGCAGGATTTAATGTTGTAACTAAAGGTTCTTGGAATGAATTTCCAAATGATGGTAAAGTAATCCGTGTAGATAGTAACCTAGAATATGATAGGTTAGGCTACACATCTCACCACCCTAGAGGTGCTTATGCTCTAAAGACTAGGGAAGAAGGTATTGAAACCACATTATTAGATGTAATATGGCAAACAGGTAAAAGTGGGAAAGTTACTCCAGTAGCAATACTAGACCCTATTGAAATTGATGATGCTATAATCTCGAGGGCTACCTTGAACAACATAGCATACATCAAAAGTTTGAATCTCGAAATAGGGTGTCGAGTAAAGGTAATAAGGGCGGGCAAGATAATCCCCCGAGTTATTGAAAGAGTCAGTTGAGACATCGAAAAAAATAAGACTTGACTTTTTGGTAAAACTTCAGTATAATATATTATATAGAAAATTGAGAAATAACAAGATGAATTTAACAACTATTAACGAACCTACCTTATGTCCCACTTGTGACTCTACATTAGAATTGGTAAAAGACCAACTTTTCTGCAGAAACAACGAGTGTGAGGCTAAGTTTAGCAAATTGATAGAGCATTTCGCAAAGACCCTGAAAATTAAAGGGCTCGGACCGAAAACGATTGAAAAGTTACCTCTCAGTTCTATATCTGATATTTATTCAATATCTGAAAACGAAATATCTGATGAGATTGGAAATAAGCTGGGAAAGAAATTGTTTGACCAGATTGAAAAAAGTAAATCTGTAAACGCAAACACACTCCTTCCAGCATTTTCCATTCCATTAATCGGCAACACTGCTACCAAACGACTATTCAACAAGATTTCACATATGCATGATATTACCCCGACTAGTTGCGTATCGGCAGGACTAGGTCCGAAATCATGTACTAACTTACTCACCTGGTATCATAATGAATTTAAAGATAACTTAGAGTATTTGCCTTTTTCATTCCGGGCAGACGTACAAGAACCAACAGCTGAAAGTATCGGAAAATCAGTCTGTATTACAGGGAAACTAAATGACTATAAAAACAGAACTCTTGCAAAAGAGTATTTAGAATCATTAGGGTTTACCGTTACTTCCTCTGTTACTAAGAAAACAGATTACTTAGTGGATGAAGAAGGAAGAAAATCAAGTAAGAGTACTAAAGCTGAAAGCTATGGTATTCCAATTTTAACAATAAAAGAAATAATAAAGGAACTATAATATTATGACAACTCCAAGATGGACAGAAGACCGTACTCGTATTCTTTCAGCAATAGCTGAAGGTATGGATACCGTTTCACAAGACACCGTGGCCTCAGCAGCAGTAGAGCTTGACACAACAACTCGCTCTGTTAGCTCTAAGCTACGTAAAATGGGCTATGACGTAGAACTAGCAAGTTCTGCTCATAAGAAAGCCTTTACTGACAGCCAGGCAGAATCATTGTCTAGCTTCGTTACTGGTAACAGTGGCGTTTACACATATGCAGATATTGCTGGTAGCTTCGAAGGTGGTAACTTTACTGCTAAGCAAGTTCAAGGTAAAATTCTTTCAATGGAATTAACCGACCATGTTAAACCTGCAGAAAAAATCGAGGTCGCTCGTACTTACACTCCTGCTGAAGAAGCTACTTTCTTAGAAATGCACGCTAACGGTGCTTTCGTTGAAGAGCTAGCAGAAAAATTAGGTAAGTCTATTAACTCAATTCGTGGTAAAGCATTGTCTTTTCTACGTTCTGGCGACATAACTTCAATTCCAAAGCAAAAAGAGTCACGTGCTAAAGCTAACGTGGATGCTCTTGAAGCTCTAGGCGATATATCTGGTCTAACTGTAGAACAGATTGCTGAACAAATTGACAAGACTGTACGTGGTGTTAAAACTATGTTAACACGTCGTGGATTGACTTGTTCAAATCATGATGGTGCTAAGAAAGCAGCTAAAAACGCAGCAGCTTCTTAATTGGTAATTTAAGTCAAAGGGTGGCAGTCATACGTTGCTACCCTTTTTTTGTCGGAGAATTTAAGTATGAAATTGATAGCAAAATTCCACGACGTGGACAGCTTCACAGCAACTGAAGCAATTAGACGAGCAAAAGACCTTCTAGGCGATTACACGGACATCCGAGCATACCCAAGTACGAACGACCCTTGGGATATAGTGTACTATGCACTTCAACAAATAGTTACTGGAAAGCAATTAAATATGCTCTTTGACGAGGGCGCACTCTACCCTATTAAACTAAAGGAATTTAGGTCAGAAATATTAGGAAGATTAACGGATGAACTAGATGAAGTAATTCAGGACAACGAACATAAGGCTAAATAATGGATATCGGGGCAACAGTTCTTCATATGTTGATGGAGGAACAAAGCCTTGATGGTTGGTCAAGAGTAAAGAAGGATTTCTTTGAAGAATCCTACAGCTCTTTATATTCAAGTATTCATAGATTTTATCAAGAATACAATCGAATCCCTTCCTTTGACCAGTTAGATACTGTAACAAGGGATATAAAAACTCAAAAAGATTTAGCGGCACTTCGTTTACTTGAAGTACCAGAAATTGAGTTAGACCTAGCCATTGATGCCTTAATCGACCAATATTCACAGAATGAATCGCTAAACCTATTAGATAGGTATATAGATAAAATAACTGTGATGGATAGCTTAGAAGTGAAAGAAAGTCTATCCAATATAGTAATGAAATTAGATGAACAGACCCATACAGACGAGAAAGTGTCTAGTATGGGAGATTTACTAATATTTCAAGAACAGGGCATAGAAGAACACTCCTGTCTCCCGCTTGGTATAAATAATGACTTCGACAGCAGGGTAGGGGGAGCGTATAGAGAAGAACTTATTCTAATTGGTGGTAAGAGAGGAGCAGGTAAATCTTTAGTATGTGCTAATATGGTAGCAAACCAATATGATATGGGTAAAACTGCTATATTTTTCACTATTGAAATGACGGCATTAGAAACCTTCCACAGAATAACAAGTATGCTATCAAAAGTTCCTTACGCTAGTATTCGTAAGAACAGATTAGACCCTAAGGAACTAAATGCAGTCGCTAAAGTTCGTGCAGAAATGTTCCAACATAGTGATAGTATATACGAGGAATTTTTAGACAATAGAAACCCTCTAGAATTTGAACGTAAATTAACCTCAGAATGTAAGTTAAAAGACGATAATCAAATTATAATAGTTGATGACAGGTCTTTATCTCTTACAAGTATTGATTTACAGTTACAAAAAGCCAAAGCACAATTTGGCGATAGTCTAGGACTTGTAGTAGTTGACTATGTGAACCAACTAGATACTGGTCTTGGAAAAGAAATTTATGATTGGCAAAGTCAGATTTATGCTAGTAAGAAACTGAAAGAGTTTGCTAGAAAGTATGATGTAGCATTAGTAACCCCTTATCAAATTGATGATAGTGGTCAAACTAGATTTGCTAAAGGATTACTAGATAGTCCCGACTCAGCTTTCTTAATCAACGCACACTCTAAAGAGGATAACGCTATTACATTCACTTCAACTAAAGTTAGAAGTGGACCAGATATAGAGTTTACTAGCACAATGAACTGGGATACCCTCAAGTTAGGACCTCAGCCAAAACCTAAGCCGTCTGCTATGGGAAAGGAAACAGACACAAGAAAAGTGGGAAAGAAAGCACCTAAGAAAGAAGCGTCGGATATGCTATGGTAGTAAGTGAAATATTAACAAAACATAATATTACGTTTACTCCTAAAGGACAAGACTTCGTTGTACGTTGTTTAAGTCCTGACCATGAGGATAATCATCCTTCCATGCATATTGACCAAGCAGAAGGAACGTTCCACTGCTTTAGTTGTGGTTTTAAAGGGAACGTTTTTAAGTTCTTTAATGTTGATAGAAACTGGCAAGATGTCAGAGTAAAAAGACTGAAGGATAAGATTTCAGCAATCCGAGCTGCTTCTACAGGTTTAATATTACCAGATGGAGCAATACCTTATACTCGACATTTCAGAGATATTGACAAAAGAACTTTAGCCCGTTTTGGGGCGTTTATCCATGATAAAGAGTTTGAAGGGAGAATAGTATTCCCCCTACCTGATATTACAGGGAAAATTCGAGCATTTATCGGAAGATATATAAATAGTAATGCACACCCGAAGTACCTGATAAGACCTTCTGGAGCAGATCTGCCGCTATTCCCGGCTATAGTATCTCCTATCGAGGGCTCAGTAATTTTAGTCGAAGGCATATTTGATGCGCTTAATTTAATCGACAAAGGCTTAGTAAACGCAGTAGCAGTGCTCGGAGCTAATAATGTGCAACTAGAGTTATTAGAAGCCTTGAAGCTCCAAGGTGTGCATACTATTTATACCATGTTTGACGCAGATGAGGCAGGGAGAAAAGCCGAACATTCTGCACACAGATTACTAACAGATACATTTATAATAAACGAAGAAACTAAACTACAATTACCGGATGGACTCGATCCGGGAGACCTGTCCGCTACGGACATAAAACACATTAAGGAAAACATCTATGGAACAACAATCACGCAAGATAGCAGTAGTTGACAAAGCCCCTAGTGGCGTAAACTACAAATCATATTTTAAATTTGATTTCGACCACTTTCACCTCTCTTCCAAAAGGATTAAAAAACTTTTGAAAAAAGATGTAGACTTGGCAGATTTTGAAGAAGATAAGTACGATTATATTGTACTTATAGGTTCTGAAGCCTGCAAATTTATTGCAGGTATAACATCAGTAACCGAATTTTCAGGACATTTAGTGGATAAGAAATTTATCCCTATGATTAGTCCCGCTATGTTAAACTTTAAACCCGAAGCTAAGCCCTTATTTAAAAGAGCTTGTGAAAAATTGCACGGGTATATAGCAGGACAGTTACCTCCCTCTCTTTCAGGCGACTTTGTAGGTATAACTACCGAAGAAGATGCTGAAAGTTATTTAGAAGGAATAATAGAAGATAAATCAATAAGATTTGTTACTTGCGATACAGAAACTACAGCTTTATATCCCCGAGATGGATACGTTCTAGGTATTAGTATGTCGCATAAACCCCAACAGGGAGTTTATATATCGGCAGAATGTATAACTACATATGTAGAAGAACTATTCCAACAAGTTTTTGATAGTAAAATGATTATTTTCCACAATGCTAAGTTTGACCTAAAGATGTTAGAGTATCATTTTGGTTTTACTTTTTCAAAGGTTTCAGATACAATGCTTATGCATTATATCTTAGACGAATCGAAGGGGACTCACGGACTTAAATCCTTGGCTTTAAAATATACTGAGTATGGGGATTATGATAAAGACTTAGATAACTTTAGAAACCAGTACTGTAAAGAGCATCGCATACTAAAGGGAGATTTCACTTATGATTTAATCCCTTTTGATATTCTTTACAAGTACGCTGCTATTGATACTGCTGTTACTTATGAATTGTACCAATTATTCACTAAGAAAATTATAAGTAGTGTTCAATTAACCAAAGTATATAAAGAACTTATGGTTCCGGGTATGTTATTTCTAAAAGAAGTTGAGGAAGCGGGAGTTCCCTTTGACCTTGATAGGTTAACAAAGGTTCAAAAACTTATGGAAGAAGAAATTCAAATAGCTAAAGAAAAGTTATATGAATTTGAAGAAGTACATAAGTTTGAAGAAGCACAAGGAAAAGTATTCAATCCAAACAGTACACAACAATTAAGAATACTAATGTTCGATTTTTTAAAACTAACCCCTACGGGTAAGTTAACAGGTACGGGAGCACAATCTACTGATGCAGAGGTGTTAAAGACTCTATCAGAAGAGCATCCTATCCCAGGCGTTATTTTAGATATAAGGCAGAAATCGAAAATTAAAAACACTTATTTGGATAAAGTTATACCTGCTCTAGATAAAGATAGTCGTATCCGTACAGGATTCAACCTTACCTCAACAACGTCAGGAAGACTATCTAGTTCAGGCAAACTTAATATGCAACAGTTACCTAGAGATAACTCTGCTGTTAAAGGGTGTATAAAAGCACAACCAGGTTACAAGATACTACAACAAGACTTGTCAACAGCTGAAGTATATGTGGCTTCAGTACTTAGTAATGATAAAGCTCTTCAAAATGTGTTTAAAAGTGGTGGAGACTTGCACTCCACAGTTGCGAAGATGGTTTTCCAACTTCCACATGAAACGGCAGACATTAGTGTCTATGCCAAAAAAGAAAGACAAGCTGCAAAAGCTATTACTTTCGGAATCATGTATGGGTCTGGGCCTGCAAAGGTATCAGAAACAGTAACTAAAGATAGTGGGGAATTCTTCTCTATCGAGCAAGCAAAGGACACGATTTCCAAGTACTTTTTAACTTTTAGAAAGTTAAAGACTTGGTTAACAAAGTCCAAAGAGCAAATCGAGTCGGACGGATTCATTTATAGTATTCTAGGCAGAAAGCGTAGGTTACCTAATGTATTCAGTAACGATAAAGGCATTGCGTCACATGAAGTAAGAAGTGGCATAAACTTTCTTATTCAATCTGTTGCTTCCGATATTAACCTTTTGGCTGGAGTAGAATTAAGTCAATGGTTAAAGGACAATAAGAAAGATGCAAAAATAATAGCACTAGTTCACGACTCGTTAGTGCTAGAAGTGAAAGAATCGGAAATAGAGGAAGTCTCAGAGATGATGGCGAAAATAACTCAAAAA
>PVBE012168269.1_pt1 | contig 13082 bp, 12 predicted proteins | sample 1631181 | NCBI WGS metagenome assembly PVBE01 (sample SAMN08397723, study PRJNA350692) | Marine metagenome, whole genome shotgun sequencing project. | isolation source: water | place: Pacific Ocean | collected 2012-04
CCAACCGCTGCCTGGTGCCCCCTTCGTGGTTCACCAACAGCTGCCTGGTGGCCCCTTAGTGGTTCACCAACGGCTGCCTGGTGGCCCCTTCTAAATTTGACCGGTGGTAAACCATCTTAAATTTGGCCGGTGGCAATCGAAGTAGGTCGCTTGCAATTATTTCCGCAGGAAAGATAGATGTCCGAAAAATCCTGGGGTCGCTTGTGAATTTGTAGGCAATGTTTGTACATGGTCGATCCATTTAAATTTTGGTCTGGGTGCCCTATGGCCCGCTGAGGCCCGGAATTTAACATGTTAAATTTTGGTCCGGCTTTACGAGCACCGCATCCTGAGAAGGAACGCGTACATGCGTGCAAATCGAAATGTGCGTAGGCATCTGAAAGTCGTCTGTAGACATATGACGGCATTCTGAATGCATCTAAGGGACTGTACCTTCTGAATGTATCTGCAGGCCTACTGCGTGCATCCTCATTTTGTTTTCATATGTTGCAGCAAAAGCTTCAAAATATAGCGCTTTAAGCAGCGTTGTCCGCGACCAGCCTGGCAAAGACATCGAGCAAATCAGGGCTGAACTGCCGATACTGTCGAGCCCGCGTGCGTTGAATCAGGCGCATGCTCCTCACACAGCGCACCGGGCCCGAACCAAGGGGGAGTCAAGAGAAATCAGGAGAGCCCAAGAGAAGCTCTACAGGAACATTCCAGTCTCGCGGATTTACTTCAGGACAAAAGCGGATCAGATGGGAGCATCCGATGAGCACAGATGACGCTAGGGTGCAAGGTCCAGCGGCATCGGCAGCATACCCAATAGCCGTCGCTACAGCAAGGCGTCGCACCAGGGTCTGTGATCAGCGCCTGCTCGTTGTGATGCAGCGCAGCTACGAGCACCCGGCGGAGAATCGCAATCTCATCTCGGAGCCGCATCGCCGCGTTGTAATCACTAATCGTGCTAGATCGCGGCTGGCAATTCATGACAAATCTAGAAACAAATCTATAGGCAGTAATTGCTTCCATTCCACCGGAAGGAGCTGCAGCTTATAAACTTACACCTGAATGAATAGTGATGACCACGCACCTCGCAGGCATTGTCAGAGATTTGTGCCAAGAGCGCGTGCCGCATCGCCTGCTGCTTGCGGAGCGCATTGGCGAGCCGATCGCGGGTCGCACGCAATTCCGTGACCTCCGCCTGCGGAACGGCGCAGGAGCGGCACAGAGTAACCAAAGAATAAATATACAAAGCTTGTTGCAGGAACCAGTTGGGTGTCGGAGGTGGCCCAGAGAAGAGCAGGAGGAGTCGACAGCTGGCTGCCTGCAAGAGAGCGACTCGCTTTTGCAGTGCTGCTGCCAAGTCGATGAGCTCAGAGAGCCGGGAGACGGTGACTGATTCGCGGCCCGGTACCTTAGGCGGCATTGCGGCCAGAGTGTTGAGGAATAGAAATGCAACAGAACTCAGAGCTTTCCTCAAACGCTCGCAGACTGGTTGCTTGCAGTAAAGTTTCAGGACCGATGCAGACTGAGCGCAGATTGCAAAGCTAAGGCGGCTGCCGGAAGCGATGCAACCAAGCAGACAAAACTGCATCAGGGCACACGATGGCATCCAGGACGCTTCCTACTGCAGGGAAAGTAGCGCAAGCACAACCGAAGCAAACCGAAGCAAAAAAGAAATGTTCTGATAGGTTATGATCGGTTCTGACTTGTCATAATCGGTCCTGATTTGTCCTCATTGGTTCCGATCGGTTCTGATCGGTCCTGATTGGTTCTGGTTGATCCTGAGCAAACGCAACCATGTCGTCGGTGAGTCCTGCAGATGCGCGCGCACGCAACCATGTCGTCTGTCATAGGCCGAAAAGATGAACAACACCACAAACTCGAAAATACGCATAAGAAAGCACAACGCATGTATGTATCGCTCATCATCTTCAGCCTCTGCCAAGGCGTTCCACGAGCTCCAGAATGCTGAATCATACTGATGCGCGCACACGCAACCATGACGTCTGTGAATCACACAGATGCGCGCACACGCAAAAGACTACATAAGATGAGCTCCAGAATGCTGAATCATACAGATGCGCGCGCACGCCAGCAGGCAAACCTAATCTGGCTCAAAAAGGATGGGAGCAAGCAAGCAAACCTACAGTAACCATGCAAAAGCTGGCAAAACGCGAACAACAGCAAAACCGATCAAACACAACGCAAGCAAACAAGCAAACTTAAACCGGGAAAAGAAAGGGGCGCAAGCGAGCAAATCTAACCAGGCAAAGGAGGGGCGACGCAAACGACTAACATGCACTGCGCAAAAGGGCCATGCTACAATTCCACAGTTTTTAAGCAAGAGTTGAGGGCAAGTGTGGAACTCAAATCGCGGCTGTCAAGTGAGCAGCTGCTGCGCGCAGGAGCAGGATCAGCGATCGAACGTCTGGAGCTCGCTCAGGTCCCACTTTGGAGGCATGAGGAGCTCCAATACAGCTTCTTCCAAGTGCACCCAACCTTTGGTTGCTCCGGATTCCCGGCTTAAATAGTATATACGGAATTTAGGCAGGCGGTCCCTTGTCCTGAACAAGGACCATCGCATCAGCATAGCGACTCGCCTCATTTCTTCAGCGATCTCCGGGACCCCTCCACTCACAGCGCCCCAATCTATGACATCTCGTGCTAAGCGGTGGGCTTCGTTCGTAAAATCGAAAGCCGTTAAATCTGGCGCAGCGGTCAGCTGCAGATCGGGGCTGAGCACGAAACCTGGATCCATGGCAGGTGCATCCGCATCTTCAACCGTAGGTCCCCAGTTGGCATTAGTATCCTCTAATGCCAAAATGTCACGCAAGCGTTTGGCAAACACCCAGCCGATCCGATACGCTAACCGGTTGCCGTCCCTGTGATTTACAGCTGAAATCCGGCGCGACCTCCACTCTGGATCGACACGGTGATCTAAATCATGGAAAAGTCCGGTTGCGCTTGCTGTCTCATGAGCAGCAAGGGCTTGGCTTAAGATGTCAGCTCTAGGGATCTCCGAGCACACTAGCGCGGCTTTCATTACTGCCAAGGCGCGCGTGGCCTCATCAGCCCAAGTCTGGTCCGCAAACCGCGAACCTACCGTCCGCCTCACCTCGACTCTGGTCCAGCTCAGAGCACTGCCGAACTCAAGCATGTTCAAACCTGTACTCATAGCATTTTTGAAAATTGTTGTGAGGTACTCGACGTTCGCGTTTTTAAAGAGCGCTTCACGACCTAAGGTGAACCCGGAGCCTGCACCAGCACGCCACTGGCTCACATGCTTATTGTACACCTTGAGGAGAGAAAAGGGCCCAGCAAGATTTCTCATCATGACGCCGCCTTTGCCGCCGCCGAGTACTCCCCACATCGGCATTATGGAGCATTCAGCGCCTGAGAAGGGATACTGGCGCAACAGCGCGTACTCAGGCGAAACCACAACCGGATGCTGAGTCTTAAAATCTTGGCCGATGTCGACCACGAAGTTTTGCTCAAACAGTGCAGCGTCTGCTGCACCGACGTCAAATTCGTGATGCACTGCTGCGCTGTTGGCCCGACCTAAAAAGTCGACAAGCTCGAGTTTGGCACCGATTGAGCTGATCCATAGCTTAATGGCGACTCGGTCCCACCCAGCGCGCAGCATCGCTGCTCCGAGCGCTGCGCCAGAGAAGGAACGCTCTGTAGCAGCGAAGCGCTTCTCTGACGTATCCGGGTTGACATCACGGACGATCCACTGGCCGTACGAGGACAATTCATCAGCGACAGTTTTTAAAAACTCGTCAAGCAAAGCTTGATCGCCTTGCAAGCGCAATTTAAAGAACACACTCTTCGCGAAAGACAGTTTCCCTGAAAACTGCCTCTCATCACCTGGGGTGTAGGATTGGCCGCCAACCGACCAATCCGACGCCCAGGCTTGAAGCGCAGATGGGCTCGTCATGCCACTCAAGAAGTCCATGCACACCGAATTCGAACCCACGATTAATGAGTCCAACGGCGCGCCTTCACCTGCCAGAGCGACTACGCGATCAATATCGGGGCTGCGGGCAACAGGCGGCTCAGGTGCAGCACGCACAGGGCTCAGGCTCGGAGAACGCCGCCTTTGAAGATAATGCTATGCGTCAAATGACGCAAACTCATTGGATTTTGCGTTTACGCAAAATCCACGCGCACAGCATCACGCACACACGTGCTACGAACCAGCAGCCAACGACAAATGCGACACATGCGAATGCGACAGACACACGCATATACAAGAAGCCTCGGCGTTTCCAAGATTGATTCTCTCTGAGCTCCAGCGATGCGCTCCTCAGCTGTCCTGACATTGAAGCATTGAAATGACTAGGGGCATGAGTGGCAAGAACTGATGATACGAAACAACTTCGCGAAAACACTGCAAATTCAACAGCAAATTGACCAATGTTATGCGTTGCATCTCGTAAAAAAATGGCATCCTGTACCGCTGAGCATCCCGAGTCGCAGCAGGTGGCTCAGGTGCTGGGCGCCTAGCAGGCACCACTTGGGCTCGAGCTGGTGCCGATGCCTCTGCACTGGGAGCGGCGGTTGCACGCCTCGCACTTCGCCGAAACACGAGCGCACATTGCAAGCCAATGATCGCATGCAACATTTGTAATTCAGTGGCCTGGCGGCAGGGATGGAGCGGAGCGAAGGTGCCAGAAGCTTTCCGCGCCCTGCGCCTCGAGGCCTTCGTGTGCTAATACCAAAACTTTTCCGCGTTTCGGATACTGATTTTTCAGAATTCCGGAGGCAACACTTTTCCGCGTTTCGGAGGCAGAACTGCACTTGTCCGGCTCCTGAACTTCCGGCTCTTACGTGCAGTTTCGTAAAACTTTTGTTTGACCGACAGCAGCTGCAGCAGAGCGCACACATGAAGAACACTATCAACAAAGCATACGGAAACACGATATGCGCATGCTTTTGTATTTATCTAAGGCGTTGGCGTGCACATCTGCCTCACGATGTCTGTGCGAGTGGAGTTGTGGGGGCCGCCGAGGTGGCGCGAGGCCGCGTCCATCATCACGTATGCTCCGAGATCCTGCGGGCAATGGCAGCTATGATTTTAACGATTGCGTAGTCATTGCTATCCGACAAAGCAAGACACACCAGGACCCAAGAATGCGCACACATTGGAGCAACTCGATGCTCGAAATGCAAACATGCAATTGTGATAGTAGCTAAGTGGATCGATGGAAGCAACATCCAACTAGCTGCCAGGCACCGAGATTCGTGCATGAACAGACTCGGCTGCATATTCAAACGTAGCGTCAAAGACATTGCCAGCAAGCGCGAGACGCACACGATCGATCTTTTATGTTTTCTGCGCAAAAGACCACAAAATTGTGAATCAAAATTGTGACAAAATTGTCCCTGTTGTCGATCACATCACCGGCTGGATTCAACTGAATCTTCTTGGGGCGTTGTTAGCTTTTTTGGCACTGCGGCATTGGCTACCGATGGTTTAAACCACAGCCTCCAGGTCCAGAGCAACGGACTTGACGAGCTCGCCCATGACTTTCCTGATGATTCGTTTTGCAGCCTTCGGCTGTTGTGGAAGGCCAGCGTTGCGAGCGATTGCAGTTGCCAGTACCTCGCGAACATGAGCCTCTGTGAACTTAACTTCGCCGAGGTAGGGCTCCAACATATTTTTTAGCACCGGATACCGGGCGCTCAGAATTATTATTAGTGATGCATGTCGCGTCAATCCGGTTGACAGTCGTAATCGGGAATCGGGAGGCATCAGTTGAAAACATCAATCGAAGTTTATGTTAATATGGAGCGCAGAGTACCGCTCAATGTCTGACTTCCTGCCTTGCGGCTTTGGCTTGTTAAGCAACGTCCGCTTGATCCCCATCCTGAACTTGATTTGCGCGACATTGTTTCTGGCGCACCGCAAGCGCTTCAGGGTGTGGTTGCGCTCGAATTCTCCAACTGCGCATAACACAGTCCTGACAAGTTTTGACGTCGGGTTGTCATCCAAGAACTGGGTCGGCGCCGCTGCGCTCATCAGTTTAAACTCTAAGTTTGTCAAAAACTCGAAAGCGACCTCGAGTGTAATTGTATCTCGAGCGAGTCGTGATGAATCCTCGAACATGACCATCTTGATGTTTTTGGCGGCGCAATATGTGAGCATCGTTAAGAACCCAGAGCGGGTGTCAACAGGGTCAATGCCAGACACACCGGGGTCTGAGAACCAGGCGTCGTTCTCAATCTCGTATTTGTAGTGTTCAGCGCAAGCGTTGATGGCTTCTTTCTGCCGCTGCTCAGAATCTTTCAAAAACCCTACGTTTCCAGCGCTCGATGTGCGGATGTACCCGACGGCGGGCGGCATCGTTCCGCAGGGGGAGAAACAAAGGGCGCGGCTCAAAACAGAGGAGAATCAAACACGAACACACACATACACACACACACACGCGCCCAGATTCAGTTGAATGTGAACTTAGATACTTGCGGAATGAGTGCGCCTGTGAACGCACAAATCCATGCCGACGACACAACACGAATTGATCAAACTAAGGCGGCCCCAACTGATACCAAGAATGTGGCATCATCAGCAACGATCACAGTGTCATCCAGGATCTCGTTCCCGTCAAGATCATGGAATACCTGTGCAAACGCAGCTTTAGGTTCTTCCCCAAGGTATGCATAACACCAAGAATCATGTTGAACACGGTAGGGGTGTAAACTACTTTTCTGGAAGTCACGTGGGCGATTTCCCATGCGGAAACGCGGCTGAGTGACCCGCAGCGCTTGCACGACTCGAGCCCAATACATCCCCATGATGCTTGCGACTTTTGCACGAACATCCCTGACCAACACAATCTCTTTCGGCGCGATCACCTTTGTGAAGATGACCGCGTCGGTCAGGGCCAGTCGAGCTGATACCGAACCTCGCAATCAACATTCGCGATTTGCGCACGTGTGTACATGCATGTATCTGCATAAGATGCAAATTCACACGCGAGATACTTCCAGTACAATTTCAAGACTGGGTGCTTGCAGTAAAGTTTTTTCACTACCGATGCAGACTGAGCGCAGATTTCAAAGCTAAGGCGGCTGCCGGAAGCGACGCAACCAAGCAGGCAAAACTGCATCCGGGCACACGATTGTATTCAAGACGCTTCCTACTGCAGGAATGCCACCATTCAAACACACCGAAGCCCAAAAAAGAAACCAAGCAAATCGAGGCAAACCGAAGCAAGCCGAAGCAAGCCGAAGCAACAACAAAATGTTCTGATAGGTTCTGATCGGTTCTGACGTGTCCTAATCAGTCCTGATTTGTCCTTATTTGTTCTGATCGGTTCTGATCGGTCCTGATTGGTCATGATTGATACTGAGCAAACGCAACCATGTCGTCGGTGAATCATGCAGATGCGCGCACACGCAACCATGTCGTCTGTCATAGGCCGAAAAGATGAACAACACCACAAACTGGAAAATATGCATAAGAAAGCACAACGCATGTATGTATCGCTCATCATCTTCAGCCTCTGCCAAGGCGTCCCGCGAGCTCCAGAATGCTGAATCATACAGATGCGCGCACACGCAACCATGACGTCTGTGAATCATAGAGATGCGCGCGCACGCAAAAGACTGCATAAGATGAGCTCCAGAATGCTGAATCATACCGATGCGCGAGCACGCAACCATGACGTCTGTGGATCATACAGATGCGCGCGCACGCAAAAGTCTGTGTGTACATGCATGTATCTGCGTAAGATGCAAATTCACACGCGAGATACTTGCAGTACAATTTCAAGACTGGTTGCTTGCAGTAAAGTTGCAGGACCGATGCAGACCGAGCGCAGCTTGCAAAGCTAAGGCGGCTGCCGGAAGCGATGCAACCAAGCAGTTCGTTATCGTTCCTCTTGGGTGCCCCTGGTGCGTCCCTGCCCGGCGGTGCAGGGGGCGTTGCGGCCATTGCGCGGTCGGATTGCTAGCGGGTGCGTTTGAAACCCCTGGAACGTCAAACTGTATAGATTTGGCGCACGCAATACTCTATTGCTCATGCAAACTGACTCTACAAGAAGCATCATAACAACACACGGCCAAATCGCGACGACTAATACATGCGGGCGCAAGTGACTGCAAACATGATGCAAACATGCAGTCCTTGTGACCCCATGCATCGTCGGGCATGTTCACGACCTGGATGAACTCTGGCTCCGCCTCTGTGCGTTTGAATGCGAAATCAATAAGGGCCTAGTAAGGGCTAGTAAACTACAAATGTTGTTGCGCTTGATCTATACATCACAGATGTGTATCGCTATTCACTCTGAATCTGTACATCAGCAGTGCGAGGTCTCCTGCAGCACTTGGCGCAAACGCCGTGTTTGGATTACTGACAGTGGAAGGTTCACTGACAACATCGAGGCTTGTGGCTGTTGGCGCTGCCAATCGCGACGGCAAAGGGGATATCCCCTCCCTGCGCAAGAAACGCAACCTCACGCAGATGTGGAGGGTTGCCACTCGCATCGTTGCTGTCTTTGTGAACCCTCCACTGCCAGTACTGCGGCGTGGTACCCATGGAATTGATATGTGTTTATGTGCCGACTGTCCTGACACTGATTTAAGTACGATATCGCAGGTTACGGTGGTGATCTGTAAAATCTCGCACGCAACGACTCAAAGACAAATTGCGTTGCCACAGCAAAGACATGCATCCACAACTACCATGTTTTTTTGTGACCTCCGGCGCCTCAGCTGACAGCGGCTCCGAAGCTGCTGATACGAGTCGGGCAACTGCGTCGGCGGCGGCGATCTTGGGCGCCATCGCGAAACAAAATGGATTGAGGGGAGCAGGCAAAGAGCTGTCGTGCGCGCCTTCCGCGCAATTTGTGCGAGCAAGGGCATAGGGAAAATTAATCACGTTCAGTTTTACGACTTCTATCCTGGACCGACACACACACATGCTACACGATGTATGCATGAACTGTGCGGGCCTATCAATCGCTTTTCCATGTCCACAGTGTGAGATTGCTGCGACACGCGGCTCAACAGACGAAAGTTCGGAGATCTCGTTTTGAATCATACGGATGCGCGCACACGCAACCATGTTCGTCTGCAAAATAACGTTGTCTGTGAAATTGATACTTGATAAGCGTTGTGAATCATACAGATGCAGCAGAGCCGATTTTCGAAACCCCTCTTCGATTGAATTCGCTTTGCTGCGCGCACTGTTGTTGCGCAGAGCCCTGCCGCGACGCACAAGCTCGGTTAACCATAACTAGTTGATGCGCACGTAAAAGGGTTAGTGCTACGGTGATGCATGAAAACGCTGCAGAAATAAGTATTCCATCAAATTCCCGATGTTGACGTCAAGATTCCCGATGCTGACTCCGAAACGATTCCCGCAGTTGACTGTTCGATTCCCGACAGGGATTCCCGACGAGGACTCGCGATTCCCGGCGTGGACTGCCGACATTGATCGGGAATCCGAAAGTATGTCAAACTACGCAAACTGCGCGATTCCCGCAGTGGACGGTTGACCTTCTCCAGGCGGGCGGTTCGCTTTCTTAAGAAAGCGAACCGGTTGACATCGGTCAACATCGGGAATGCGCGACGATCGCTATTATTCTCGGCGAATTTCCCATCACACGCAATTCCCGATCGTAATTTTACGACAAAATCATGCAATTCCAGAAATTCCCGATGGTTGTTTTTGTCCTTTCCAGGCCCTCACCAGGCTCTTTCCAGTCTCTTACCAGCCCTTACCGGGCTCTTACCAGTCTCGTAGGACTTGAGCTCGAAAAGTCAGTTGTACTTTTGTTCGGCCAACCACACGACAGTGATGACTTGAGCTCGAAAAGCTAGTTGTACTTTTGTTCGCTAAACCTCACACGAGAACAACATTTCCGAAAATCAAGCTTCAAACGCATCAAGACACAAAATGTTTGCCAAAATGCAAAATGACAATATTTGCAAATGAATTTAGCTGGTTTTCAAACACATCGGAGTCAGCACCTGGAATCTTGTCGTCAACATGTTGAATATAATCTGACATACGCTAGTGTTAACCGAGCTCAGTGCCAGATTGCTGGACCGCTCAGTCCTGGGCCTGCATCAGATCTCTACGCGCATGTTCGCAATGACTTGCAAATGCTGCGGAATTAGCACGCATGTGACGAAACTGAACTCGCTCAGCATTGCAAGGAAGCCGAAACTATTGCATATCGAACGATGGCCTCCAAGCGGAAAAGCATGTTGCCGCACGTGCAGGTCTGCTCATTCCGATCATTCTCCGCCGCTGAATATGTTTTTGCACAAGACGAGCACTTGTATGATGGATCCTTTTGGGAAAAGAAAATGTGCGAACTACGCCACGCATCGACTTGCAATGCGTAATGCTGTGAACAAAAGCAAGCAAGCAGGATTAATCCGGCAAAAAGAAAGTGGGCGCTAGCAAGCAAACATAACCATGCAAAAGCGAGCAAGACAGGAACAACAGCAAAAGCGATCAAACACATCGTAAAAAAACAACACTGTTGAGAACACGCAGTGGGATCACTAGGCGCACGAAATGCTCGAAGCCCTGGGCAGCCAGACCAATGCCCAACATCATGTCGTTCTTGCCGCGACTGGCGCGCCACGCCTGGATCCGTTGACCGAGGGCGGCGTCAGGGGAGCGATCGCGCTTGGCACCGGCCACCGTCGATTGAACAAATGTGCACACAATTCCGATAACGGGAAAGATGCACTACACTGCCTATGCATCCGAGATGTGCGGCTAAACACGAACAACAGTAAAAACGACACACACACACACACACACACACTTTTTTTCACCGCTGCCAGCAACTCTCGTTCGGTTCCGCGTGTGCCAAGAAAAACAAGAACCGATACAAACCGTTAGGTCCCGACCATGTCCTGGAGGAAAGCATAAACGACCTCCAGGTCGTTTATGCTACGTCATATTAGAACAATCGAAACCGTTGTGCTTCACCTGTGGTGAAGCCACTGAAAACTGATTGTTAAAAATATATGACTAAAGCAGCCTGCCAGGCACCTGCCGGGGTCAGAAGACACCTGCAGGAGCAGATCTGAAGCACGCAAAGGCGGCTGAATCCAGCGAAAGGAGGCGCAGAAACGGAACTGTGTCGATGCGAAACTGGTTCGCATCAAGACGAAAAAAACAAAGACTATGATGTGAAAGCATGAGGCGATGGTCAGCTTTGAGCAGAACACACACACACACACACACACACACTGAGCACACGATGGCATCCAGGACGCTTCCTACTGCAGGGAGAGTAGCGCAACCACCTCAGTCGCAGATTCCTCAGGTGCAGCCACCGGCGGTGCCTGCGCAGCACTAGAGACGCAACAAAACATCGAAAGCGCAGAAGGTGACAAATGCAGAAGAGACAAACATGCAGAAGATGCGAACATGTCCAACACACGCAAGCGGGGCGACGCAACCAGACAACAACTGTTCACACAATTCCGATAACGATAAATGTCACCCTGAATCTGTACATCAGCAGTGCGAGGTCTCCTGCAGCACTTGACGCAAACGCCGTGTTTGGATTACTGACAGCGGAAGGTTCACTGACAACATTGAGGCTTGGGGCTGTGGGCGCTGCCAATCGCGACGGCAAAGGGGATAACCCCTCCCTGCGCAAGAAACGCAACCTCACGCAGATGTGGAGGGTTGCCCCTCGCCTCGGTGCTGTCTTTGTGAACCCTCCACTGCCAGTACTGCGGCGTGGTATCCATGGAATCGTTCTTTTGTTATGCGCCGAATGTCCTGACACTGATTTAAGTACGATATCGCAAGTTGCGGTGATGATCAGTAAAATCCCGCACACAACGACTCAAAGACAAATTGCGTTGCCACAGCAAAGACATGCATCCACAACTGCAATGTTTTTTTTGTGTGACTGAACTCAACTCGATCACTCACGATGACGAAACAACACTTTACGAGATGTCGGGGCTCATTGCTCGATCAAACCTTTGATACATTGGTGAGCAGAGCGAAGCAAGTGCGCCGCTCGAAGCTGTACAAGGTGATCCACTCGGACGCCCTGCCAGGTCCCCACCAGCTTCCTCGCACCTGAGCGCTGATTCGCGCCCCACGCATGTCGCTAGGATCGTAGTGGATGTCCTCCAGAAGGTAGGAGCACGGGTTCCACGCCCCCTGTCTTCCGGCACACGACGCATCCCACCAATGCGTGACGCACTGCCCCATCCGGAACTGCTGGTAGTCCTGCCGCGCCGCGTTCCAGACTCCCAGGGTCACGGCGTTGACGTATGACGGCAAATCGCGCGTCAACTGCACCACATCTCCGGGCCAGAACTCGGGCACATCGTCGAGAAGAACTCGTACCATGAGTCCAAACCCGTCGTCCTCTGCGAGGACGACGTCGAACATCGTGAAGCGAACCATGGCGCCGAGCGGAAGGCGGAGTGGGGCGAGCGTGCGAGGGGCGAATCTCAGACCGGCGAGGCGCGGAAGCATTACGCAAACAATACGAAAGCATTACGAAAGCATTACGGAAACAATACGTAAACAATACGCAAGCATTACGCAAACAATACGAAAGCATTACGAAAGCATTACGGAAACAATACGTCAGCAATACGGAAGCATTACGAAAGCAATACGGAAGCATTACGAAAGCAAAACGGAAGCATTACGAAAGCAATACGGTCTCTGGGGGGTCTGTGGGGGATCCGTGGGGGGTCCGAGGGCCGTCTGTGAGGCGATCCGTGGGGCCATGAGAGGGGTCCGTGGGCGGTCCGTGAGCGGTCCGTGAGTGGTCCGTGAGTGGTCAGTGAGTGGTCCCTGAGTGGTCCGTGAGCGGTCCGTGAGTGGTCCGTGAGTGGTCTGTGAGCGGTCCGTGGGCGGTCCGTGGGCGGTCCGTGAGCGGTCCGTGAGTGGTCCGTGAGCGGTCCGTGAGCGGTCCGCGAGAGGTCCGTGAGCGGTCCGTGGGCGGCCCGCGGGCGGTCCGTGAGCGGTCCGTGAGCGGTCCGGGAGCGGTCCTTGAGCGGAAGCATTACGACGCCAGCGATACGTAAACAATACGCAAGCAAAACAATACGCCAGCGATTCGTAAACAATACGCAAGCAAAACAATACG
>PVBE010928776.1_pt1 | contig 13080 bp, 10 predicted proteins | sample 1631181 | NCBI WGS metagenome assembly PVBE01 (sample SAMN08397723, study PRJNA350692) | Marine metagenome, whole genome shotgun sequencing project. | isolation source: water | place: Pacific Ocean | collected 2012-04
CTCCCGGGTGCGGTGCGGCGGGGTACCGGCCTCGCCAAGCGGCAGAGAGTGGATTTGGCAAGCCCCTTCCCGGATCTTCCGGACAAGGTGCGCATCACTCCGACACAACAACGGGTCATCGATGCCGTGGCCAATCTCCCCCAAACCCAACGGCCCGTGTCAATTCCACAGCTCAAAGAGGCAGCGGGCATCGGCAGCCGCGGCCCGATCGACCGCCTGATCGATCATGGCATCCTGGTCTCGCGCCGTGTGAGCAGCATCGAAGCATCGTGGTTCGATCAGGTGGTGGATCGCCGTCCTCCCCCGACGCTCACCGCTGAGCAGGAGACTGTGGTGACCAACATCGCCCCGGCAATCGGAGATGGCTATTCCTGCCATCTTCTGCAGGGCGTCACCGGTTCGGGTAAGACCGAGGTGTACATGCGACTCATCGAGCGAGCGCTGCAGGATGGTGGCACCACCATTGTGTTGGTTCCGGAAATCGCACTGACACCGCAGACGGGCGCAAGACTCATCGGGCGGTTTCCTGACCGCCGCGTCGCCATTCTTCACTCGTCACTGACCGCGGCGCAGCGACACCAGCAATGGGCGATGGTTGCTCGCGGCGATGCGGACATCGTGCTCGGCCCGCGGAGTGCGGTGTTTGCACCCATTCCGGACGGAGAACTACGGCTCATCATCGTGGACGAGGAGCACGACGCCTCCTACAAACAGGACAGTACACCGCGGTACAACGGCCGGGATGTTGCGATTCGGCGTGCATCGATGACCGGATGCCCCGTCGTTCTCGGTTCCGCGACGCCATCGCTGGAATCCTGGGCTAATGCCAAACGCTTTGGACGGTCGACGCTTCATACACTGAGCCACCGAGCACCCGGGCTCGTTGCTCCCTCCATTGAAATCGTGGACATGCGATGTGCCCGAGCCATTGAGGGCGATGGGCCGCCGATCTTCAGCAGGCATCTCGATGACGCGATTCGCAGTGTGCTCAAGGACAACGGACAGATTGTGTTGCTGCTCAACCGCCGCGGGTTCGCCCCGTACCTTGTCTGCGCGAACCGGACATGCGGATGGACACTTCGATGTGCCGATTGCGAAGCGACCATGGTCTATCACAGGCGGCGAGTTGCGAGTGACGCCGGATTTGTTCGATGCCACCACTGCGGCAGCGAGTGCCGTGTTCCAAAGTCGTGTCCGGACTGTGGTCAGGCGATCGTCCGACTTGGCGTTGGTACGCAACGGCTTGAGGACTTCGTCCGGCGACAGCTGCCGCTCGAAGCCCATCGTATCGCCAGGCTCGATGCGGACACCACAAGGCGTACAGCCGATCTCCACGCCGCGCTCGATCGCTTTGCCCGTGGTGAGATCCAGGTGCTTCTCGGCACCCAGATGATTGCCAAGGGGTTGGATATCCCCGGCGTCCGGCTCGTGGGCGTCATTGACGCGGACACCTCCATTGACCTTCCTGACTTTCGCGCGGCGGAACGAACATGCCAACTGGTTTCGCAGGTCTGCGGCCGCTGCGGACGGAGCGAAGGCGAGGCCAGAGCGGTCATTCAGACCTGGAATCCCGATGCCCCGCCGATCCGGATGGCTGCTGAGGGTCTATACACGACATTTGCCGACCGTGAACTTGACCTTCGTGCGGCATCCGGCCTGCCACCGGAGACGCGGATGCTCCGACTCGTCTCCCGCGATGGCGAAGCGGCTGCGGCTCAGGGTCGAGCTGAGTCGATTGCCTCACGGCTCCGCCGACTCGCCGGGGCGGAGGTCACTGTTGCGGACGCTGTGCCCTGCGTGCTTCCCAGGATTGCCGAGAGATTTCGGTATGAGGTTGTGCTGACGGCTGCGACCGTTGGCCCATTGCAGACGCTTCTCGCCGATGCCCGATCTGCCGGGATCTTGAAAAGCGGCCGCGACTTGGTCATTGATGTCGATCCCGTGTCGATGTTGTGATGGCCCGCCAGCCCACCGGAGGTAGAATGCCGCGCCGCCGGGGGGGGGGCCGGGGAGGACCGTCGAGAAGAGATGACAGCACGACACATCCCGGTTCTTCTGACGCAGGTTTGCGACCTTTTGCGCCCGCGGCGAGGCGACACCGTCGCCGATCTGACTGCAGGTCTTGGGGGACATGCCGAAGCCCTTGCGAAGGCTATTGGTCCGACCGGCACCCTCATTCTCATGGATCTGGATGCCGACAATCTTGCTCGCGCGGAGGCCCGTATTGGAACGCAAGGACCGAAGTTGCATGCCGTGCATGGGAACTTTGCCGTGGCGGCCTCGGCACTCACCCAGCTCGGCGTCCGGTGCGACTGTGTCCTGGCAGATTTGGGCTTTGCCTCCCCGCAGATGGATGATCCCGATCGTGGCTTCAGCTTTCAGGAGGATGGCCCACTGGACATGCGGCTGGATCGTTCAAGCGGTCTCACTGCTGCTGACCTGCTCAACACCCTGCCCGAAGCAGAGCTTGCCAAGGTCATACGGGACTTCGGAGAGGAGCCGCTGGGGGGGCGGATTGCCCAAAAAATTGCACTGGCGCGGCAGCGAAAGCCGATTCAGAGCACATCCTGCCTCGTGAAACTCGTGCGAGAAGCCTATGGCGCACGAGCCCGTTCGTCTCGCAACCATCCGGCCACCCGGACCTTCATGGCTCTGCGGATTGCCGTCAATGATGAACTGGCCGCCTTGGATTCACTGCTTGAGGACATCGAGTCAGGTGCCCGCCAGATGTCGGGCAGTAGTTGGCTGGAGCCTGAGGCGAGGATCGCCATCATCAGTTTCCACAGCCTTGAGGACCGGCGTGTCAAGCAGGTCTTCAACGATCTGGGCCGGACGGACGCGGCGACGCTGTTGACGCGTAAACCGCTTCGGCCGACAGAGGAGGAGACCGCGGCGAATCCGCGGGCCCGCAGCGGAAAGCTGCGGGCAATTGAGTTGGCATCGTCGGCCCCTTCGTAAGACAGGGCGACGCACGAGGCCGCAAAGAAAGGCTCGCATGGACGCGAGTCCCATGGCGAGGAGCTGCCGGAGTCCTGCACGGATGCAATCATGAACCGCGAACACAAGCTCTCCATCGTCGTTGCCTTTGGACTGATCCTCTTTGTTGGCATGTTGGTCTCGGACCACTTTTCGACTGCGTCGCAGCGGGATGCCGCGCATCTGGTTTCGGCAACCCCGCCGCCGCCGCCACTCATGCCTTCGGAGTTGATTGACGAATCGGATCCGCAGGAGCGACCGCCCGCTTCGACGGTAGAGGGTGACCAGCACCTCGTACGCCGAGGCGAATCCCTGCGTTCCATTTGCGCGGCGCGGTACGGCGACTCGTCGTTGGCTGCCGCGGTGGCGGAGTTCAATGGTCTCGGCTCGCCGGATCGCATACACGCTGGCCAAGGCATCACGCTGCCACCACGCCCCGCGTTGATGGCGCACGCAATGGCGAAACAGATTGAAACGCCGACGGCACCGGTACCGCGTAGAGAATCCCCTCCGATGGTCACCTATACGGTTCGGCCAGGTGACACGCTGTCGCAGATTGCGCAGTCGCTCATGGGTTCCGTATCGCAGACGCAGCGGCTGTTTGAACTCAACCGCGATCAGTTGCCGAGCATCGATCAGATCCAACCGGGCATGAAACTCCGGTATCCACGAGTGGGCCGCTGATCGACATGTTTCAGAAGTTGTTGATTACAGTGATCGCCTGCGGTTGTGCGGGGGCGATATTGTTGTCCATTCGCCAATCGCAGATCAACGCCGTCGCCGCAATGGCCTCTCTGCATCAGGACATTGGCCGGGACGAAGTTCGATTGGAACAACTGCGAGTGCGGATTGAGCATCGATGTTCGCCCGCGGCACTGATTGATGCCACCGAGGACGATCGTGACGGATAACACGCCGCGGGTGAAGATCATCGCATGGGGATCGGCGGTCGCAATGTCGGCAGTGCTGGTTGCTGGTGTGGTGCGAGTAGCGATCTTGAAACTCGATCCACCATCGCAGTTGCGAGAAGCGGCTGGTAGTGTCAGCAGCAGGAGCACTTCGCCTGCGCAGCGAGGCCGCATCACTGACCGGCGAGGGCGCATTCTTGCCACGAGCACAATTGGGTGGCGTCTCTTTGCGGATCCGAGTCTGATCGACGACCCGGGTGGCGTGGCAATGCAACTGGCAGAGTTGATCGATGTGCCACCCGCGATCATTGAAGAACCCATTCGGCAACGGGCGGCGAGCAGGTATGCCGTCCTTGTGCCGCTGCTTGAAAGTTGGCAGGTTGATCTCGTTCGCGCCGCCTCCATTCCGGGGATCGCCTTGGAGAAACGACCCGTTCGACACTATCCCCATGGTGAGGCAGCGGCGCCGCTGCTCGGATTGGTGGGAAGCGAACATTACGGGCTCGCGGGTATCGAGTACATGCTTGATGAGGATCTCAAGGGCCAAGGCGGCAATATGGTTCGAGTTCGTGATGCCAACGGAGGAACGCTGTGGATTCATCCCGCCGGATACGAGGCGGCAACCCACGGACGCGATGTTCAACTCAGCATCGATTTGGTGGTGCAGGAGATCGCGACACGCCGGCTCGCAGAAGAGATCGAGCGCCGGAATGCCGGTGGTGGTCGCATCATTGTCGCCAATCCCGCGACGGGGGAGATTCTGGCGATGGCCGATCTCATCAACGTGAGGCCGGGTTGGGATGAGCAGATAGATGATGCGGCTCGCATCATGGACCGACGACTCGGTCGGCACCGCTGTTTGAGCGATCCCTATGAGCCGGGATCAACCTTCAAGCCGTTTGTCTGGTCATCGATCACGGAATTGCGACTTGTATCCGTTGATGAAGTCTTGCCCACGCCTGCTGGCGACCCGCATCGCACCAGTTTCGGACGGCAGATCCGCGACGCGCACTACTACGGACCTTCATCCTGGCGGAAAGTGCTGGTCAAGTCCATGAACAGCGGAATGGCAATTGCCGCTGAACGAATGACCCATGTGCAGATGCAGGCGGCAGTGGAACGATTCGGCTTCGGTCAGTTGACCTCGTGTGGTCTCGGCGGTGAGAGCGCAGGAATCGTGACTGCGGCAGAGGACTGGAACGACTATACGCAGACATCCGTTTCAATGGGACATGAGATCGCGGTCACACCGCTGCAGATGATTCGCGCGTTCGCTGCACTATCCCGCGGTGGGGTGCTTCCAGATCTGCGCCTCACGCTCGATGATCAGCGGGTTGGCCGGGCGTCGCGGCCTCGCGCAATCGGAACAGAGACCGCGCTCTTGACACGATCAATCATGGGCGAAGTCATGACCGACGGTACGGGACGGCGAGCGCAGTCCGAGACCTGGGCACTCTTTGGAAAGTCAGGTACCGCACAGTTGCCGCGAGCGGATGGCAAGGGATATCACGAAGACCGGTATGTGTCGAGTTTCATTGCGGGAGCGCCCCTTGACGATCCAAGAATCATTGCGCTCTGCGTCATCGACGATCCGGACAAGCGCCTGGGGCACTACGGCGGCGAGATCGCCGGCCCGGTCGTGCGGGATGTCATTGATTCCACACTTGCGTACGTGGGACCGACCGGAGGAAACTAGAGCGTAGAAACAAGAGCGGCTCGCCACACAACGGTCTCTCCTCCAAGACCGCGGGGGCGAGCCGCCACTGGTGATCACCATACCCGCAAATGGGTGTGCATCCAACTCCAAGTTGTTCAGCATCAGGATGTTGCGCGGCCAGATTGGCAATTTGGGCAAGTTGGCTACCGAACGCGCCACGCTGTGGCGGCATGGCCTGCGCCAATCGTTTCCTTGACGATCGTGACAGTGCCGAAACCGGCGGCGGCAAAGGCCAGCATGCCGATCGCCCATCCGTGAAGCCCAAGGGCGGCCAGCCAGGCAGCGGCGTAGAGACATTCCCAGAGCGCGCCATAGCGACGAAGCTTTTCCGCCGCGGAAGCGTGGCTCGCCGCACCGGCGACCTTCCACCTCGCCGTCATGGCAAAGCCGAGCACTGCTGCTGCAGGCCAAATCAGATCCATGAGGGACATCCCTGCCGGCAACAGCGTGCCCGTTCGCGCGTATGGCCCAACGAGGAGTACGCCCGACCAGAAACACCATCCGAGCAATACGCCTACCCAGCCGCGAGGAGAGAGTCGAGGCCGTTTGTTTTCCAGTGTGTGAATCCCCATCGCGCAAACCATGGCGTGGGTCATCACGAGCCAGACCGGCAGCACAAATGTCAATTCGATGTTGGGAATGAGCATGTGCGCGGCGTAGATCAATCCGACCGTAACGAGGCCGACCGCGGGAACAAACTTTCCGACAGCGTTGTAGAACAGGATTGCGGCTGCAGTCAGCAGCGCCATGCGTACCGGCCATGTTCCCAGCGCGCTCGCGGCAGCGAGCCCGAGCAGGAGTCCTGCGATGACCAGAACCGCCGCTTGGGCAACCGGAACTCGGCCGCTTGGAATCGGACGGTGCGGATGAAACGCTGCGTCGTGCCGCACATCAAGGGCGTCGTTGAGTGCGGCTGCGAATCCACACAGTCCCAGAGCGATGACCGCGCCTGCAACCGCGGCGATGATCCAAGGCACGCTGAACGCTGGCACCATGACATAGCCGTTGTCCGACCGAGTGATGATCAGTACGAGCCAGATGTCGGCCATGGCCCCGAGTGCGACGCTGAATCGGGTCAGTTGAAAGGCGGCGGCGAGGCGTGGAGAGGCCATGAAGCACACATGGTACGGCCATGCATTGCCCCCCCCACCGCCTTTCCCTCGTACCATGCCCTCCTTCATGCACCGCGAGCCCCCCCAACCGCCCTCCGCAGAAGGTCTCCACGCCGCCATTGTGGTGAGCGGGTACCACCCGGCGGTCACTCAGCAACTTCTTGAAGGTGCCCGCACAGCGTTTCTGACAGCAGGCGGTTGCGGCGAGAACCTGACGGTCATCAATGCGCCTGGTGCATGGGAGTTGCCGCAGTTGTGTGCAGCCCTCGCAGATCGAGGGGGCATGGATGCCATTGTCGCGATCGGGTGCGTGATCACCGGAGAGACCACACATGATCGCGTCATCGCGGACGCCATAGCGAGTGGTCTCATGCGAATATCGATCGACTTCCGTTGTGCCATTGGATTCGGTGTGTTGACCTGCGGCAATCTCGACCAGGCGGCCGCCCGGGCTGGTGGCGACAAGGGCAACAAGGGCGAAGAGGCCATGGTGGCAGCCATTTCAACGGCCGTTGAGTTGGCGGGCATGAAAGCATGACCATGGACCCGCGGCATCTTGAGCGGCGGCAGGTGCTGCAGTTGCTGTGTCAGTTCGATGCTGGCAACGAGGTGGCGACAGATCTTGCGCTCGGTCCCGTGGAAGAGGATGTTTCATCCTCGACTGTTCCAGGCGAAGGTGTCCTGCAACTGGCCCACGCGGTCTGGGCGGCGCGGGATGACTACGATGGGAAGATCAGCGAACTCACACCGGATTGGCCCACCCATCGTCAACCGCTGGTCGACCGAAACATCCTTCGGCTCGCAGCCCATGAGGTTCTGACGCATCGAACACCCCCTCGCGTAGCGATCAACGAAGCGGTCGATCTCGCTCGGCAATTCAGTACGGAGCGGTCGCCCGCTTTCGTCAACGGTGTACTTGATCGTCTGTATCACAACAGCGAGGCCGCAAGCGAATCCTGATGGGTCTCTTTCGCGCAACTGTTTCCGCGATTCGAGGCGGACTGTCGAGAACTCGCTCCGCAGTCGGTGGGTCACTTGCGTCGTTGCGGGGAAGGACGCTTGACGCAGGATCGATTGAAGAGATCGAGTCGTTGCTGCTCGCCGCTGACATTGGTGTTACGACGACTGAGCTGATCGTCGAGGACCTCCGCAGGGAAGTGCAGGATGGGGCTTTGAAGGGCAGCGATGTGCTGTCGGTGCTGCACGAGCGACTTGTCGCACGCCTTGCGTCACGCGATCGTCAACTTGCCCATGCAGACAACGGCCCGACGGTGATGCTGGTCACCGGCGTCAACGGTGCTGGCAAGACGACCAGTATCGCCAAGATCGCCAAGGCAATGAAGGATCAGGGCCAGACTGTGTTGCTTGGTGCGGCCGACACATTTCGCGCTGGCGCAGTCTCGCAGTTGTCGACATGGGCGGAACGGCTTGGTGTCGACATTGTGAAGGGCCAGCCGGGCGGTGATCCTGCCGCCGTCGCATTTGATGCGGTGGATGCCACGGTTGCGCGCAGTGCAGACCTGCTGTTGGTCGATACGGCAGGGCGACTGCATACGCAGGAACCGTTGATGCGGCAATTGTCCAAGATTCACGATGTGTTGGGCCGCAAGATCGAAGGCGCCCCCCATGAGGTTCTGCTCGTGCTTGACGCAACGCAAGGGCAGAACGCGCTGCAGCAGGCACGCCACTTCGTTGCAGCAGCGGATGTGACGGGCATTTTTCTGGCAAAGTTGGACGGGACCGCTCGCGGCGGTATCGTCTTCGCCATCGAGGATGAGCTCGACCTGCCGGTCAAACTCGTGGGCCTCGGCGAGCGGCTTGAGGATGTCGAACCCTTTGATGCAGAGGCGTTCGTCGAGGCGCTCCTCGACATCGACCCGTGAGTATCATGGCCTCCGTGTATCGCCGAATCCTTCAGTTTCTTCTGGTCCTGCTCATGATGCAGGGTTCTCTTGCCGGGGCGCAGGATGCTGATGAGGGAGTCCCGGTTCGGGGCGATCGGCTGTCCGGTGTCGTCATCCCGGTACTGCCGCGGGCCTCGGACATTCGCATCCACTCCCTGCGGGCGGATGCGTGGACGGTGGACGATACGAAGCGAGCCGTGCTCGCTGGTAATGTCACCATCTCCATCGGCACCTACTCGTTCCAGTCGGATCGGGCGGTCATTTGGATCAATCGTCTTCCTACGGCGGAGGGGACGGTCAGTCAGCTGGCCGTGTATCTACCGGACCATGTACGAAGCACGAGTCCTTCCGGAATCGGTGCGGAGGGAAGCAACCTGTTGGTCGTCGGTAGTACGCGTGGCGAAGTCACTATAGACACTGCCCTGTTGAATCAAGGGCGGCCGGTCAGAGCGGTCGGCCTGGTGCGGCGGGCCGATGCTCGCCTGGCTAACTATGTCAGAAGATTAATTGCGAGTCATCCCCCGCTGACTGAACACCCGCAGGTCATACGGGATCTTGTGGACGGACTTGACGACATGACCATGGATGCCACGGCCAATGAAGGATCCCGCGGCTGGCTGCGCTTCGATCGTGGACGCGTGTCGATCACGGCAAGCGATGTGCAGTTTGAACCAGGCGAGTCGGAGGGCGTCCTCACGGCGACCGGGGGCGTGGTACTGGCCGTGCGCGGCGGGACAATGACCGGCGACATTCAGGACATTCAGATGGCTGCGCAGCGGGCCGTCGTATTCACTGCTCCGGGTGGAGTGCGGGATCTGGCGAGCGGTTCCCTTGACGCCAGCGCCGTGCGGGGAATCTACCTTGAAGGCAATGTCGTCGTTGATGCAAACAACGGCAAGTATCTTGTTCGAGCGCCGAAGGCGTACTACGACTTCGAAACGGGGCAAGCCTTGTTGCTCGAGGCCGTGCTTCGCACCTATGCGAGAAGAGGAACACTCCCTATCTATGCGAGGGCGAAGGAACTTCGGCAAGTCGCAGCAAGCCAATGGGAAGCTGGCAGCGTGCAGGTGTCGACCACTGCATTTACGACGCCTGATCTTGCGATCGGTTCGTCGCGGATGACGCTCACGCAAGTGGAAACCGATGAGGGCACGGAGGTGATGGTCGACAGCGCGGACAACACTGTCCGATTCGGTGGCATGCCCGTGTTCTACTGGCCTCGATATCGAGGGCGGGCAGCGGAGATTCCGCTTGAGGGGTTGCGGGTGGGGTATCAGAAAAGTGTGGGCATGATGTTGGAGACCAGGTGGGATCCGTTCATCCTCCTGGGGATGGACGAACCGGATGGCATTTCCGCCGACCTGCATGCGGATGTGTATTCCAAGCGGGGCGCTGGCATGGGGCTGGATTTCGATTACAACCGCGGCGGCCATCGCGGAACGCTTGAACTCTATGGCATGACGGACTCAGGGACGCAGCGAACGACATCGGGCAAAAAGATGGACGTCGAGACGAATCACCGCGGGTATGCAATGTGGACCGACGAGTTTTCGCCGAGCCGAAGTTGGACGATTCAGTCGCAATTGAGTTGGATCAGTGATCCGACATTCATGTCGGTGTGGCGGAGACCCGAGTTTGCAAACAGGCGGGAATTCGAAACGGGTGTCTATGCCAAGTATCAGGAAGGCAATGGTGCGTTTACCGCGCTTGGCACCTATGACCTCAATACATTCATTTCGAACAACTGGTTGCTCGCATCGCGTCAATACAGTGTGGAAAAGACGCCGGAACTCGCGCTGTATCGGTTCGGCGACAGTTTTCTTGATGGTCGGATCACTTGGTCCAGCGAGTTTCGGTTCAGCCGCATGAGGATGGTGTTCCCGGACGGCACGCCGAATGATCTTGGTCTTCGCACGGCAGCGTTTGTCCTTCCGGGTGGGGCGCGCCTCGGTGGCGACGATCCGATCAGCGATATTCCTGAAGCGGAGGGATTGACACAACAATATGTCAACAGGTTGTCAACGCGGCAGGAGTTTGCGATGCCGCTTTCGTTCGGCCCGATCAATGTTACGCCGTTCTTCACTGGTCTCCTGTCGCGCGATTTCAATGATGACACTGCGAACCCGCAGGATGACGACCGTACGCGATGGATGGCAAGTGTTGGCGTGCGTGCGTCCACGCAGTTTCAGCGGATCTACAACGGGGTGGAGAATCGTCTGTTGGATCTTCATCGCATGCGGCATGTGATCGAACCGTATGCGACACTGTGGTACGGGCATACCAATGGCGATCCGATGGCGATTCCGCAGTACGACGCCAAGGTGGACAACATTTCCAAGGGAACGGCTGCTTGGTTGGGTGTGCGGAATCGCCTGCAGACATGGCGGGGCGGACCGGGGCGGTGGTACGAAGTTGATTGGTTGACGCTGGATACGGCGTTGTTGTTGACGAGCAATAACGCCACGCAGCGGTACTCGACCCCATCGTTCTATGACTGGAGGCCCGAGTATTCGTCGCTGGACGATGCGGCGATTGTGCGTGGGTGGATGCAGTACAGCGACGGGGTCGGTTTCTTTGGAAGCAGTGTGTGGGAGCTTGGTGGGGGCAATGTCGAGCGAGCGTCTATTGGAGTGGAGCTTGACCATGGTCGTGATGTCAGGGCTTCAGTTGAATACAGGGAGATTCGGAGTAATGAGTCGCAGATTCTGCAGGCGAATCTTCAATATGACCTGACGAAGCGATATACGGTCCGATTACGGCCGAGTTGGAACTTCAAGTTCAACGATCTGCAGAATCTCAGCCTGTCCGTGACGCGCCATTACCCTGACTTCGACTTCATCACCTTTGTCACGTACAACAAGATTCAAGACGAGACGCAATTTGGTGCGAATCTGAATCTCCTCAACTTCTAACGCTGGACACCCACCCAATTCGTCGAATTAGTGTGATCAGGGGCCCTTGTGAGTCGGATCGGCTTTTCCATCACATGCATCTTCGGATGTATTAGTCGACCTCACACAATGCTGACCGGCGTAGGTAACAGGTGAGGATTCATCTTCATCTGCAACCCTGCGATGGGTCTGCGACAGACGGGGAATGAACCGATTCGGTTATCCCGCCAGAAGACCTGGTGATGTCGGGCTTTCCTATTGAACTGCTAGACGGTTGCTGGTCGCAGTGGTGAACAAATCCAGTTTCTGCCTCTCCTACTCGCCTCTTCTCGCAGGGATTCTGGCCGCCCGATGGCAGTTCCTGCAATGTGGTCCCATCCGTTTCGAATGAGGCTCACCCAGTTCTTGCCGGTAAGGCCCAATCTCTTGAGGATTGGCGATGCATGGCGCCCCATGGCGTGTTTTCCTGGCACACAGACTCGCGCCCAGTGATCGACGAATTCCAAGTACTCCCTCTCATCCAACCCGGCAATTGGCGTCAACCGAATTGTTGTCTGTCGTTCAACACCTCGCTCCTCAGCAATTCGCACTTGAATCGATGTGTGTGTTGCGTCTTCCGGCCGCTCCACCATTCCAGCACGAAGTGGATTGAGATCAACATACGCTGCTGTAGCGGCAAGAGCCTCACTATCCAACACAGCAATGCTCTTGAAACGACCTTCCCAGAACCTGCCCGTGCAGTCATCTTCCACATTCGCTCTGCGAGCGATCGGCTCCTTCAGCTTTGCCATGAACCAGCTCAAACAACCAAGACGCTTTCGCGCGGTACTCAGCTTCTTGTGATCTGAAACAAGTTCATCAACTTCTTCTTCCGTTGGATCCGAATCAACGGGGATTCCCCTGATCCTGCGTTTCCACCGACAAGGACAGATTCGCAGATATCGATCTGCAACTTCATGATCAGACCATGCCGCAACTACATCCGGTCTTATGGCGAGTAGGACATGAAAGTGGTTTGAGAGGATGCTGTATGCAAACACATCAATTCCCATGAGATGGGTCAATTCCGCAATGCGTCGCTCCATCCACGATCGACGATGTTCAAATCCATCCCCGCAAAGGTAGGCCCGTCGAACACATCTGCTTATGCAGTGATACACACCGGGTTGCGACGAGTTAACAATCTCACAGCGTGGAGTCGGCATCTGGTCCCCCTTCCGCAATACACCAATTCAACGTCGAAAGGTAACCGCCAGAACTGAGTAGCCTGAGGCAGCTGCCGTTTTTCGATCAGATGGGTGGGTGTCCACGATTGAGGTACCAGGTGGCGAGCAATTGAGGAATCGTGAGCGTAGCCGGACGAGCGACGGGAGGTACATCGGGGGGGAACGAAGCATCGCGGCCGAGAATTGTTCGAATCTGCTTGCGGCGACCACCGAAGAGACGCTTCACAAAGCTCGCAAAGTCGTCGATGTCGTCAACACTGTGCGCTGACACGGGGCGAATAGCGACACACGCACTCGTTACTTTCGGCCGCGGCCAAAAACACGCAGGAGGAACCCGCCCAATGAC
>PVBE012644417.1_pt1 | contig 13079 bp, 14 predicted proteins | sample 1631181 | NCBI WGS metagenome assembly PVBE01 (sample SAMN08397723, study PRJNA350692) | Marine metagenome, whole genome shotgun sequencing project. | isolation source: water | place: Pacific Ocean | collected 2012-04
CCCCCTGGTGAAAAATACACCGGGGCTTAAATCCCAGACCTGAACGCATGCGTCGCTGAAAACGATCCTTGTCCCAGTAATCTGCGATCTCGCAGTCCACGAGGTTCGAAAACTTATGCCCATCGGTCAGTTCATCCACGACCAGAATGTCCCGCTCACCGCGGGCATTCAGGCCGCGAATGAGATTACTACCAATAAATCCGGCACCGCCGGTCACGATAATCATGGTTTGCTACGACCTCTGTGCGAGATGCGGGTTATGTCCTGATAGAGCCGCCAATATCGCTCGATCATCACTTCCGGGCGATATTGCTCCGCCCGTCGCCGAGCGGCCACAGACATAGCATTGCGCAACCCGCCGTCCCTGTACAAGCGCAGGATCGCCTCGGTCAGCTCATCTGAATTCCCCGGGGGAACGAGTGTACCGTTTTCAGCATCAATCACGATATCCGGAATTCCGCCCACGGCACTCGCAACGATCGGCAATCCGAACTGCATAGCGTCGAGCAACACGGATCCCAACCCTTCTCGCAGCGACGGTAGGACGAAGAGATCGAACGCCGCGAGATAGTCGCCGACGTTCTCAACCCAGCCGGTAAAACTTACGTTACTAAGATCCGCGGCCGCTTCCCTGATGCGCTGCTCGTCCCGGCCGTCACCGACCAGCACGAACTGGATGTCCGGACACGACGACGCAATCCGGCGCGCCGACTCGATCAGTACCAGTTGGCCTTTGTGGCTATTATCGAGCGCCGCGACCTGGCCGACGAGGAACTTTCCCTTGAGCGACTCTCGGTATTGCCGGACCCAGGCCTTATCGGATGGGAAATCACTGACGACGCTGGGAATTCGCTGGATGATCGCGCGCGGCTCACTGTCAGCTAGAACTTCACCTATCGTACGGGACAACACCACGACGGTCGCCGCTCGCCGATACATGTAACGCGTCAATGGATCCGGTCTGGGGCGGTTATCCACGCGACGGGTAATGACGTAGGGGGTAGCCGACAGACCATGTCTGAGACAGGAAACCTGTGCGCCACGCGTCTCGTGTGCGTGCAGAAGTATTGCTCCGGCGGTTGCCATGAACGCTTCCAGTCGGCCGTCCACTGGGATGACTTCGATTCCAGGGGTATTTCCCAGCCGTGTATGAAGAGGCATACCCCGGCGCGTGATCAAGCGCTGCCGAGGAAGATGCGCCGCTAGGCCTCTTATGAGGATTTCCGTTTGACGCTCACCGCCTCGATACACGCGAGCGAGATTGATGTGGTGCAGGAAACCACCGCTGTCAGCGGCAATCACCATTCAGTCACTAGGACGCGACGTTCATCAATTCGTAACTTGCCCCGCAGTAGGGGCACTTGGCTTCGCCAGTCGCTTCTACGGGTAGGAAGACCCTTGGATGAGAGTTCCACAGATACATCCCGGGCAGAGGACAATGGAGAGGCACAGCTTCCCGACTGACGCGGTAGGTGTTCTCCGCGTTCGCAACGATTAAGTCCTCCTCGACACCGCCCGCTCGTCTCCGCACCTGTCCTTCTCCGTAATCTGAAGTGCCGCGATTATACTCTCTGGGCTCGAGGCTTACCCGGCGAATACCTCATCCCATACCGAAGCAACGTACTCCCTCTCAGCCGTCAACTCCGATGAATCCACGACCCTTCCCGTATCGTCGAGTGCGAGTACGTGCGAGCGCTCCCTGAGCTTCAGATAGATCGCCGTCAACTGCGCGCACCGTTCGGCGGGCACCAACTTTGCGAGTTCCAGTGCTTCGAGCTGACGAACGTTGTCCGGAAATTCGACCAACTCCAGAAATTCGGCCGCATGCTGGAGTACCCAATAGTCCACGAGAAATTCGATATCCGCCAATCCACCACGATCTTGCTTGATGTGGATGCTTCGCCGACTCTAACGCCAGATACCGAGCACTTGCTAGCCGTTGCGGCTCGCGAGAAAAAAGCCCCGCACTTGGCGGGGCTGTGTCTCACTCGATACCCGGCGGATATGACTTACATCATGCCACCCATACCGCCCATATCGGGTGGCATCGCCGGAGCGGCGGCCTCATCCTTAGGAGCTTCGGCAATCATTGCTTCGGTCGTCAGCAAGAGCCCCGCGACGGAGGCAGCGTTCTGCAACGCGAGACGAGTCACCTTGGTCGGATCGATGATCCCGAACTCGACCATGTCGCCGTATTCGCTCTGGGCTGCGTCGAAGCCGTAGTTGCCCTCGCCTGCTTCGACGGCATTCAGGATCACCGACGCATCCTCTCCCGAATTTGCCACAATCTGACGCAGGGGTTCCTCGACGGCACGACGCAGGATGTTGATTCCCACATTCTGATCGTCGTTGTCGCCCTCGAGCTTCGATACGGCCGCCAGAGCCCGGATAAATGCCACACCGCCACCGGCAACAACGCCTTCCTCCACGGCAGCGCGCGTCGCATGCAAAGCATCCTCGACCCGCGCTTTCTTCTCCTTCATCTCGATTTCCGTAGCAGCGCCGACCTTGATGACGGCCACGCCCCCTGCAAGCTTCGCGACCCGCTCCTGGAGCTTCTCGCGATCGTAATCGGAAGTCGACTCTTCCATCTCCTTGTTGACCTGATCGACGCGACCCTTGATGTCCTCGGGCCGCCCGGCGCCATCGATGACGGTAGTATTTTCCTTTGTGATCTGGATCTTCTTCGCTTCACCCAGATCCTCGAGGCTGGCTTTCTCGAGCGACAGCCCGACTTCCTCGGAGATCACTTGACCGCCGGTCAGTATCGCGATGTCCTGCAACATGGCCTTGCGGCGATCGCCGAAGCCCGGCGCCTTCACGGCAGCGACCTTCACAATCCCGCGGATGTTGTTCACTACCAGTGTCGCGAGAGCTTCGCCCTCCACGTCCTCGGCAATGATCAACAACGGCCGGCTCGACTTTGCGATACCCTCGAGTAGCGGCAGGAGATCACGGATGTTCGAGACCTTTTTGTCGTGGATGAGGATGTAAGGGTCTTCCAGCTGTACCGACTGACTCTGCTGGTCGTTGATGAAGTACGGCGACAGATAACCGCGATCGAACTGCATGCCTTCGACGACGTCGAGATCGTTCTCGAGTCCGGACCCTTCTTCGACCGTGATCACGCCTTCCTTGCCGACCTTGCCCATGGCGTCGGCAATGATGCTGCCGATCTCGGAGTCGGAATTGGCGGAAATCGTGCCGACCTGCGCGATCGACTTGTCGTCCTCACACGGCTGCGACAGCTTCTGCAGCTCCGCAACGAGCGCCACGGACGCCTTATCCACGCCGCGCTTCAAGTCCATCGGGTTGAAGCCCGCAGCGACGCCCTTGAGTCCCTCGCGAAGAACGGCCTGCGCGAGAATCGTGGCGGTCGTCGTGCCGTCTCCCGCGGCGTCAGAGGTCTGGGAAGCAACTTCCTTGACCATCTGAGCACCCATGTTCTCGAATCTATCTTCGAGTTCGATTTCCTTGGCGACGGATACGCCATCCTTCGTAACGGTTGGCGCGCCGAAACTCTTCTCGAGCACGACGTTGCGGCCCTTCGGGCCCAGTGTCACCTTGACGGCATTCGCCAGCGTGTTGACGCCCTGGAGCATCCGCTGACGTGCCTCATCGGCAAATCTCACTTCTTTTGGCATTTCGGTCTCCCGTGTTCCTTGAATTACTTTGTGCGATATGGAATCGAGGTTAGCCCTCGATTACGGCCATGACGTCGTCTTCTCGCATGACCAGGAGTTCTTCACCCTCGACCTTGACCTCCGTGCCGGAGTACTTGCCGAACAGGACTTTGTCGCCGGCCTTAAGGTCCAAGGCTCGCGTCTCACCGTTATCGAGCACCTTGCCGTTACCGACGGCAACCACTTCGCCTTTGATCGGTTTCTCGGTCGCGGTATCGGGAATCACGATGCCCCCGGGGGACGTTCGATCTTCCTCCGTGCGCCGAATGACGACACGATCGTGTAAGGGACGAATATTCATTACTGGGCCTCCCTCTCCAAGTCTATGATTTAATGGAAAAATTAATACGGCGGCCGCGTTCACTATTAGCACTCGGCCGGATCGAGTGCTAATAATAGGGATGGATCGTCAAATTTCAAGGGGTTGTGACCGATTGCCATGACACAAGGCACCGTCGAGGCTATCCTTAGCCGCCTCATTCGCACTGGCGGACTCGTCTGTTGAGCCCGGAAGCCCTGCTCGTATTGACGACCTGTGGCAACGCCCAAGAGGCCGGCGAGCTCGCTGACGTACTCGTCGGCGAGCGCCTGGCAGCGTGCGTCAGCAGGCTCGAGGGTATAGAGTCAACTTACCGTTGGAAGTCGAAGTTACAGCATGATCAAGAGGTGCTCGTACTAATAAAGACCACACAGGAACGGTTCGAGGCGCTGAAAGCATCCATTTGCGAACACACGAGTTATGAACTACCGGAAGTCTTGGCTGTCCCTATTCATAGCGGTTCTTCGGACTATCTGAAGTGGCTCGCCGCATCGGTCAGCCCGGAGGAATAACCTATGCGTTACTCGTGTAGCGTAACGACCAAGCTATTAGTTCTTATTCCGAGCCTTGCGGGGTACGGAATCGCCGTGGCACAAGACGTGTTGCCGCCCGAACAGGCGTTCCCGTACACGATCAACGTGGCGGCGAACGAACTCGTATTGGAGTTCGAGATTCAAGATGGCTACTACCTGTACCGTGAGCGATTCGGCTTCGCGAGCCAGACGGACGCCGTCACACTGAGCGAACCCGCTCTCCCCGACGGAAAGATCTATGAAGATGAGTTCTTCGGCGTCGTCGAGACCTATCGCGGCCCGCTCGAAGTCCGGATTCCTTATGCGCGCTCGGCGCAGGTCGATTCGATGGACTTCCAGCTCCAGCTACAAGGCTGCACCGACATTGGCCTATGCTATCCCCCGCAACGCTGGATCAGCAGTGTCTCACTGCCGACAGAATCTCTCGCCGGAAGTTTGTTCGGCGAGCTGATCTCTGGCACATCGGACGCCGAGATTTTGCCGGCCGAAGAAGCGTTCGTCACGAACAGCCGCATCGACGGCGCGAACGAGATTACGCTGAGCTGGCAGATCGAGCCCGGCTACTACCTCTATAGAGACAAGTTCGAATTCAGTTCCGACAGTGCGATCCAGCTCGGCGCAGCGCGTCTCCCCACCGGCGAGCCTCACTACGACGAACACTTCGGCGACGTCGAAGTCTATTACGACTATGTCGAGGCCACACTGCCATTCTCGAGAGCGTCTCCCGATGCCATCGAAGTCATCATCGATGCGCGATATCAGGGCTGTAAGGTCGACAGCATCTGCTATCCGGTCATCACCGAATCCGCTACGCTCGATGTTCCTCCGTCGAGCGCGTTCGCAGCGGCCGTCGACGATGCACCGTTGCTGGTCTCCGAGCAGGACCGGCTCGCGTCCGTGATCATCAACAACTCGTGGTGGAAGGTGTTCGGGATTTTTTATGCCGCCGGTCTGCTGCTCGTGTTCACCCCCTGCGTGCTGCCGATGGTACCCATCCTCTCCGGCATCATCGCCGGACAGGGTAATGATGTGACCGCCGCCAAGGGCTTCTCGCTGTCGCTCACCTATGTCATGGGCATGGCATTGACCTACACGGTCGCCGGCGCGCTCACTGCATTGGCCGGAGAGCAGGTCCAGGCCGCGTTTCAGGAGCCGTGGATACTAACGTTATTCGCGGGACTATTCGTTGCGCTCGCGCTCAGCATGTTCGGCATGTACGAGCTACAGATGCCAACCGGGATCCAGACGCGAATAGCCAACCTGTCAAACAATCAGAAGGCGGGCACTTACGTGGGCACGGCGATCATGGGCGTGTTGTCCGCACTGATAGTAACGACCTGTGTCGCGCCGCCGCTCGTCGCGACGCTGGCCGTGATCGGGCAAACGGGCGACGTTCCGCGCGGCGCCGGCGCGTTATTCGCGCTGAGCATGGGAATGGGTTCGCCGCTGTTGTTGGTCGGCGCCTCCGGTGGCAAATTCTTGCCGAAGGCCGGGCCGTGGATGAATACCGTTAAAGCGGGCTTCGGCGTCATGATGCTCGGGCTCGCAATCTGGATGATGGAACGCGTACTGCCGGGGAGTGTCACGCTGCTGCTGTGGGCGCTGCCCGTCTTCCTGACGGGCGTTTTTCTCGGCGCGTTCGAGCTGCTGCCCGAGGCGGCGCCGGCCGGGAGACGCCTCGGCAAAGGACTCGGCGTCATGGCCTGTATCTACGGTGCCGTCATGCTTATCGGCGTAACCCTTGGCGGCGACGATCCGCTCGAGCCGATTCCGAGGGGCGGCCTCCTGGCAGGCTCGGCCGAGGATGTGTCCGCGAGGCACCTGGCTTTCGAGCCCGTGGAGTCTGTTGCCGAGCTCGAAGTCGCCCTATCCGAAGCTCGAGCCGCGGGGACACCCGTCATGTTCGATTTCAGCGCCGAATGGTGTGTCGCCTGTAAAGAGATGGAGAAATACACTTTCCCGGATAAGGGCGTCATCGCAGCGCTGGATTCCTTCGTTCTATTACAGGCTGACGTAACCGAAAACGACGACGACGATAAGGAGCTGCTTCAGTATTTCGGTAGCTTCGGACCACCGACCATTGCCTTCTTCGATGCTGCGGGGCAGGAACAGCCCGCATTCAAGCTCGTCGGATTCGTCCCGCCGGAGGATTTTGCGCCACACGTTAAGCGGTTGGCCGCTCTATAACGACTGGCACACCATGGCCCGCACAGCGTTAGTCACCCTGTTGCTGAGTAGCACAGCCGTTCTGGCATACATCGGCTACCGCGCCCTCGATCTCGTGCCCATCCCGCCCGAACCTGTGGCAGCCCTCTTCGCGCCGGCAGAACCCGTAGAGATGCTTCCCGAGTTCACGCTGGAGAATGCCGCCGGCGTTCCGCGGTCGATCCGGAGCTGGCCCGGCAAGGCTTTGATCGTCAACTTCTGGGCAACCTGGTGCGCGCCCTGCCTCAGGGAGATTCCGCTGCTCGTCGAGTATCAGAACACACAACGTGAAGGTTCCCTGCAAGTTGTCGGGATCGCCGTCGATCGGCCGGACCCGGTACACGCATTCATGGAAAACATGGAATTCAACTACCCCGTCCTCATCGGGCAGTCGGATGCGATGGATGCAGCGGCTTCATTCGGAGTGGAGTTCTTCGGCCTGCCGTTCAGCGTCTTCACGGATACCGCGGGCCGGGTACTCGGCGTACACACCGGCGAGTTACACGCCGAGGATCTCGACAACCTCGTGGGCATCCTGGAAGCGCTCGAGACCGGCGACACAGACGTCGCCCGCGCCCGCGCCCGCCTAGCCGGGCGGATGTAGCCGCCACGAACTGAACGCGACTAAGTACGGCTAATTTCGGCGAAAATGGTGTAAACTAGCCTATATTTGCTTCGATCTTCGGATATGGCGCGCTTATTGCTCATCAACGGCCCGAATTTGAGCCTGCTCGGATAGCGGCAATCGGAAATCTATGGGCGCGCCACACTCAAGGAGATCGAGGGGCGCCTGACCGAGCTGGCCGAGGAACGGCGACACGAGCTCTCTTGCTATCAGACCGACGCTGAGCACGAACTACTCAAACGCATCCACGGCGCTCGCGACGAGAATATCGATCTCATTCTCTTCAACCCGGCTGCCTTCACCCATACGAGCATCGTCCTGAGAGACGCGTTGCTCGCTGTCGGAATCCCGTTCATCGAAATCCATTTGTCGAACGTCGCCGCCCGTGAGGATTTTCGGCAGCAGTCGTTTTTCTCCGACATCGCGATCGGGACCGTGGCCGGATTCGGCATTACGAGTTACGAACTTGCGTTAATTGCTGCCGAACGCTATCTCGCGGCTACCTAGTGCCCTGTCCTACACAAGAAAACGCCGCCGAACAACAAGGAATAATATGTGGATATCAGAAAGGTCAAGAAACTGATCGCACTGCTCGAGGAATCCGGGATTGCGGAGATAGAGATCACCGAGGGTGAAGAGTCGGTAAGAATCAGTCGATATTCTCGTGAAGAGCCACCCGCCGCGGGGCTGGCACCGGTTACCACCACTGTCGCGAAACCACGAGTAGTGGAGGCCTCGGTACCCGAGGCGATGCGCTCAGGACACGAAGTAACTGCTCCGATGGTGGGAACGTACTATTCGGGTCCGGCACCGGGCGCGAAACCTTTCATCGAGATTGGTACCGACGTTACCGTCGGCGATACTCTGTGCATCATCGAGGCCATGAAGATGATGAACCAGATCGAAGCCGAGGTCGCCGGCCGGGTAGTCAGCATACTGATCGAGAACGGCGCGCCCGTGGAATTCGGCCAACTCCTGTTCATCATCGAAGAATAGCGGCGCAATGCTCGATAAGGTCCTCATCGCAAATCGCGGAGAGATTGCCCTTCGCGTCGTTCGCGCGTGCCAGGAACTCGGCATTAAAACCGTTGCGGCGCATTCCTCCACCGATGCCAATCTCAAGCATGTGCTCCTGGCCGACGAAACAGTCTGCATTGGGCCGGCAGCATCTTCCCAGAGTTATCTGAATATGCCGGCGCTGATCGCCGCAGCGGAAGTTACCGATGCCGTCGCGATCCACCCCGGTTATGGCTTTCTATCCGAGAGCGCCGACTTCGCGGAGCGGGTTCAGGAAAGCGGTTTTACCTATATCGGCCCCAATCCTGAGACCATACGATTGATGGGAGACAAGATATCGGCCATCCATGCTATGCGAAGCTCGGGCGTTCCCTGCGTCCCCGGCTCGAGCGAACCCCTTGCCGAGGACAACGAAGAGAACGCGCGTCTTGCACATGATATCGGCTATCCCATCATCATCAAAGCGTCGGGCGGAGGAGGCGGACGCGGCATGCGCGTCGTTCACAGCGAAGCGTCGTTGTTCAATGCCATTGCCGTGACGAAGGGAGAAGCTCTCTCCGCATTCGGTAACGACCAGGTCTATATGGAGAAATTCCTCCCGAGTCCGAGGCACGTCGAGTTTCAGGTTCTCGCCGACAGTCATGGCAATGCCATTCACCTGGGCGAGCGAGATTGTTCGATGCAGAGGCGCCACCAGAAAGTCGTCGAAGAGGCGCCGGCGCCGGGGATCACGGAAGAACAGCGCTCGCGCGTGGGAGAACGTTGTGCCGAAGCCTGCCGCGAGATCGAGTACCTCGGGGCCGGGACGTTCGAGTTCCTCTTTCAGGACGGCGAGTTCTTCTTTATCGAGATGAACACGCGTCTGCAGGTCGAACACCCGGTGACGGAGATGGTGACGGGACTGGACATCGTGAAAGCGCAGTTGTTGATTGCCGCCGGCGAGCCGCTCCCGTGGAAACAGCAAGACGTCAACTGGGTCGGGCACGCCATCGAATGCCGTATCAACGCCGAGGATCCCAAGACCTTCATGCCCTCTCCCGGCACCGTGAATCTCTGGCATGCTCCGGGCGGCCCGGGCATTCGTGTCGATAGCCACATGTACAGCGGCTACTCAGTCCCACCGCACTACGATTCTCTGATCGGTAAGCTCATCGCGCATGGCGAGACCCGCCGATCCGCGATCGCGCGTATGACTACCGCGTTAAGCGAGGTCATCGTGGAGGGCATACGAACGAACATTCCCCTTCATCAGGAAATCTTTCAGCACGCCGCGTTCAAGAAAGGCGGTACCGATATCAATTATCTAGAGAAACGCCTCGGACTGAGCTAGCCAGACGTGCCGTGGCATCAGTTAGAACTGTCCCTCAACGCGGCCGAACTTCCTAAGGCAGAGCCCCTGCTGGAACTTGTCGGCGCAGAGGAAATCTCACTCGGAGACGCTGCCCGATCCGATATCTTGGAACCTGATCCCGGCACCACGCCGGTTTGGCCGAACGTCTCCCTCCGCGCACTGTTTCCGACGGAGACGATCGCAGAACTCGCCGGTAGAACGCTGGCGAGCGGGCTCGATCGCGACATTCGAACTCACGTTCGGCAGCTGAACGAAGACGGCTGGCTCGAGACTTCCGCACAGCGACCCATGATACAAGTGGTGGGCGAGCGCCTAACTCTCATCGCCGCGAATCAGGAATGTAATGATCCTGCCCGTGTCGGTGTGAAATTGAATTTCGGTCTTGCGTTCGGTACGGGAGATCATCCGACGACAGCATTATGCCTGGAATAGCTGGACGCGAATCTCGCGCCCGGGACCAGATTACTCGATTACGGCTGCGGCTCGGGCGTGTTGGCGATCGCGGCTTTGAGACTAGGAGCCGCCGCAGCGTGGGCTGTTGACCTGGACCCGCAAGCGCTCACAGCAAGTCATGACAATGCGCGCCTGAACGATATCGAGGACCGGCTCTGGATCGGGTCGCCCACGCAACTCCCCGATCTCGAGGTCGATATACTCGTTGCGAATATCTTAGCCGACCCTCTGCAGGAACTTGCCCTACGATTCCACGATTTCGTCGTGCCCGGTGGTCATATCGTGCTCAGCGGCATCCTGAGCAGGCAGAGTAATGCGGCTCGAGATGCCTACTCCGCGGGCTGTTCGGCCCGTTCTCCGAACGGTACGCGGACGGCTGGGTCTGTCTATCTGCACCCAGAGCCTGATTATGCTCGCTGCGCGCCGATACCGGTGGCGAATACGGATGACTACGCGGTAGAACCTATAGAGTGTATCCTCGGGTACCGAGCTCATGCTTTTTACACGCTGCCCAGACTGTCAGACGACTTTTAGAGTCACCGCCGGTCCTTTGCTCAAGGCGGGAGGCAAGGTTCGTTGCAGCCGCTGCGATGTGATATTCGTCACAGACGACGGGCTGAACAACCCGACCCCGACAACGGAAATCAGTGTCGAGTCCGCGGTAGCGCCAGAGGAAGTGTTAGCGGACTGGGCGACGGATCATGCTTCCAGTACCGACGGTTTCGTCCTTTTGGAAAGCACGGTGGATGCCATGCCCGACGAGGACAGCGCCGAAAGCGAATTGGCCGACGCCGAAGACACAGCCGATGACTCCCCCGACGTGGAGGACGCCGCGAACGGAGAGCCGGACGGCCTGCCCGCCCTGGAAGATCTGGACGAAGCCCTCACGACAACTGCGTCGATTCCCGACACAGATGGTCCTCAGGATGACTGGACCGCATTCTTCAAGCGCGTGAGCGAAGCGCAGGGAGCGGCGACGAATGCGGTAGCGCAACTTCAGGTCACGGCCGAGGATCTCGAAGATAGCAGCCCGGCACCCGACCAGGACCTGACACCCGAGCAGATAGACGTGACGCTATCGGGCGACCATGAGTTGGAGAGCCAGCTTGCGGCTCTCACCAAAGTAGTGCAAGAACCCGAGCAATCGGGGCGACGTACATACCGATGGCTCGTCGGAGCTATCGTCTTGACGATCGCTCTCTTTTTTCAGACGATTCATTACTTGCGAGCCGATCTCGCAACTCATCCAGTGATCGGCTCGGCCGTACAATCTGCCTACGGCATATTCAGTGTATGGCTGACGCCCGAGTGGGACCTATCACAATACGAAATTCTCGATTGGGTCGCAACGGCCGAGTCGGTGGCCGCGAGTGAAGACACGCTGAGTATCGCCGCGCGCATTCATAACAATGGGCCAGATGCGCAGCCGTATCCGAGTATATATCTGCAGCTCAAAGATCGCTGGGATCAAACAGTCGGCAGCCGTATATTCGCTCCAGATGAGTATCTGCCTTCGGATCACGGCGCGGACGGCCTGATGGCAGCCGGAACGACGGTACCGGTAAAATTGGACCTCGTAGACCGGAATGAAGACGCCTACAGCTTCGAGCTGGACGTCTGCATTGAAGCGGCGGCAGGCTCCATTGCATGCGTATCCGATACGGTGTTCGAGTAATTCCGGACCTTCGAACCATGAGAATCGGCGATATCGAGTTTCGCAACTTGATTGCTCTCGCGCCGATGGCCGGCGTGGCGGATGCACCGTTCAGGCGAGTCTGTGCCGATCTCGGGGCCGGAATGACGACCAGCGAGATGATAGCCGCTGATATCAATCTCTGGGAGAGTAGGAAGACTCGGCAGCGGCTGAGGTCATGGGGCAAGCACTTGCCGCATATTACCCAGATCGCAGGGTACGACCCGGAAATACTTGCCGCGGCCGCTCGCCGTGCGCAGGCACAGGGCGCAGCCATCGTCGACATTAATATGGGGTGCCCGGCGAAGAAAGTCTGCCGGCGTCTCGCCGGCTCCTCGCTGCTCAAGGATCCGCGGCTCGTTCGCCGAATCCTGAAGCGCGTGGTCGAGTCAGTCACCGTGCCCGTAACGCTGAAAATCAGAACCGGGTGGTGCCCGGCCTCGCGAAATGGTGTCGTTATCGCACGTATCGCGGAAGATTGCGGTGTCTCCGGACTGACGGTTCATGGTCGTACTCGAAACTGTAAATTCAACGGCGTTGCCGAGTACGACACCATTCGTGCGATCAAGGGTACCGTCACCATTCCCGTCATCGCCAATGGCGACATCGACTCGCCCGAAAAAGCGCGCGCCGTGCTCGACTACACGAGCGCAGATGGGATTATGATTGGAAGAGCCGCACGCGGACGACCGTGGATATTTTCCGAAGTAAAGAATTTTCTCAGTTCAGAGCGAGATGAAAATTCATTCCTTCACTTGCCGTCTGTCCATGATATCATTCTCAATCACCTCGATAGTCTCTACTCCTTCTACGGTGAGTCGACTGGGGTTCGCGTTGGTCGAAAGCATTTATCCTGGTATGCGCAATATCAGGAGAGGGCGGATGTCTTTCGCGATCGGGTAGTGCGTGTCGAGACAGCTCGGGAACAACTCGAACTCACACGGGCATTTTGTAATCGATTTTCACACAAGGCTTCAGCCGAGCGTGTGCGTTCTGGGAGAGAACGCGGTGGTGAAGACGACCAGCAGAAAGAAAACAGCCAGCAAGAAGAAAAAGAAGGCGAGTGCAGCACCGCCTGCTATGGGAGTTCGAAACAAGCCGTTGAGTGCGCTGACCGACGAAGCGTTACGCGGCTATCTCACTAGTCTCAATGGCCATAAGCCTGCGGCACTCTACCAGCTAGTCATGAGTGAGGTCGAA
>PVBE010092470.1_pt1 | contig 13077 bp, 11 predicted proteins | sample 1631181 | NCBI WGS metagenome assembly PVBE01 (sample SAMN08397723, study PRJNA350692) | Marine metagenome, whole genome shotgun sequencing project. | isolation source: water | place: Pacific Ocean | collected 2012-04
CCTTCTCATTCGTGTAGCCAAGAATTGAGGACAGGATTTCGCCGGTGTGCTCCCCCCACTGTGGGGGCGGTGAGTAATGGCGTGGTGAGCCAGATACCCTGATGGGGTTGCCAATTATGCGGTAGGGAGTGTCACCGTATTGTACTGTAGCTACCATGTCCCTCTCCTGAACACCAGGATCTGCGAAGGCCTGCGCCATGCTGTTCACCGGGGAGAAGGGCACATCCGCCCTTTCCAGGGCCTCCAGCCAGTGGGCCGTGGTGTGGGTGCGAAACGCCTCATCCACCATGGGTTGAAGTTCACGGCGGTTTTTCACCCGTTTCTCGGCGGAATCAAACCTGACGTCTTCTATCAGGTCTTCCCGCCCCAACGCTCGCAGCAGGTTGTGAGTCTGATCCGGCGTAATGGCGGCCACCATGATATGGCCATCGGATGTGCGGTAGACACCGGGTATGGGGAGCGCCCAGTGCTTGGTTCCCATTGGGGGTGGCTCCTTCTCCCGGTTGAGGTAGTAGACGCCGTCGGTATATATAAAGGAAAGACAGGGCCGTGTCCAGCAGGCAGGTCTCCACCCTTCTACCGGTGCCGGTGTGCTGCCGTGCATACAAGGCGGCGAGGATGCCGTGAACGGCGAACATCCCGGTGCCTATGTCCACAATAGGCACACCCGGAAACAGGGGGTCCCTGTCCGGTTACCCCGTCCGCGTCATCAGCCCGGTCATAGTATGGGCTATGTAGTCAAAGCCGGGGCGCTTGTGGTGATGACCACTGGCCCCGAAGCCGGTGATGGAGCATGATACTATCTGGGAGTTGATTTCATGGAGTCTGTCATAGTCCAACTCCAGCGCCTCCATAACCCCGGGGCGGTAGTTGTCTATTACCACATCGGAGACGCGCACCAGGTCGTAGAAGACCTCTTTGCCCTGCGTGCTCTTGATATCCAGAATGAGGCTTTTTTGTTCCGGTAGGTCTGGATGGTGCGCAGGTCCTCGTTGCCCACCTTGCGCTCACTGGTGACGAAACGCCCCAGGGTTCGAGGCGTAATTTCCCGGGGTTCTTGCTTGATGACCTCCGCACCCATATCCCCCATAATCATGGTGGCGAACAACCCCGCAGTAGTCCTGGTGAGGTCGATAACCCTGGTGCCGCTCAGGACGCCTTGCTCCGTCGCCATTACCGCCCCCCTTGCCATATATTCACCTAAATCGTGTGTCCCGCTGGTACGACCTTGTTTATATTCCGCCTGAATGGGGTCTGTCAACCTGTAGGTGGGGGAGGGCTTAACGCCAAAATCATTGCGTCGAAACCGGCGGTAGCGGTATGGCATTTAAGCCCTTATTTGCGGACAAGCCGCTGGGGGCAAATTCCTCCCAGATATGTTATACCACGCGTGAACGAGTGGGCATCAAAATGGCTGCGGAACCGCCTGTAGATTACACTGGAAGTGGGGTCTTCCAGACGCCGAAGACCTCCCTAAAAAGATCGCCCACCTCACCGGCGGTGGCGTATGCTTGTACCGCTTCCATGACGGAGGGGATGATGTTCTCCTCTCCTTCGCAGGCCAGGCGCAGCCGGTCCATTGCCGCTTTGGTCTTATCGGTAGCGCGCTCCCGGCGCAGCCTCTGCACCCGCTCTTTTGAAATCTCCCAGACCTTGGGGTTGGAGCGGAAAGCTGGAATCTTATGTGGCTCCTCCTCCATGCGGAAGCAGTTCACCCCAACCACCTTCATGTCTCCATTGTTTACCTTCATCTCCCACTCGGTCATGGCCTTCATAATCTCACGGTGCAGCCAACCGGAGTCTAGGGTCTTGATGAAGCCACCCTGTTTCTCAATTTGCCCCAGGTATTCCCAGGCCCGCAGTTCTATCTCGTTGGTGAGGTTTTCCACAAAGTAGGAGCCGCCCAGGGGGTCCACCACGGCGGGGATGTTGCTCTCAAACTGGAGCATCTGCTGGGTGCGGATGGCCAATAGCTGGGCCTCAGGGGAGGGGATGGAGATGGCCTCGTCGTAGGAGGATACCCCCAGGGACTGCACCCCGGCTAGGGCGGCAGCCAGGGAGTAGCAGGTGGTGCGCACAATGTTGTTTAGGGGCTGCTGGTAGGTGAGGTTGGAGGCGGCTGTGACCACATGGATGCGCATGCGCAGGCTGCGGGGGTCCTTGGCCCCGTAGCGCTCAGAGAGGAGCTTATGCCACATGCGCCGGGCGGCCCGCATCTTGCAGATGTCCTCGAAGAAGTCCCGGCCGCAGGAGAAGTTGACGCCGCCGATTCCCGAGGCGAAGTCATCTATGTTGAGGCGGCCCCGCCTAAGCAACTCCTCAATATATGCAATGGCGTTGGCCAAGACTATGGCCACCTCTTGGGCGGCGGTGATGCCGCTCTCCCGGGCGTTGTAGCCAGGGATGGACACCGGCACCCATTTGGGCACCTTGGTGGCGCAAAACTCTATCAAGTCGCAGTTCACCCGCATACCGCCCATGGGTGTAATCTGGTCCTTGATGGGGCAGGAAAGATAGCTGAGGAGAAAATCTCCCTCTCCGGTGCCCCGTAGCTGTGACAGGGGTATGTCCCGCTTCTGGGCCACCGAGAAGTAGCAGGAGTGGGCGAAGGGAGAGAACTGGGGGATGGCCCCGCCGGGGTGACAGTATGTCTCGTCAATGGGGATACCCTCTAATATCATCTCGTAGTCCTGGAGGGACTGTAGCGGCGGGCCGCATAGGCCTACATCGTGGCTACGGGCCTCCACATCCGGGTGGTCGGCGTCGAACATATGGTAGCTGGTGAGCTGGTCAATCTCCATGATGAAGCCGGTCTCGCCATGGTTCAGGGCGTAGAGGATGCGCTCCCTGGAGTCCTCCGGGGTGCCGTAACCGGTAAGCTCGAAGATGCGCCATAGCCTCTCGCGGTATCCGTTGGGGTAGGGGCCGCGGGTGAAGGGGGCCTGGCCGGGGTCACCCAGGTCACGGTCATAGTCCAGCCCGGCCACATCCTCCGGGCGGTACACTTTCTTTAGCGGTATGCCGGAGAGCGTCTTGAAATCGTTATTCTCTGACTCCATCTTTTCCCCCTACGCAGTATATAGCGGTCTGATATTGACAGGCCCGTTTATTCCCACCCACCCGTCCGAGTATTCTATTTGGGAGGCGAAGCTTCTTGGTGGCCCCCTGGGGTGTGGCATCAAAACTACAGATTGTCACCCTGTCCGAAGGACTCTCCGCTTTGCGGAGTCCGATATTGTCTTCGGACCGGACTCCTTTGGGGAGTGTAGATAAAGGTCTTAGATTCTTCGCTGTGCTCAGAATGACATGCCGATGTTGTGATGTCGCCACTACCACGACTCCCTTTAGCAGCCCAACTCCCGTGCGATTATCCATTTTTGGATTTCGGTGGTGCCGTCGGCTATTGTGCAGGCTCGTATGTCTCGGTAGTAGCGGGACACGGTGCACTCGTCCATGAACCCCACCCCGCCGTGCACCTGTATGGCCCGGTCTGCCGCCTTCCGGGCCGATTCGCAGCAGAAGTACTTGGCCATGGAGCTTAAGGTACGGTTAACGGTTCCCTCGTCTACACTGCGGGCTGCCTTGTCCCTAAGCAGACGGCTTAGCTCCGCCTCCAGGGCCATATCTACCAGAATACCTTGTACGAACTGGAACTGAGAGAGGGGCCGTTTGAAGGCCACCCGCTCCCGGGCGTAGCTTAGGGAATCCTCCAAGCAGGCCGTGTGTAGGCCTAGAGCGGCGGAGCTGATATTGATGCGGGCCTCGGCGAACAGTTTCTCTACGGTGTAGCGCCGCCCCACACCCCGCTGGCCGATTAGATTTTCGGCTGGAACCCGGCAGTCCTCAAAGACCATCTCCCTGGTGTCCGAGGAGCGCCACCCCAGCTTCTGGTAGGCGGGCATGACGGAGTAACCGGGGCTGCCGGCGGGCACCAGGATGGAGCTGAATTCCCCGGTGGCCCGGTCGGTCAGGGCTACGACAACGGTGCACACATTGTTCTGCAGGCCGCCGTTGGTGATGAAGGCCTTGGCGCCGTTGATGACCCAATACCCATCCTGGAGGGCGGCGGTGGTCTGGATGGAGGCGGTATCCGAGCCAGCCCCGGGCTCGGTGATGGCGGCGGAGGCCGTGGCCCGAGCCTCCGCCACGGGGCGGATGAAAGGCCCGCTCCACTCCCGTAGCTGCTCCACAGTGCCCATCTCCACGAGTTGGTGGCCGGTGGACACGGCCACGAACAGGGTTACCGCCAGGGACATGTCCGCCCGGCCCAGTTCTTCCAAGGCCAGGCACCAGGAAAGGTAGTCCGACTCGGTGCCGCTGAACTCCCGTGGGAAGCGCATGCCGGATATTCCCAGTTCCCCTATGCGATGGTAGAGGTGGTAGTCAAACTGGCTGGTGCGGTCGCGCTCGGCAGCGCCGGGGGCCACCTCTCGCGCGGAAAAATCCCGCGCCAGCTTGCGGGTAGCCTCCTGGGATTCGGAGTAGTGGAACTCCATGGGCCTGACCCCCTCCGGGCTATTTATCGCTCATAGCATAGCACCGGCGCGTCCAGGGGCGCAAGGCTCTTTCCGTTCCGTTGACCACCCTCTCTCTTGGTATTAGAATGTGTGTGGCCCCCTCTTTCGGTATTAGAATGTGTGGCCAAGGAGTGGTGATATGAAGGGTTTACTACGGTCTCTGCTACCGGTGGTGGGCTTGGCGCTGCTGATTGGCGGGTGTTCCTCTCCTCCGGCCCAGTTTGAGGTGACTGACCTGAATGTCCAGCCCCCTGAAGCGATGCCGGGGGAGAAAGTGGCGGTCAGTATAATAATAAGGAATACCGGCGGAAACGCTGGCAGCCAACTGATGACTCTTAGAATGAACGGGGAGGCGGTTGAGACCAGAGATGTCCAGGTGGAGGCTAAGACTACGGAGCGGGTCGATTTTGAGGTCGACCCCCAGGCCCCTGGGTTCTATCTAGTGGAGCTGGGTGGCTTGAGCGGGTCATTCACGGTCACTATGGGGCTTGCCCAGGTCATCGCGACGGCAAGCGAACGGATGGCTGGGCTACGCTCTTTCCACTTTGTGTTAGAGCATGAGGGGGCGGGCACCCCGCTGGCCGCCGGGCTGGAGATGCGACGGGCGGAGGGGGATGTGGTCGTGCCTGACAGGCTCAGGGCCACCATAGACGGCCTCGCTTTGGGCATGTCTGTACAGGTGGATGCAGTACTTATCGGGGATGCTGTCTACATGACTAACCCGCTGCCCCCGGGAAACTGGCAGTCCTTTTCCAGTGGAACAAGTCCCGTGGGCTTCTTTGACCCGCAGACCGGGGTGGCTGCCATGCTCAGGGGGATGGCTGACCTTACACCATTGGGCGATGGCGATATGGGGGGCGCGACAGCGTATCATATATCGGGCCGGGTTCCCGCAGACGCTCTGGAGGCGATCACCGGAAGCTCCGTGCCGGGGGCCGAGATCCAGGCGGAGCTGTGGGTGGGCAAGCGAGACTTCAACCTGCTACAGGCCAAGCTAACGGGTAAGATTACCGCTTCCGAGAGCGCTGGCATGGTGCGCTGGCTCCACTTCTCCCAATTCAATCAAGAAATCCTGATAGAGCCGCCCATGTGAGGTGTCCGGGTTGATCCGAGCGGCACGCCCTCGTATAACATCAGCCCCTCTTCTAATGACGGTTGTGCTTAGCGCCGTATTTCTGGCCGCCCTGGACCAGACGGTGGTCGTGACGGCCCTGCCCAGCATCATGCAGGACATCCGCCTGCCGGTGACCAAGCTGGAAAAGGCCATGTGGATTATCACCGGATACCTGCTGGGATATACATTTGCAATGCCCCTCATGGCCCGCCTCTCCGATGTATACGGCCGTGTCCGCGTGTTTGTTGTGGCCATGCTCCTATTTATGGGGGGGTCGGTGTTGGTGGCTGCCGGGGAGAGCCTGAGCTGGCTGATAGGCGCCCGGGTCATACAGGCAATCGGGGGTGGGGCAACACTGCCGGTTACAATGGCCATTGCGGCGGACATCTTCCCCGACCGCCGGCGGGCCATGGCTCTGGGTCTCATAGGAGCCGTGGCCGAGGCGGGGGGCGTGCTGGGGCCCCTGTACGGGGGGCTTCTCATCAGCTTCGCCGGGTGGCGGTGGATTTTCTGGGTTAACCTGCCACTGGGCCTCCTAATCGTTGTGCTGCTGGTATGGCTGATGCCGCCCACTCCGCGGCTACGAGTTCCCGTGGACTATGTCGGCGGGCTGCTGATAGCGGGGTGCCTGGCGCTGCTCACCTTCGGCTTGTGGCAGGAGGTGGGCAATGTTCGTCCCCTGTGGCAAACGGCGGGGTTGGTGGCTGCCTCGCTGGCTTTACTGGCCGCCTTCACCATGCGGGAGAGGTGGGCCACCTATCCTCTGCTTGAGCTGTCCCTGTTCCGGCGGCTGACTTTCGCCGCCGCCAACGGGGCACATTTGCTGGTGGGCGGAGCACTGATGATAGCCATGGTCAATGTGCCGCTGATGACGGATACCGTGTTGGGACAGCCACCTTTGGAGGGGGGTTTGAGGCTCATGCGCCTTAGCGGGGCCATCCCCTTCGGGGCTGTGGTGGGGGGCTTTCTCTGTGGGCGGTTCGGCTACCGGCCGCCCATGTTCCTGGGATTGGGGCTCGTGTCCCTGGGTTTCTACTGGCTGAGCGGCTGGGGGTTGGACATAGCCGACCCCGCCATGACGGTCCACCTGGCTACTACTGGGTTTGGCTTTGGTCTGGTGATTGCCCCCATTTCGGCGGCGGTAATAGACCAAGTGGGCGAGGCGCGAAGGGGGGTGGCGGCGGCAGTGGTAACCCTGAGCCGGATGGTTGGCATGATGGTGGGACTCTCTGTGCTCACCTCCTGGGGCATGGGCCGCTATGGTGCTGTGACCTCCGCCATTCCCTTCCCCTTTCCCCAAGCAGGCGAAACCGCTGCCCAAGCCCAGCAGCGCCTCATCCTCTACCAGGAGCAGGTCACCCAGGCCACTTTGGGCCTGTTCAACAACCTCTTCTTGGCGGCAGCCGTAGTAACGGCAATGGCCCTGCTGCCTGCGATACTGATGGCCCGACGCAGGTGAGTTAGGAGCCCCACCAGAACGGCGGCTAGGCCCATGATACACATTCTCATTATTGGAAGCACAGGGAGGTCGCGACCGTTCACTATGGGATGCACTGCTTAACCTTGAGGTATGGACAACACGCCTCCGAAAAAGGCAAAATGAGGGCCAGCAGGAGGTGAGTGTATGAAAGCGCTGGTCATCGGCGGCACCGGGCCTACCGGACCCTTCATCGTGGACGGCCTGCTGGCCCGGGGCTATCAGGTAACAATCTACCACCGAGGCACCCACGAGATTGAGTTCTCCGGTCCCGTAGAGCACATCCACGGCGATCCTTTCAGCCGGGACGACCTGGAACGGGATCTGGCACCCCGCCGGTGGGACCTGGTGATAAGTAACTACGGCCGACTGCGCTACATAGCTCATGTGCTTGCCGGGCGCACCCCCCGCTTCATAGGCATCACCAGCCCGGGCGGCTACTTAGGTTTCCGAGATGCTGCCCACAACCCGGATGGACTGGCCGTACCGATTCATGAGGACGCTACCCTTATCGAAGATCGGAATATAGATAACTTCGGCTTTCTGATTGCCGATACGGAGCGCCAACTCATGGCGGCCCACCAGCGGGGCGACTACCAGGTGACCGTGCTGCGCTACCCCAGGGTCTATGGCCCTCGCCAACTCATCCCCGACATGTGGCCCATCGTGAAGCGGGCCATCGACCGCCGCCCCCACATCGTGGTGCCAGGCGCCGGTCTGCGTATCCGGGCCATGGGATATGCCGAAAACATGGCCCATACCGTGCTGCTGGCGGTGGACAAGCCCCAGGCCTCCGGCCAGATTTACAATGTGGCCGATGAGCACTACCTCACCCTGAAGGGAAGGGCTGATCTGATAGCCAGATTCGTGGGCCACGAATGGGCGGTGGTGGAGGCGCAGCACCCGTGGGCAGAGGCTCTGGCTTTCTCATACGCCGGGCCTGAGTATCACACCATGCTTGACATATCCAAAATAAAGGGCGAGTTGGGATATCGGGATGAGGTCGCCGCAGAGGAGGGGGTGAGGCGCACGGTGGCCTGGCTGGTGGAGAACCACGCAACCGTTATTACCGAGCGGGCGGCTAAGGTCTTGGGGGACAGCTACGATTACGACCTTGAGGACAGGTTCATCAACGCCTACAGGGAGCACATGGATGCTCTATCGGCCGCCTTTCCAACCCCACCGCCGCCGCCGATATACGAGTACCTCTACAGGGAGTAGTGTATAAAGTCCAACTCGGCTCCGATATGGCCCCAGTGGAAGCCATTGTAAAAGAGCCATGCTGAGCTGCCGCCACATATTTCTCTTGGTTGCCCTTGCCTAAGCAAGCGAATCGCACGGCGCGGGTCATTTCAGCAGTGGCTGGATTAGCTTCGCTTACTAAGCAAGCTATCCCCTTATGGGTACTTTCGAATAGGACTATCCCGCTATTGCAAAATGGTTCCAACACGGAGTCAGAAGGCTCGCTGTATGTGTCAAGCAGTACCTCGACCGGTTGGTTGGAGAATTGCCGGCGCCACGGGAATACCCTAGTCCTATTAAGGCTCGTATTATCCAGCAAGTCCAGCAAGTATTGACGTATCGCCTGCCGGTCGATGAGCAGTCGGTCTATGTTTGGGAGCAACCCCTCCTGACTGTCCATCCGTGAGCCTGTTTCGTTCGCGCTATTGGTTTCATCCGGCCAACAATCAGTACCCGTAGAACTCCTGGGTCTGGACATCGGTGTAGGGGTCTGTTATGACATTTACTAGAGCGGGGACCCCGGCTTTGAAGGCACGCTCCAGGGCGGGGCGGATATCCTGAGGCCTCTCCACCTGCTCCCCATGGCAGCCGAAGGCCTCCGCCATCTTATCGTAGCGCTGGTGGCCCAGGTACTGGCCGGGGACTTTTTTGCCCTCCACCAAGGTCTCCCACGAGGCGTTGTTGTTGACCACCACCACCAGTGGGATATTGTTGCGCACCGCGGTGTCCATCTCCATGGCGTTCATGCCGAAGCCGCCATCGCCGGAGAGTGTCAGCACCTGCAAATCGGGGCGGGCGACCTTGGCCCCCAAGCCGAAGGGCACCCCCACGCCAATGCAGCCAAAAGGGCCGCAGTTGAGGCGGTGGCGGGGGGAGTGGGTGGGGATTATCTGCCGGCCCCAGTTGAGGGTGACATGCCCATCCACGGCCAGGATGGCGTCCCGGTCCAAGAAATCGGCCACCTCCTTACAAAGCCGCATGGTAGTGATGGGCATATGGTCCGAGATTAGTTCCGGCTGTAGCTTGGCCCAGCGGCGGGCGTTGTCTTGGCGCAGCTTATCCACCCACGGGGAGGAGCCCCAACCCCGCAGTTTGCCCCTAGCCTCCTGCGTAAGCTGCTGGAGCACCATCTTGGCGTCTCCCACGATACCCAGGTCCACAGGGCGGTTGTGGCCGATGTATTCAGCGTCTATGTCCACCTGGATTACTTGGGCATCCGGGGCGAAGCGGGGGGCACGCCCGAAGGAGAGAATCACATTGAAACGGGTGCCGATAACCAGCATTACATCCGCTTCCCGGAAGGCCAGGCTGCGGGCACCGGGGAAGCATAAGGGGTGGTCTTCAGGTATAATGCCCCTGCCTTGGGGGGTGGTGTAGAAGGGGATACCGGTGGTATCCACGAACTCCCGCAGGTCCTCGGCGGCATCGGACCACAGAGCGCCGGAGCCGGTTATCACCACGGGGCGTTGGGCATCAGCCAGCATGTTTATAGCTTGGGAAACGAGGCCTGGGTTGCCCTGTGGGCGTGGTAGTGGTGGGGCCTGGGGAGGAAAATACACATCACCCTCCTCCAACCGCTGGTGGAGCACATCGCCGGGCAGGTCTACATACACCGGGCCGGGGCGGTTGCCCCGTGCATGCTGGAAGGCCATGTGTATGTACTCCGGAATCCGCTTGGCGTCATGAACCCGTCGTGACCACTTGGTGATGGGTTTCATCATCTCCACTTGGTCCATTTCTTGGAAAGCCTCCAACTCCGACTGGGACTCGGCACTGGAACCGCCCAACACTACCAGGGGAGCGGCATCGGCGAAGGCTGTGGCCACACCGGTGGTCAGATTGGTTACACCGGGCCCGGAAGCTGCGGAGCATAACCCGGGCTTGCCCCGCACCCGGCCCCAGGCGTGGGCTGCCATTGCGGCGGCCTGCTCGTGGCGCACATCAACCAGCTTTAGCTCTTCAAAGGCGGCGGCCATAGTGAACCGCACCATGGGACCTCCGGTGAGGAAAAACAGGGCTTCCGCCCCTTGCTGTTTCAGTGCCCGGGCTACTAACCGAGAGCCGGTGGTTGATGCCATAGCGCTCCTTTCAGGTATCAAGAAATATTGGCCCTATTTTAAGTCCCCTGAGGGTTTAACACAACCACTACCATAAACCAATAAGATGGGGAGCCCTTTGGGCCGCCGACATGCCCGATTTGATGCTGCGGTGGGACGAGGGGTGCTTTGGGCCAGGATACCGTGACGCTGTTCCGGGAGGAGGTTGAGATGCTGCCGTTAGGGGGCATCAGGGTGGTGGAACTGATTGTCGGGATGGAAGGGTAGCAAAGGTGGATAATATTGCCTCCTACGAGGTTAAAGGGCTCGGATAAGACGCTGGGAAGGAGGTTCCAGATTAAAAGTATTGGATACGGACGCTGTGGGCTGCAAATAAGTATATGAGCAGGTTTGACAACTGGGCCACCCGCGCCTCAGCGCCCTTATTCATGTCATGGTCACTGCCGAAGATATAGGTTGCATCTTCCGTCAACGCCTTCTTCCAGGCGTGAATCCGGCCGGGATGGACTTCGAATCGGCTGGCTAACACGGCGGTTTTTTATCGCCTTTCAGTACTTCCAGAGCTACCCTAGTTTTATATGATGGGCTGTGTTTACTTCGGTTCTGTTTCATGTCATGCTCCTCCTGCCTTTGTTACTTTAAGGAACAGAACCCACTCTTAACTACTTGCCCAGTTTTTGGGGTCCATTTCACCCCCACCAAAGAGGCTCTGCCCCATTGGAAACTCTGTTAATAAACAGCCTATTGCGGTTTGTTGACCGGGTGGTCGGCCTGGCTTTACAATCTTCGAGGGATCACGACATGGGATATCAATATTGATTACCCGCGAATGCTCAAAACTGCCAACTCCTACTGGTATCGTAGAGGCTTGAGACGGGAAGAGGGCGCAAGCAAGAAGGAGCAGAATGAACTTCTTTGAGGAAGAGATTGCAAAACTCAGCCGAAGGGTCAAGAAGATAGAGGAAACCCCTCTGCCCGGGAAGCTTAAGAGCAACAAGCTGCTCTATGAGGTGGAACTGGAACTGCGCCAGCAGCAGTTGGAGGCGTGGCACCTGAAAAGGCCCTTCGTAGAGCCAGGGCTGTTTCAGCCCCTGCTCCAAGCCCTGGGCTTTGAGATTGGTGACTATATCATGGCTGCTGACCGCACCTCACACGCTGACCAGCACTTTGATACCGTACGTACCATGGGTTTCCCGGACTCCCTGTGTGACCGCACCATAGTCCAACTGGCCATGATTAACGGCCAGCACATGCCGCCTCCGGTCTTGGTGGTGATGCACAATAATGCTTGCGAGGCCATAAAGTTATCGGCCAACGCCTTGGGCCGGCTCAGCGACTCACAGATGTACGCTGTAGATGTGCCGGTAAACGCAGAGGAGAGCCCGGTGGAAACGCTGGTCGGGGTTAGCTGAGACTTGCACTAGGGATGGCGATATCAGAGGCGGTGTGGCCGTCTCTCCGGGAACAATTACTCTAAAAGGGAGAGTGCATGTTTTACGAGGACTTTGAGGTAGGGCAAAGATTTGCGGGTACATCCATCACGGTCACTGAGTCTCATATCGTCCAGTTCGGCACCCTTACTGGGGACCTGCACCCGTTTCACATGAACGATGTGTATATGAAGGCTACCCCGTTCGGGCAGCGCATAGCGCACGGCATGCTTACGGCCTCGCTTGCGTTGCCCAGTATAGTGCCGTTGATGGGCAAGGATGCCGCCAGCCATTTAGCGGACCACTTCACCTTTCGCAACCCGGTGCTTATCGGTGATACCATCACCACCGAGTGCCAGATAACGGAGAAGGAGCCCAAGCGGAAATGGGGCGTAGTACACTTCCGCTTGCTCACCAATAACCAGAGGGGGGAGTTGGTGATGGAGGCGGAATCCGTAATGGCCTTGAAGTACGGCCCCGGGGGTGGGCCTACCACGGGCTGAGCGACTATTCCCTCACCTGACCAGCAGCAGGGGCGCTTTGGCTTCCCGCATCACGCGGTCGCTGACGCTGCCGAACACCCATCGGCCCACGCCGCTGCGGCCATGGGTGGCCATAATTACAAGGTCAACCCCATTCTTTTCGGCGAAGTCCACTATTTCATCAGCGGGCTGGCCCTGTGTAACTGCTATGTTGACCACTAAGCCCTGCTCCCGTAGCGACTTAGCTACACCCTCCAGGTACTCCTTGGCCACCTTCTCTCTCTCCTTATACACCCTGCAGATGAACTCCTGGGTGACGCCTTCTCCGATTGGCATAGGCTCCACAACTCGGAGTAGCCACATCCTTGGCACGGAACAGTCCTTGGCTAGGGTGGTGGCATGGGACAGGACGCACTCCGAAAGCGGAGAGCCATCTAGGGTGACTAATAGCTTGTTATACATCTGCGGACCTCCTCCGCTATTGCTAAGTCTGTCTAATAATATTAGACCACGCTCACCCCCGAGCTAGCACAAGAAGCCAGTAGGAGTAAGACCGCCACAGATACCACCCCCTTTCTAGGACTCCTCCTGATATCCAGGTTTGTCAAAACATTGTGCCGTATATCGCGTAATATGTAATATAGTTCACTATGTTCCTATCCAGGCATGCCGCTGCATCCCTTTCATGGTCTGTGATGTATGTCGCATTTGCGTGATTCCCCATCTGATTTCCAACTCCTTTGGGTGCCGTTAGGCAG
>PVBE012749619.1_pt1 | contig 13077 bp, 9 predicted proteins | sample 1631181 | NCBI WGS metagenome assembly PVBE01 (sample SAMN08397723, study PRJNA350692) | Marine metagenome, whole genome shotgun sequencing project. | isolation source: water | place: Pacific Ocean | collected 2012-04
CCCTACGGCAAGCACCGTCCCTTCCAATACGAGGTTTTCCACGGCAACGCGGGCGTCAAGCCGGAATGGATATCGAGTTACACCGCCTTCGAGTCTCCCGATCCGCTCTACTGGGTGCCTCATGGCTATGCCGTGATCAACGTGGATATCCGCGGCGCCTTGCACTCCGAGGGCGACTCGACCTTCTGGTGTCACGACGAAGGCGACGACGGCTATGACCTGATCGAGTGGATGAGCGAGCAGGCGTGGTGCAACGGCAAGGTCGGAATGGCCGGCGTTTCCTACCTCGCCATCGCCCAGTGGCAGATCGCGGCCAAGCAGCCACCCCACCTTGCCGCGATCAATCCCTGGGAAGGGTTGAGCGACATGTACCGGGAGTTCTGCTTTCATGGCGGAATTCCGGAACGGGCGTTCTCGCCGATCTGGCAGAAGTCGGTCTCGTACTCGCTGAACCGGGTCGAGGACGTCGTGGCGATGATGAAAGAGCATCCGCTGTTCGACGAATACTGGGCCACCAAGGTCGCCGACTTTTCGAGGATCGAGGTGCCGGCCTATGTGGTGGCCAGTTGGACGGATCAGGGGCTCCATCTGCGCGGGACGCTAGAGGCTTACAAGGGGATTTCATCGAAAGACAAGTGGCTGGAAATCCATGGCCGGAAGAAGTGGCAATATTTCCACCAGCCCGAAAGCGTGGAAAAGCAGAGAGCTTTCTTCGATCGTTTCTTAAAGGGCATCGACAACGATGTGACCCGTTGGCCCAAAGTCCGGCTGGAAGTTCGTAATCGGCACTATTCGGGCAGATTCAGAAACGAAAAGGAATGGCCGCTTGCGCGCACCGAGCACAAGAAGCTTTTCCTCGACGCGCGCACGCGATCCATGAAATCGACGCCGGCGAAGGTCAGATCCAAGGCCAGCTACGACGCTCCCGGCGACCAATCCCGCAGCCCGGCCGCGTATCATCGCGAACGGGTGGAATTCGACCACGTTTTCCGCCGAGCCACCGAGCTGATCGGCCACATGAAATTGCGGCTCTGGGTCGAGGCCGTCGGCGCCGACGACATGGATATTTTCGTTGCTATCCAGAAGTTCGACCGGCACGGCGACTACGTCCCGTTCGCGGCATTCAATACGATGGAGGACGGCCCCGTCGCGCTCGGCTGGCTGCGCGCCTCGCACCGGGAGCTCGACGACGAACGTTCCGCGCCCGACCAGCCGTGGCTTCTGCATCGGCGAAATCTGAAGCTCGAGCCCGGCACCCCCGTACCGGTCGAGATCGAGATCTGGCCATCCGCGACCCGATTTGCCGCGGGCGAGCGGTTGCGCCTGGTGGTGCAAGGCAGCGATATCTACAAATATGCCCCGTGGTTGGTACTGGCTGGACACCCCGAAACGATCAACAAGGGGGAGCACGTGATCCACACCGGGGCCAGGTTCGACTCCCATTTACTCATTCCGGTCATCCCGACAAAGGGCTGACGCGGGGCGAACGGAAGCGGTCAGCCCTTCTTTTTCTTCCGTTTGAAATGGCCGAGGCCGGGCCGGTAGGACTTTTCGTCGAGGAACTGGCGCATGCCTTCCTCGCGGCCGTCCTCCTTGTCGTTGTATTTGAGGGCGTCGCTCTTGGCGTTGAGGTAATCGGCCGCCTCGGGCTCGTTCATGAAGCGCACCGCGCGGATGGCCTCCTTGGTATAGCGCATGGCCGCGGGGCTCTTCTGCATCAGGAGCTTGGCGAGCTTCACCGTCTCGGGCTTGAGCTTCGACTTGGGAACGGACTTGTTGACCATGCCGATTTCCATTGCGCGCTTGCCGTCGAAGGTCTCGCCCGTGACCGCGTAATAGATGGCGTTTCGGTAATTCATCGTCTGCGCCACGTTCCAGCTGACGATGCCGCCGGGTAGAATCCCCCAGTTGATTTCGGAAAGGCCGAACGTGGCGTTATTGGCGGCGATCGCGAAATCGCACGCACAAACCTGGGTGAACGCGCCGCCGAAGCAGAACCCGTTGACCATGGCGATGGTCGGCTTCGGAAAGCGCGACAGCTTCTGCCAGCGCCATTGGTTCGAGGCCTGACGCGCCTTGTGCCGAGCCGCCGGGTCAGCCGTGGTTCCGCGGAAATAAAGCTTGATGTCCTGGCCGGAGCTGAAGGTGTCGCCGGCCCCCGTCAGGACCAGAACCTCGGTTTGCGGATCGACCGCTAGCTGGTCCAGGGCCTCGTTCATCTCGACATGGAGCTGAGGGCTCATGGCGTTGCGCTTTTCGGGGCGGTTCATGATCAGGTAGGTAATTCCGCCGTCGCGCTCGATCTTGACGGTTTCGAACGGGCTCGCCGAAGCGGCCTTGGGCTTTGAGCGGGACTTCGGCTTCGACTTGGGCTTGGGCTTCGATTTCGTCGTGGCAGCGCGCGCCATCACTATCTCCCTGAATTTCCAATATCCGCACGAAGCAAGAGCTGCATCAATCCGCCGATCTTGTTTCAGCCGTGCCGCATTGTCACGCGGCTTCGTCGAGATCGGACTTGTAAGGCGGGAAATGCGGACGTAGCCTCGATGGATTAAGCGCCGGCACGTGATGCCGATGACCATAGCGGAATTCTGATTTGTTCAAGCGTCTCGACTCCCTGCTCCAGGCCAAGTCCATCGCGATCGTCGGTGCGTCGGAAAGGGCGCGCTGGCCCAACGTCATCTATGCCAACCTCCGCGACGGTGGATATTCCGGCAAGATCTATCCGGTAAACCCGCGCTACGGCGAGCTATGGGGGATGCCGTGCTACCCCGGTCTCGACGCGCTGCCGGAAGCGGCCGAGCACGCCCTCGTCGTCGTGCCGGCGGCCCGCGTGCTCGACGTCATCGAAGCGGGCGTGAAATCCGGCCTCAAGTCCGCCACCGTCTACGCCGCCGGCATCGGCGACGGAAAGATGCCGGAGGCGCATGTGCGCGGCCGGCGGCTGAAGCAAATCTGCGAGGAGACGGGCCTCGTCGTCGGCGGCCCCAACTGCATGGGCGCCGTCTCGTGGCGCGAAAAGCTGTTCCTCTATCCCAACGAAAACTTGCCCAAGTTCGGGCCGGGTCCGGTCGGCGTCGTGTTCCAGTCCGGCGGCACGCTCCAGTTCTGGGTGCAAACGGCCGGGGAGCGGGGACTTCGGTTCTCCTATGCGGTAACGAGCGGCAACGAGCTTAATGTCGATCTCTCTGACTACGTGAACTTCCTGGTCGATGACCCCGAGACGAAGATCATCGCCCTGTTCCTCGAGGGCATCCGCAAGCCCGACGCTTTCAGGGCGGTTGCCGCGCGGGCGCTCGAGGAGGGCAAGCCCATCGTCGTCATCAAGACCGGACGGACCGAGCTCTCGCGTGAGGCGGCGGAGTCCCATACCAGCGCCATCGGCGGCGACTGGGCCGCCTTCGAAGCCATGTGCGAGCGCTACGGCATCGTCGTCTGCCCGACGCTCGACGACTTGATCGAGACCCTGCTCGCCTTCCAGCAACCGCGCCTGCCCAAGGGACCCCGCATCGGCTTCGTCACCACCTCGGGCGGGACCGTGGACCTGCTGTTCGATTACGCCGAGGATACAGGCGCGGTCATGCCGCCGTTTTCCGCCGCGACGATCGAGCGCATTGAGCCCGAGATCGCGGAGGAGATCACGATCAAGAACCCACTGGATTCGGGCATCCCCAGGGACGTCGAGACACTCGCCATGTTCTGCGAGGCGGTGCTCGACGATCCCGAAATCGACATGCTCGCCTTCGCGGCACGGCCGGAGCGTTTCAGCGCCGGCGACGAAGGCCCGATCACCGACCTGATGTCGCGTTCCGACAAGCCGATGCTCGCCTTCGAGCGCATGCGCTATCCCATGGACGCGAAGGGAGTGGAAACGCAGGACCGTCTCGGTGCCCCCTTTCTCCAGGGCCTGCCCGAAACGCTCCGGGCACTCAATGCACTCCACTTCTATGCCGAACGCACGGGTAAGGCGCCGCGGACGCCGCCCGAGCCGACCGGCAGCGCCGCCAATCTGGAGGGTGCCGCCTTCGAACGACTCCTGAATGCCAACGGCGTCAACCTGCCGCGGAGCGCGTTCGTCGGCTCGGCGGAGGATGCCGCGAAAGCGGCGGCGGAGATCGGATTTCCGGTGGCACTCAAAATCGTCGCGCCCGCGTTTTCGCACAAGACCGAAATCGGCGGCGTCCTTCTCGGCATACAAACCGCGGAGCAAGTGGCAGAAGGGGTTGCGACGCTGGCATCGCGCCTTCGCGCGGCGGATGCGCAAGCGGAGATCGACGGCTTCCTGGTCCAGGAAATGGCCAGCGGCGTGGAGATCATCGCCGGCTGCCGCGAGGATCCGATCTATGGCCCAGTGGTCCTGGTCGGTGCGGGCGGCGTCCTGGTCGAGTTGGTGCGCGACGCCTCCATGCGCCTGCTGCCGGTCGGAGAGGATGACGTGCACGCCATGATCGGCGAGCTAAAGGCGGCCGATATCCTCGCCGGTTTTCGCGGAAGCGAAGCCGCGGACGTGAGCGCGCTGGTGCGGGCGGTGGTCGGACTGGGTGATATATTTCTCGATCACCGCCATCTGCTCGCCGACCTCGAAGTCAATCCGCTGATCGTGCGGCCCGAGGGACAGGGAGTCGCCGCCGTCGACGTGCGTCCGGTCCGGCGCTAGACCGCCCGTCAGTCGTCGGGGCGCTTGTAATCCAAGTTCGGTCCGCCCTTCTGTGACTCGAGATAGGATTCGACGTCGCTGGTCGGATCCATGGCGCGGCGCATCCGCGCACCGACCAGCTGATCGAGCTGAATCGCCTGGGATACCGACAGGTCGCGTCCCATCTGAACGGTGATCTTGGAGTGCTCCAGCGGCGCCAGAGGGCGCGACGCGATCTCGCGCGCGATGCCGGTCGTCGTGTCCTCGAGCTCCGCGCCGGGTACCGACTGCGACGCGATGCCGAGATCGTCCGCCTCCCGGCCCGACAGGTTGCGGCCAACCAGCTGGATATATGCCACCTTCTTGATCGGGATTCCGCTATGGACGAGCGTGCTGGTCACGAGCTGGCCGAAACTGCCACGCAGGATCTCCGGCATGCCGAACTGCGAGTCCTCGGCGGCGAAGACGAGGTCGTGGCAGTTCACGATCCCCAGCGCGCCGCCGAGGCAGTAGCCGTGGACCTGCGCGATCATCACGCGGGGATACGCGCGCAACGCCTCGGCCAGCTGGATCGTCGGGGTAGGCCGGTCCCAATCCCGCGGCTCGCCGGAGCTGACCGACCGAAGGAAGTGCAGATCAAGCCCCGAGCTGTAGGCCGTCCCGGCCCCCTTGGTGATGACCACCTTGAGCTCGCGATCTTCGCGAATAATCTCCAGCGCTTCGAAAAATGCCGCGACGAGCGGCCCGTTCAAGGCGTTGCGTTTCTCCGGACGGTTCAGGACGATCCGGGCCACCCCCGCATCGTCGAGCCGCTCCAGAACGAGCTCCGGCCATTCCCTGATGGTTTGCCATGTATCAGCCATTCGGGTCCTCCCACGTATTGGTCATACCAACGTCCACTAACCGTGACCGTTGGCACATCCTTCGAGACGCTCGCTTCGCTCGCTCCTCAGGATGAGGTCTCGCCCTTTGGTCAGGACAAGGCCTCGCTCTCTAACAAGATTTCCACCTCATCCTGAGGAGCCTGCGGAGCAGGCGTCTCGAAGGATGTGCCACGGGCGAGGTAGCCGTGACAGACGTTGCAACGAGCCAGCGACAACGACCCTTGGGTTCATTCGGCACCGAACCCCATGCCCACCAGCCGTCGCCCTACAGGGTCCGCATCGTGTTCTGACCGAGCGCATTCATGAAAGGTGTCGACCGACATCCATGCGGATCCATTCGCCGGTCATGGTATCGGCCGTCTCGATCAGCCACAGAGCGGTCGCCGCGACGTCCTCCGGCATGATGGCGCGGCGCAGCGGATAGGTGTTTTCGGCCTCCTCGATGCGGCGTTGATAGCCCTCCTCGCCCAGGATGTTGAGTGTCCAGTTGCCGAGCAGCCCGCCGGGGCAGACGGCGTTGACCCGGACCTCGGGCGCCAGGACGCGGGCGAGCGATATGGTCATCGTGTTGAGCGCGCCCTTGGACGCGCAATAGGCGATGGAACTACCGGCCGCGCGCCAGGCGCCGACCGACGAGATATTGACGATGGCGCCGCTTCCAGCCTCTTTCATCACCTGCCCCGCGGCCCGCGACATCTGGAACGCGCCAACCACGTTGACCGCGTAGACACGGAGGAACTCTTCGCCGCTCAGCGCTTCCAGGTCGGCCTGCTTAATGGGGTTGGTGGTGGCGGCGTTGTTGACCAGCGCATCGATCCGACCCCACTTGTCCAGTGCCGCCTGGGTCATGCGGCGGCACGCTTGGTCGTCCGAAACGTCGGCCTGGCAGATCAGCGTCTCGACGCCTTCGGCGGCGCACGCCGCAGCGGTCTCCTCCGCTCCCGCCTGGTTGCTAGCGTAGTTGATCACTACGTTGCAGCCCCTGGCTGCCAGCGCCCGCGCCGACATCGCGCCAATCCCCGTCACCGAGCTAGAGCCGGTGACGATGGCGACGGCGCCTTGAATGTCCATGTCCCCTCCTTGATCCCGCGCGTCACGCCTTCCGCGTCGCACGACCGGCGCGCGAGACGTGCATCGACACCGGTTGCTCGGGTGGATATTCTTCCCGGCATCGCGCCCGCAAACATGACATAGATCAATGCGGTCTCACCACTGCGCATAGGGAAATGTTTGCGGTGACATTGCATAAGGGATTGCCGAGCGCCCGTGAGGAACGCTTGGCGAATGGCCGATGGATTTAACCGAAGACGAAGTGCTTGAGATACTCAAGCTGATAGAGAGCTCGGATTTCGATTTTTTCGAGCTGGAGCACGGAGATCTGAAGCTGACCGTCAGCAAGGACGGGTATGTAATCAGTGGTTCGGACAACACCCCCATCGCCGCGCGGGAAGCCGGCGATCCGGCGCCGGTTCCGGCGCCATCGGTCGGACAACCGGAACCGGCGGCGTCCGCGCCCACGCGCGACGACCCCGCCATCCCGGAGGGGATGGTGCCGGTCGTGGCTCCCATGGTGGGGACTTTCTACGCTGCCCCGGACCCGGAAGCGCCCCCCTTCATCGAGAAAGGCGCGCGGGTCGACGACGAAACCACGGTAGGCCTGATCGAGGTGATGAAGGTATTTACCAGCGTCGCGGCCAAATCCCGCGGCGTCGTCCGCGAGGTTCTGGTGTCGAACGCTCAATTCGTCGAGTACGGGCAGGTTCTCTTCATCATAGAGCCCGACGGTGGCGGGGAGGCCGGGGAGTGAGCCTGTCGCGCGTGCCGCTGCACCAGTTAGCCTTCTAGCGCGGCGGGAACGGGAATGAGCGAAATCCGTTTCGTCGACACCACGCTTCGCGACGGACATATGAGCCTGTGGGCCTCGGGCATGACGACGGGCATGATGCTGCCCGTCGCCGAGCGCATGGACCGGGCCGGGTTCGAGGCGATGGAGCTGATGTCCGGGTCGAACTTCAAGAAGTTCGTCCGCGAGCAGCGCGAAGATCCCTTCCAACGCATACGGCTCGCCGCGGAGCGCATCAAGAACACCCCTCTTCGGCTGATCGCCGGCAGGATCAATACGTTCGGGTTCGATCCGGACTCGATGTACCAGCTCTTTCTGGAGCAGTCGGCCGCCAGTGGGATGAGTGAGGCCCGAATATCGGAGCCATGGAACGACTTCGAGGGCTGGAAAGACAGGGTACGGGTCGCCGAGGCGGCCGGGCTGGCGTCGGTGGTGAACCTGATCTATTCGGTCTCGCCCAGGCACACCGACGCGTATTTTGCCGAGCGCACCCGCCAGGCCGCGTCGCTGCCGGTGTACCGGCTTTGCCTCAAGGACCCGGGTGGGCTGCTGACGCCGGAGCGCATGCAGACGCTGGTTCCCATCGTCCTGGAGAACAGCAACGGCAAACATGTCGAGTTTCATAGCCATTGCTTGACGGGACTCGGCCCGCTGTGCGCGCTGGAGGCTGTCAAGCTCGGGATCAAGTCGGTGAATACCGCCATCCCGCCGCTGGCCGACGGCTCGTCCCTACCGTCGGTCTTCAACGTGGCGGCAAACGCCCGCGCGCTGGGCTACACGCCGGCGCTAGACGAAGAAGCGCTCAGGCCGGTCTCGGCGCACTTCACCGCGATCGCCAAGCGGGTCGGCCTGCCGATCGGCCGGCCCTTCGAGTACGACTATTCCCAGTACCTTCACCAGGTGCCCGGTGGGATGATCTCTAACCTCGGCCACCAGCTCCGCGTCGTCGGGCTGGAGGACAGGCTGGAGGAGACTCTGGAGGAAACCGCCCGCGTCCGCGCCGAGCTGAATTACCCGATCATGGTCACGCCGTTGTCGCAGTTCGTCGGCAGCCAGGCGGCGATCAACGTGATCGTTGGGGAACGCTACGAGGAGGTGACGGATCAGGTCATCAACTACTCCCTCGGCCGCTACGGCGAGGAGGGGAGCGCCGGGATGGATCCCGACGTGAAGGACAGGATATTGGGCAGGGGCCGCGCGCGAGAGCTGGCGCGCGAGGAAATCCCGGAGCCGACCCTTGGGGAAATGCGGCGCAAATATGGAGGGCACGGCGTCTCCGACGAGGAATTGCTGCTTCGCTGGATCGTCGGCAAGGACGATGTCGATGCCATGCGGGCAGCGGGACCGCCCGAGGAATATCCCATTAGGCAGCCCTTGCTGACGTTGATCGAGGACCTGGCTGGGCGGAATAATTACAGCCGGATACAGGTAAGGAAGCCGGAATTTTCGCTGACTCTTGGGAAATGCGATGGACCGAGATGATTTTCGATGGCCGATGCCGCGACCTTGTGGCTCGCGTCCGGAACGTCGGTGGCCTCGAATTCTGATGTTGGCGGAACCGACATGAACGAGATCGGTTTCGTCGACACGACGCTTCGCGACGGGGCGTTGAGCCTGTGGGCCCAGAACATGACGACGGGCATGATGCTGCCCGTCATCGAGCGCCTCGACCGGGCCGGATACGAAGCGATCGAGCTGTTCTCCGGGTCGTTCTTCAAGAAGATGGTCCGCGAGCTCAAGAACGATCCCTGGGAGCGCATGAGGCTGGTCGCGGAGCGGGTCGAAAACACGCCTCTCCGCATGATGGTCAGCCGCATCAACACCTTCAACTACGATCCGCCGTCGATGTTCCGGCTTTTCCTGAAGCTGTCGGCGGAAAACGGGATACGGGAAATCCGCATTCTCGACCCGTGGAACGACTATGCGGGGTTCAAGCGGAGGGTCGAGATAGCCCATCAATGCGGGCTGGCGACGGTGCTGAGCGTGACCTTTTCGATCTCGCCCCGGCACACCGACGAATACTTCGCGGAGCGGGTCCGCGAGGCCGCGTCGCTGCCCATACACCGGCTGTGCCTGAAGGACCCGGGCGGGCTGCTGACGCCGGAGCGCATGCGGACCATCGTGCCGGTGTTCCTCGACAACAGCAACGGCATCGATATCGAGCTCCATACCCACTGCTCCACCGGGCTCGGCCCGCTGTGCGCGCTGGAGGCGATCAAGCTCGGGATCAAATGGGTGGACACGGCCATCCCGCCGCTGGCCAATGCGTCGTCCAACCCGTCCGTGTTCAACGTCGCCGCCAACGCCCGCGCGATGGGGTACCAACCGCGGATAGACGAAGAGGTGCTGCGACCGGTCTCGGAGCACTTCACGAACATCGCGAGGCGCGAGGGTTTCGCGATCGGGGCGCCGGTCGAATACGACCATTCCCAATACCTTCACCAGGTGCCCGGCGGCATGATCTCGAATCTCAAGCACCAGCTCGGCCTCGTCGGGTTGCAGGACAAGTTGCAGGAAACGCTGGAGGAGACCATTCGCGTCCGTACCGAGCTCGGCTACCCGATCATGGTCACGCCGCTGTCGCAGTTCGTTGGAACCCAGGCGGCCATCAACGTCATCGTCGGCGAGCGCTACAAGGAGATCACCGACCAAGTCATCGAATACGCGCTCGGGCGCTACGGCGAGGAAGCGACGACCGCGATGGACCCCGATGTCAGGGACATGATTCTGGGCCGGCCCCGCGCCCGCGAGCTTGCGAAGCGCGAGCAGCCCGACGTGTCGCTCGACGAGATGCGGCGGACATACGGTGGCCCGGGCGTCTCGGACGAGGATCTGCTGTTACGCTGGCTGACCAGCAAGGAGGAGGTCGACGCCATGCACGCGGCGGGTCCGCCGACGGAATACCTGACGGCGAGGCAGCCTTTGTTGACCCTGGTCGAGGAGCTGGCCAAGCGGACGGGCCAAAGGCGTATCCAGGTGCGAAAGCCCGGATTCTCGCTGACGCTCGGGAAAAGCGACGGACCGCGATGATTTTTGATGGCCGATGCCGCGACTTCGCAGCCGGCGTCCGGGGTGCCAACAGCCTCGCATCCTGATGGTGGCGAAACCGACATGAAGGAGATCGGTTTCGTCGACACGACGCTTCGAGACGGACATCAAAGCCTTTGGGCCGAACGAATGACGACGGGCATGATGCTGCCGGTCGCCGAGCGGATAGACCGGGCGGGGTATGAGGCGGTGGAGCTCATCTCCGGGTCGCACCTCAAGAAGTGTATCCGCGAGCTGGGCGAAGACCCCTGGCAACGGATGCGGCTGGTCGCAGAACGGATCACCAAGACACCCCTGCGGGCGATCGCGGGCAGGGTCAACACCTTCGGTCACGACCCGCTGTCGATGTTCCAGCTCTATATGGAGCGGGTGGCGACGAACGGGATCAACCAGGTCCGGATTCTGGACCCGTGGAACGATCTGGCCGGCTGGACGCGCAAGGTGAAGGCCGCCCGGCAGGCTGGATTGGATTGCGTGATCGATCTCGCCTACTCGATCTCGCCCAAGCACACCGATGCGTATTACGCCGAGAGGACCCGCCAGGCGGCTTCGCTATCGGTACATCGATTGTGCCTGAAGGATCCGGGCGGGCTGTTGACGCCGGACCGCGCGCGGACGCTCGTTCCCGTTGTCCTGGAGAACAGCAACGGGATACCTGTCTCGCTTCATACCCATTGCACCACGGGTCTCGGGCCTTTGTGCGCCCTGGAGGCGATCAAGCACGGCCTCGTAACAATCAACACCGCGATTCCGCCGCTCGCCAATTCCACCTCCAACCCGTCCGTTTTCAACGTCGCGGCAAACGCGCGCGCGATGGAATTTTCGCCTGCGATAGACGAAGAGGCGATCAGGCCAGTGGCGAAGCACTTTACGTATATCGCCAGGCGCGAGGGTTTCCCCATGGGAGCGCCGGTCGAATACGACCACTCCCAGTACGTTCACCAGGTGCCGGGCGGCATGCTTTCCAATCTCCAACACCAGCTTCGTCTCGTCGGGTTGGAAGACAGTTTCGAAGACGCGCTGGAGGAGACCTCTCGCGTTCGCGCCGAATTGGGCTATCCGATCATGGTTACGCCGCTGTCCCAGTTTGTCGGCAGCCAGGCGGCGATCAATGTCGTCGTCGGAGAGCGTTACAAGGAGGTGACCGATCAGGTCATCAACTATGCGCTCGGACAATTCGGCGAGGAAGGCGGCTCGTCGATGGATCCCGACGTCAAGGACAGGATCCTCGACAGGCCCCGGGCCAGGGAGCTGGCAAGCCAGGAAGTGCCCGAGCCCACGGTTGGAGAGATGCGGCGCAAATATGGAGGTCCCGGTGTCTCCGACGAGGAATTGCTGCTTCGCTGGCTGATGAGCAAAGAGGAAGTCGATGCCGTCAAGGGGGCCGGCCCGCCGACGGAATATTCCGGCACAAGGCAGCCCGTGGTCGCCTTGATCGGGGAGCTGGCCAAGCAAACGGACGGCAGGCGTATCCAGGTGCGCAAGCCCGGATTTTCGCTGACGCTCGAGAAGAGAGCCGCCCGCGATCCGGGTTGAGGTCGTGCGCCCCGCAACATCGAGACGGGACGCTCCCGTTACCTCGGTCTTGCGACAGCTATGGCAAAGGAGAGGCGGATGAAGGATACAAGCGCGTTATACGATTACGTTCCCATACCTGAACGCAAGCGGCTCACATGGCCGGACGGCAAGCGGCTTGCGCTCATGATTTCACTCAATCTCGAGTACTGGGAGCTGACCCAGGACAGGGAGGGGCCATATTTCGCCGGCGGCCCGTCGATCAACGAGCGGCTTCTTCCGGCCCGCACCCCGGATTTCAACAACCATTCCTGGCGTGAATACGGCCAGCGGGTCGGCATCTGGCGGCTCTACGACATCTTCGACGAGGCCGGAGTGCCCGCCAGCTGCACCGTGAACGGGATCATGTGCGAAGAGCGCCCGCAGATCGTCCGCGCGGCGCATGAGCGCGGCTGGGAACTGATTGCGCACAACTTCATTCAGACGGAATTCCTGGTGCAATACGCCGACGACCGCGAGGCGGAACGCGCGGTCATCGAGCGGACACTGGATATGATCGAGCGGACCACCGGCAAGCGGCCGGCGGGATGGCTGTCTTCGTCGCTGCGCTGCACCGAGAACACATCCGACATCCTTAAGGAACTCGGTCTGCTCTATCACTGCGATTACATGAACGACGACCAGCCCTATCTGATCCACACCGAACATGGGCCGCTGGTTTCGATCCCCTATACCAACGAGGTCAACGACATCGGCCTGTATACACGCCGGGGATTCACCAACGACGAGGTCTTCCAGGTGCTCAAGGACGAGTTCGACCAGCTTTATCGAGAGAGTGAAAAGAGCGGTCGCCACATGAGTGTCGGCCTCCACCCCCACATTATCGGCCGAGCCTTCCGCGTGAGGGCGCTGCGCGAGTTCCTGGACTACGCCAAGGGCTTTGATGGCGTGTGGTGGGCGAGCCGCGAGGAAATAGCCAAGTGGTATCTCGAGCACCACCAGTCCCATATCGGCTGACGATCCGGCCATGGGTGGCCGAATTGACATAGATCAGTGTGCCCGATCAGGCCGGAAGGATCATTGGTTGCGAAGGCGGACGGCATGATCCGGGCGCTTGCCAGGAATCGACGTCGTGGATGAGGCGGTCGATC
>PVBE011213686.1_pt1 | contig 13076 bp, 12 predicted proteins | sample 1631181 | NCBI WGS metagenome assembly PVBE01 (sample SAMN08397723, study PRJNA350692) | Marine metagenome, whole genome shotgun sequencing project. | isolation source: water | place: Pacific Ocean | collected 2012-04
CTCCGAACTGGCAGCGTGGCTGTTGGATTCCAAGACGCCCGCCCGGCTGCAATTACAGATGCACAAGGTAATCTGGGACCCTCAGGAACGAGGACGGTAGGAGAGGTGTCCGGTACCGGTGCCAGGCACCGGTACCGGACACCTCTGCATATCATGTTAGTCATGTCGATGCGACTGGAAAAGATGTTCCGTTTCGAGGCCGCCCACTGGTTGCCCAGTTTTCCCGAAGGACACAAGTGCCGCAGGCTGCATGGCCATTCCTATCAGGTTCGCGTGGGGCTGGTAGGCGAGGTGGATCCGACCACGGGTTGTGTGATGGATTTCGGCGAAATCAGCAAGGTGACTCGCCTGGTCGAAGACAAGTTGGATCATCGTTGTCTCAACGACATCGACGGATTGAACAACCCGACCAGCGAATGTCTGGCGAAGTGGATCTGGGATCGCGTTGTCGGTGACCTTCCGTTGCTCGTGGATGTCGCCGTGGAGGAAACCTGCACGACCCGGTGCGTCTACGCCCCGTCTCGATCGACAACGGCGTAGTTCGTTCGCTCGCCGCGTCCGCGACGCGGATAATCCTTGCGAAGAGGAAACGCCGGGTAATCCTTCCAGAGCAGGATCCGTCGCAGGTCGGGGTGATTTCGAAACCTGATCCCGTACATGTCAAACACTTCACGCTCACGCCACTCGGCACCCGGCCAAATGTCGGTGGCAGAGTCGACGACCAGCGCGGGATCATCATCGATCCCGGAGGTGTCCATCGATGGGTCTAGAAATGTCTTGACGATGATGCGGCTGGCTGTCTCGGTGTTCGCCAATAACCACGCGACGGCGAATCGTCCCGGCATCCTCGCTGGATAGCCCAGATAGTCCATGCCGACGACATCCACCAGAAAGTCAAAGTCGCACTCCTTGTCTTCGCGAAGAAAACGAAGCACTTGATGCGCATCCTTTGGGTCTGCAATGACGGCCACCTGCCGCCGAAACTCCGTTCCTCGCAGCGCAAGGTCGGGGAGTCCGCCTCGAAGTCGCTCTATTGCAGGGTGGTCGATTGTCATGGTCAGTGGGTCCAGTGTATCACTGGTGCCCCGCGGCTCCTACATTCTTCCAGGGCCCGTGCCGCGAAGATCTTGGATCGTGATCGTGTCGATACTCGGATCCATGTTCCAGATGACACTTCTGGCGCGAACGGGATAGGGGCTTCCTTCGGTCACCACCGACACCGTTCGATTCGGTTTGGCGACCACCGATGCAACGCCCGTGCGAAGGTCGTAGTCGAAGTTGTCGCAGTCAATGCGCCGTGTTGGTGTAGCGACATATACGCTGCCGTCAGCGATCAACTGCTTGAGGTCCATTCCTGCCAGTGCCAGATTGGCCTCGCCTCGCCGGGATGCGGGCGAGTACGGTTGAACATCCACCGCAAGGGCCTCCATCCGGTCGGCCGTCAGCATGCCCACTGAGCCGTCGAGTCCCTTGTGGAGCATCTCGACATCGCCCTCCATTTCGATGCGGTAGAGGCGATCATCAATGCGAATCGTCTGGAGTTCACCTGTCCATGTAAATCGAGTGGTTCCCCGGCCCGCCAGGGGTGAGCGATGGTCGGACATCTCCAGCGGCCGCGGATCGCGTAGAACCAATTCGCCGTCGCCGACGACAATCGCCTCACCCGTTGGCTCCTCAAACTCCACATGTTGCCCGGCGACGTAGTACACGACCGGCTTGCCTTCATGGGCGGCTGTCTCCCAAAGGCGGTGTTCGATTTTCGCATCGCCGCGGGCAATCAGATGATCGAGGCGGCGGCGGGGCGAGTCGTCCTCCGGGTCGGTTGGAAGGTTGGCGAATTCCAGACGCAGGTCATCGCCCTGCATTGCGCTCAGGTCAAGCGGTGATCGACGGGATTGCACGATGACATTGCCTTCGAGGTCCAGTGCACCAGCCTCATCATTGAACATGCTGTCAATGGCCATCGACGATTCCCAGTTGGCACGCAATGTGACCTGTTGGTGTATTGGTTCATCCTCTTCCTTGCTCAACACGGGCCTGTCGATCCGGTGATCGCTTGACACGTCAATGGCGTCCTGAAGGAACCGAGCCTGTCCCGCACCGCTCCAGTTCCCCGTGCCTGCTGAGCGGTCAAGGTGAAGGGTGGCTTTCTCCCCCCGATCTATGAGCATACGTTCATAGGCAATGACGACATCACCCTGCAGGACTGCGGCTTCCTGTCCCGCGTCGCCTTGCAGCGCATCGCAGAATGCCCGGCCGCCATCGCTCAACAGAACCTGCACATCACCGGTGGCCGACATTCGATCAGCCCGCAATTGTCCGCCCAACGGCGATGTGTCATCGGCGGGGGCGTCGTTGTCCTCCAGAAAGGACACTTCCGCGCGGTTTGCCCACAGTGTCTGGCCGCCATTGATGGCTTTTACATCACCCGTGGCTATCGCAAGTTTCGGTACGGATGAGCCATCGGCACCTTGCTGGAAGTGCACGTCGAGTTCGGTGCAATCAACGCTCCCGGTATCGCTCTTCAGTGCAACATCACCTCGGCAGATGACGCGTTCCAAGGGGCTGTCTGACCTCCCGGCGCCCGGAGCAAAGGAGAGATCAACCCCTTGCTCCCATGTGATGACCATGTCCACCGGCGGAGCCCCGGACTCTTTCCCGCCGGATTGTCGCAACTCCATGTCGCCTGGACCATTGAATCCGCCGCGGCCTTCAGCCCGAGCCAGCCAGAGATGTTCCCCGGATGCTCGGAGTTCATCCGAGTGCAACTGCGCGGGATATGTGGTGTCGGCATGGAGGTCAACGCGATCCTGCTGCACCTCGTATTGCAGCATGGCGGCGCTTGCAGAAAAGGACTCGCCACCATCTCGGACAGTCACTGGACTTCCGAAGAGTTCCACTCTTGTATCCGTTGGGGATGTCGGCATGAGTGACGAATCATCCAGCGGTACCATGGTCAAGCCGCCTTGACAGGTAATACGTACCGGCGACTGGTCGAGAGGTGTCTCCACCGCTGCGATTGCACTTGTGATGATGATGGATTGGATGCCACCGAATCCTGCGCGGCTACTGCGGCTGACGGCGTCGCTCTCCATCGAAAACGCGATGGTCAATCGATCGCCACGGGCAGTTCTGCCACTGCCCAGCTCACCCTGCTGCACTTGAACATCGTCCAACAGCGTGATGATGTAGTGTTGCGTGGGCGAGGCGATTGCCTCCGCGCTGACCAGACGGCCGCGCGTACGGTCCAACGATCTTCGTCTCGCTGCGGGCCGCATCTTCGGCATTTGTGGTGAAGACCGATCAGCGGCTTCCGGGTAAAGGAGCACCTGATCGAGTTCCGCGAGTTGCAGGTACTCGATGCGCTCGTCGCGATCGTTGAATCGCAGTGTAAGGTGCCGCCCGGTGATCTCCTCGGTCTGCGTAACAATCTGGACATCCCCCTCACATGTAATCTCGCCGAGGAAGTTGTCGAAGCTGGCTTGCGGTGTTGTCATCACCATGGCAGGTTCATCAAAGTCTGGATCAACCCGTCGCCCCTGGGTCTCAAAGAGCCGAATGACGACATGTCCGGCGATCTCGCCTGATTCCAGAATTCGTTTCGGCGCATTAGCAATGGCGCGGTCGCCCCGAATCGTCACGACGCGATCGTCGGACAGAAACAACTCCACTTCGGGGAGGCCCATCTCAATCCAACCATCCGGGAGACCGGGGGGATCCGGGTCGAGCGAGTCACACCTGTATTGCTGTTCCAGCTGGCCGTCACTGCCGGTCTTCTGGACCCAACCGCCTTCTGGCAGTGTGATCCCGAGGTCGCCCGCATCGCGCCCAGTGCCGCGATCAACATCCTTGGTGTCGGCCAGCAGATCGATGACCTCTTCCAGTTGCCGCTCCTGCGTCGGAGCATCCCGGTCGGAAACTGCGAACAGCAGCGCCAGCACCAGAGCCGACACAATTGCGCTCGCGCCGCCGAGCAACCAGATTGTCCTGCGGCCCGCATGCCGTTTGCCCCGCTCGATCATTGGTTCAGCGTCTCCCGATCAAACGCCGCGATTGTCTCTTCCCATGTCCCCATGGCCTTCATGAGATGTTCGACCGCATCCCGCACAGCGCCGTGGCCACCCTCTCGCGGTGTTGTCCAGTCAGCGGCAGATCGAACTTCCGGGGCCGCGTCGGCCACGGCGATGGCGTACCCGGCGAATCGAAATGCGTCGAGGTCGACCAGGTCGTCGCCGACGAATGCTGTCTGCTCGGGCGTGGCTCCGAGCGACGCAAGAATCTCCGAGAGGGCGGAAACCTTGTCTTTCGAACCTTGCGTGACATGTTCGATGCCGAGTTCTGCTGCGCGGCGTTCGACGACAGTCAACGATCGGCCACTGATCAGCGCCGTGACTCCTCCGGCTCGCTGCCACAACGAAATACCCAATCCGTCCTGCACATGGAACTGCTTTGATTCACCATCGCCGTCAAGCCGAATGGTTCCATCCGTCAAGACGCCATCGACATCGAGGGCGAGCACGCGAATCGGCTGGGGTAGTGCTGACATCGTGCCTGTTCCTCAGAGCGTCAATTGCAAAAGATCGACTGTGCCACCGCACTGCAGATTCATTGCGATGGCTGCGTTTGCGGCGTCGGTGGCAAGGCCTTCGATGTCTTCACTGCGTTCATACATCGTGTACAGCACGCCCATGGCATATTCCGCACCGGAGCCGATGGCGTAGTAGCGGTTCAAGGGCGTCACTCCAAGGTCGGAAGCAACCGTGAAGATGCCGCCGGCGTTGGCGATGAGAAATGTGGAGTCGAGGTCGCTGAATGGAGTCTCGCGAGACACCGCCTGATCGTTCACGAAGGTGTAACTGTCTCGAAGGGACCGCCAGAACTCCAGGAAGAACGAGAAGATCTTTCGCGAACTGGAGAGATCGGGTGTTGGGCGGGTGGACAAGAAGTCGGCAAGAATGTCGTCGTAGACAGCCCAACCGGCACCGCCGACAAGCGAGTCACCGATGCGGCCGATCTTGCTTGCCCTCGCGTTGTCCTGCGGGACGCTACCGGAATCGCCGAAACTCGTCAGCGTGTCAGCCGCCATCACGAGCCTGTGGTCCTTGCGAATAGCGAGAATGATCGACATGGCTACTCCGTTACTACCTTGAGGGCGATGAGATCCTGCACATCGATCATTCCGATGGGACGATTGTCGTCATCCACCACGGGAATCTCGTCCACCCGATGTTCCGCGACAAGTTGCCGGGCGTCCCGGACGAGCGAGGAGGCGAGCAATCGCCGAGGATTGCTCGTGGCGACCGCGGCAACGGGGCGACTCATTGCGTCTGGGTCTTCGATGACCAATCGTCGAAGATCACCGTCGGTGAAGATGCCGGTCAGTCGTCCGCCACTGTCGATCAGGAGAATGGCGCCTGCTCGCCGAGTCGGCCGACCATCGTTGCCTGGCGCGGGGCGAGCCCGCCGCAGTGCTTCGCTGACGGTCAGCGCATCGGAAACAACCGGCAGGTTCTCGCCGACGCGAAGCCTGAGTACTTCGGTAATCGTTCGAAGCCCGGTACCCAGCATGCCCCCGGGATGATGTTTGTGAAAGTCGTCCGCGGTGAAGTTTCGTCTGCGGGAGAGGGCGAGTGCCAGAGCATCACCGATCGCAAGCGTAGCGGTGGTCGAGGCAGTCGGCGCCAGATTCAGCGGACATGCCTCCGTGAGAGACCCGATGGAGAGATGGGCATCGCAAAGCCGTGCCAGCGGCGTGGAGTCGTCGGAAGAAATGCCGATGCGAGGGATGCCATCTGTTCTGAGAAGGGCGGCCAAGTTGAGGACCTCTTCCGTCGTGCCCGAATAACTCATGAGGACGACGACATCATGCCTCCGAATGGAGCCGAGATCGCCGTGAACCGCTTCCGCCGGGTGAACGACATGGGAGGGCTGACCGAGGCTGGAGAAGGTCGCGGAGAGTTTGCCGCCGATCAGTCCAGTCTTGCCCATTCCGCTGAAGACGACATGCCCATCACAATCGCAGAGCAGATCGATGGCTCCTTCCCATGCGGTGGCCACCGCGGGATCGGCCGTCAATTGCCGCGCGACAGACAGGATGGCCTCTGCTTCCGCAACGAGCGAGTCGTGGAGAAGGGCCGTCTCGGCGTCCGTTTGCCGTTTCTCCGGTGGGCGTGTCGTATCCATGGAACCTATGATGGGCATTGTACCTCTCGTGGAGAGCAGGGGGAAAAGACCCCTTCGCAAGGCCATGTCGCTACAACAGGAACAGTTTCGAATCTCGCTTGATGCCTTTGACGGTCCACTGGACCTGCTGTTGTATCTGGTGCGGCGGGCCGAAGTGGATATCCACGACATCCCGATCGCCTCGATCGCTGACGCCTACTTGGCAACCCTGCAGCAGGCCGCGGCGGTCGATGTTGAAATGGCCGGCGAGTTTCTCGTCATGGCTGCGACGCTGGTCGAGATCAAGTCGAGGTCGCTCGTTCCACCGGAGGAAGCGGTTGCAGAGGAGGGCGGAGAAGGCGCGGACGATGCCTCGGGCGACCCTCGCAGCGATCTGATTCGGCAGTTGCTGGCGTTTCAGCGATATCGAACCGCATCCGAGGCATTGGACAAGCGCCGAGAAGAGGCGCTTCGGCGATTCCCGGTGCGTGCAGTGGCCGGTGAACAGGAAATGACTTCGGAGAGTGAAGGTATCGAGCTCGACCTCGAAGATGTGCATCTGTTGGATCTGGCCGATGCTTATGAGCACATTGCGTCATCGATTGACTTTGGCCGCCTCGGCGAACACCGCGTCGAAGTGGATGACACGCCAATTGCGCTGTGTCAGGAAGACCTACTGGATCGTCTGCAGCGTGACCCGGGTCGTCGACTGACCCTTCAGGGCACCTTCACCGGCCTCAAGGCGTCGGAGAGAATCGGCATGTTTCTTGCCACCCTGGAGTTGGTTCGGCAGCAGAAAGTGACGGTTCGGCAGGAATCAAAGTGGGGTGACATCATTCTTGAACTGCTCGGCGAAGCGCAGTAATTTCAGTCGGTAGCAGATCGCGCCACTGTCCGGGCCGCAGCCCTTTCAGTCGCAACGGCCCGACTTCAACCCGCAGCAGTCGTTTTACCGGGTGTCCGACATGGGAGAACATGCGGCGGACTTGGCGGTTGCGGCCCTCATCGAGGACCAGTCGAAGCCGCGTGCGATCTCGGCTGGCGTGGATGATCTCGACCGACTTCATTTGTGCTCGTTTCGCTCTCTTTCGGGTGTCGTGTCGGCTGTGGACATCGCTCAGATAGACGCCCTTTCGAAGTTTCGCGAGTGTCTCCGGTTCCATCTGGCCTCGCACGGTGACCTCATAGACCTTTGGCACTCCGTGACTCGGGTGGGTCAACTGCTGCAGGAGTTTGCGATCGTTGGTCAGGAGAAGCAGGCCTTGGCTTTCCATGTCCAGGCGTCCGACTGGGAGGATGTGGACGCCGCTGGGATGCTCAACGATGTCGGTGACACAACGGCGACCTTCTGGATCTGCGGTGGTACAGACGACGTCACGCGGTTTGTAGTACATGACCACGACGGTTGGTTCGTGCAGATTGAGGCGGTGGCCTTCAACGGCGATGCGATCTTGTATCGGGTCGACCCATGCGGGGAGAAAGTCCACAACCGTGCCGTTGACCTTGACCTTACCGCCCTCGATCAGTGCTTCGCATTTGCGGCGTGAGGCGACGCCGCCCTCGGCGAGAACACGCTGCAGTCTCCGGCCGCGGGCGGCATCGCGGTAGGGGGATGTGGCGTCGTCGCCAGCGGGATTCTTGCTTTGCTGTGTTGACCAACCCATCTGGGGTAGTCTATCTCGGGTGAACGTACGAAAGTGCATTGCGTGGCTCAAGTCGGCGGTGACGAATCCGCTGGAGGAGCTGAATCGCTGGGAGCGATTGGTGCGATTCTGTTACCACCTGCTGCGGCAAGGGGCGAGGCAGTTGTCGCAGGATCGAGCGTCGACGATGGCGGCGTCGCTGACCTATCGCACATTGTTCGGGATGCTGCCGGTGACGGTGGTTGGTGCCGGCGTGGCTCGGGCGATCATGGGGCAGGACCGGTTTGAGGCCTTCCTGCACAACGCTATTGCGTTAGCGGGGCTGGACGCGGTGAAATTGGGCGGGACAGAGGGGGAGAGTGCCTCGACTCTGGGCCTGTGGTTGCAGGATCTGGTCAGCCGGGGGATGGGTGTCAACATTGCCGCGCTGACCTGGATCGGCGTGTTGGTGCTGGTGTATTCAGCGTTGTCGCTGATGGTGGACATCGAGCAGAACTTCAATGTCATTGCCCACTCCAAGGGTGGCCGCCCTTGGCTGCGGCGGTTGCCGGTCTATTGGTTCGTGCTGACATTCGGCCCCGTGCTGGTGGCTGCCGCATTCTGGGTGGATACGGCGGTGGGGTCGATTCTGGAGGATGTGGTGGGCTGGGCGTGGCTGCTGACGGCTCTCAGCAGTCTCTGGGGGTTTCTGATGGCGTGGCTGTTTCTCCTGGCCCTATATCGACTTGTTCCGAGCACCCAGATCCGCCTGGGTCCGGCCATGACAGGGGCGTTTGTGGCCTGTCTATTGCTGGCTTTGGGTAGGGCTTCGCTGGGGCTCTATTTCAGCCATGCGATGTCCCTGCAGCACATCTACGGCTCTCTGGGGCTTGTGCCGGTCTTCATGTTCTGGCTCTACCTCATGTGGCTCGTGATCCTGCTCGGGCTGCAGGTGGCGGCCATTTTGCATCAAGTTGGCCCCCGCATGGGCTCAGGCAGGCAAGGGGCGTGAGCATCTCTCCGCTTTGAGCAACGACCGATAAGGCAGATTCTGGCGAAGGTGAAAGGATTGCACTTTCTTCCTGCTTTTCGGGATGTCCACCTCAGCGGAGAAAGCAAATGTCCGATTACAGCGTCATGAACGGAATCAACGGAACGAACAGCGGTCCAACCGCGCGGCGATCACTCTTCGTGGATGTTGCGTATGACAGTGGCACGGTCACGGCGTATCTCGTCGGGCCTCGCATTGGTGAGCGAGAAGCGACGGTCGTCGCGAACGCCATCAACGCGAAGGTGCGGGAGTGGGGATCAAAGGCCAAGCACCTAGTCCTTGACTTCAGCGAGATCCAGTTCATTTCGAGCCTCGGACTGGGCATGTGCATTGATGTGAGGAACACGGTTGACGGTTTCGGCGGCAACACTTCAATTCGCGGGCTGAACAGTCATCTACGCGAACTCTTCGAGATGATGCGTCTTGATCGTCTCTTCGCCATACAGAGCCCTTCTGCGCCTTGGGACACCGCGGCAGCGTGAGGGAGTGGCATGCGAGGCGTGGACGACTTACCATGGCCGTGCAATGGGCCTCGAATCAGCTATTCCCGTCGACGGCTATCTGACGACACAGTTAAGCAAAGTCATCAATTGGGCCAGGCGCAGCAGCGTCTGGCCCATGCCATTTGCCACGGCGTGCTGCGGCATCGAGTTGATGGCGACGGCATCGAGCAGGTACGACCTTGCTCGCTTCGGGGCCGAGGTCTTTCGCTTCAGCCCACGGCAGGCCGATTTGCTCATCGTCGCTGGGCGAGTCGCCATCAAGATGATGCCGGTGCTGCAGCGGATTTACATGCAGATGACCGAGCCAAAGTGGGTCATTTCGATGGGGGCATGCGCATCGACCGGCGGCGTGTTCGACACCTATGCCGTCGTGCAGGGCGTCGACCAGTTCATTCCAGTCGATGTCTATGTGCCTGGTTGCCCGCCGCGTCCGGAGATGTTGATCGAGGGTGTGATGGCAATCCAGCGGATCATCGATCAGGACGATGTTCCCTACGACGGCGAGGGCCGTCGTGTGCCGCTGCAACTTTCTCTGGAACCAAACTACCGGCCTCAACCTCAGCCGGTGGAAGTCACGGTGGCCGTGACCTGAGTTTGGATTGAGCAGCACATGATGGAAAACATGACAGCCACGCTCGATCAAAAAGTTCTTGTGCTCAACCGCTATTACGCTGCGGTGCGTGTTGCGACTGTGCGGCAGGCGTTTACGCTGTTGTGCCGGCAGACGGCTGAGATCATTGCTGTCGAGGATGGTCGGTACAACAACTACGATCTTGCGTCTTGGATGGAGGTTGCGGAGTTGCAGCGGGAGTTCGAGCGACGCGAACACCACTGGATCAAGCTTCCTCGCTTTGAGATCGCAGTTCCAAAGATCATCAGGCTCCTATCCTTCGATCGCCTGCTTCGGCCGGCGGTTCGGTTGACCCGCCGGAATCTCTATGCCAGAGATCGTCACAAGTGCCAATACTGCGGGAAGCGAGTGCCGTCGTCGGATCTCACGATTGATCATGTTGTTCCGCGGGTTCAGGGGGGTTGCAATAGTTGGGAGAATCTGGTGTGCGCCTGTTTGCGGTGCAATACCAGAAAGGGCGGCAGGACCCCTCGGCAGGCGGGCGTCTCACTCATCCGCAAGCCCTTTGAGCCAAAGGCGAGCCAGACGATTCGCCTGCGGGTCGGCCCGGAACAGTACCGCTCCTGGAAGGCGTTTCTCAACGACGCCTATTGGTCCGTTGAATTGCACGAGTAAGGGTGTCCGGTACCGGACACCCTTAGTGCCTAAAGCACCGCCGTCCGGTGTGGATGAGGGTTACATGGTGATCTCGGCAAAGGTCGATCGTTTCCTGATCGCGGACCGATCCGCCCGGCTGGACGATGCATTTCACGCCGGCATCAATGAGTAGTTTGGGTCCGTCGGGGAAGGGGAAGAAGGCGTCCGATGCAGCGACGGCTGATTCGGCGCTTCCAATGCGATCGCCCGCTCGATCGATTGCCTGCTTGGCGGCAGACACACGGTCGACCTGCCCCATTCCTGCGCCAATCAGCGCATTGCCATCGGTGATCGCAACTGCGTTGGACTTGAGGTGGCTGCATGTCACCCACGCAAACGCCATGGATCTGCGCAGTGCGGGGGAGGGATCATTGCCGCATTGGATCTCCCAAGCTTCCGGGTCCACAGCGGCGGCGGCGATCGTCTGCATCAGCAGCCCGCCATGTACCGAGCGGATCGACGTGCCGGGGCAGACGCCCGCGATGTCACCTACTTCCAGCAACCGGATGTTCTTCCATCGCTTCTGCAGGAGCGTACATGCGGCATCTGAGAATGACGGCGCGATGATCACTTCGAGGAACTTTTCTCCCTCCGCGATGACCCGGGCGAGATCTTGATCGACCGGCGAGTCAACGGCCACGATGCCGCCGAACGCTGCAAGTTGATCGCCCTCCCATGCAGCAGTGAATGCAGATTCTGGAGAATCGGCAGTGGCTGCACCGCATGGATTGGTGTGTTTGATGACGGCGGCGGCGTGTCCCTGGTGAAGAGCGTGCAAATCCTTCACCAGTTCCAGAGCGGCGGCGGCGTCGATGATGTTGTTGTAACTGAGCGGCTTTCCCGCGACGGATCGTGCAGTGACCACGCTCGCGCCGTCTGTCGCGTCCGAGCGATAGATCGCCGCAGATTGATCTGGATTCTCACCGTATCGAAGAACCTGTTCCAACTCCGCGCGAACACAGAGTTGTGTTGGATAGAGGCCATCCTCGCCGTCAAACCACCCGGCAATTACGGCGTCGTATTCCGCAGTTCGTCTGAAAGCCGCCGCAGCGAGGTCGCGGCGGAGATCAAGCGTAGTCGCGCCATCGTGGGCGTTCAAATCCGCCATCACGAGGGGGTACTGCGATGCATCGGTGACCACTGTGACGAACGCGTGGTTCTTCGCGGCCGACCGGATCATGGCTGGTCCGCCAATGTCGATTTGTTCGATGGCCTCTAGTTCCGTGACATCGCCTCCGGCAACGGTGTCTTCGAAGGGATAGAGGTTGATACAGATCAGATCGATGGGCGCCATGCCAAATTCAGCCATGGCTTCGAGGTGTTCGGGGTTGTCTCGGCGCCCGAGCAGCCCACCGTGGACGGCAGGATGCAGCGTCTTGACTCGCCCGTCGAGCATCTCTGGAAAGCCCGTGACATCTTCGATGGGCGTGACGGGGATGCCGGCATCTTTCAGCGCCGCTGCCGTACCTCCAGTGGAGATGATCTCTGAGCCGGCATCGATCAATCCGCGCGCAAAGTCCGCCAATCCCTGCTTGCGGCTGACCGAGAGCAGGGCTCGGCGAATTGGTACAAGCGATGTCATTGGCCGGTTCTTGGGACGAGTCGCAAGATGGCATCATCTACGGTCAGCAAGTAGAGATCACCACTGTTCAACGAGTTGGTGAATATCTCGTTGATGTCGGGGAGATCCACCGTGGCAACGACATGCCCTTTCCGCGTCTCAAGGACTTGGATCCGGTGGCGTTCGCTATCCCAGGTGATCAGTCTTCCGCCGGAGGTTTTCGTGAGGACAGTCCCGTTGACATCACTGGATGTCCAGCGGCGATTGCCCGTCACTGTTGTCGTAAAGGCATCGAAGCATGCAAGCCCTTCGCCCGGGATCTGTTGGTACAGGGCGTTGCCGACGAGCGTTGGCGAGGATGTCAGAGGCGATGAGGTCAGCGTTTTCCAGCGGAGGACGCCGTCCAGCAGTCCGACACTTCGCAGGTACTGATCGGTCCCGGCAATGAAGAGCGAGGGCCCGTCGTCGGCACCGTTGTCTCCGATGACCGGCGGCGCGACTACGGCGTCGAGCAGTGTGGTTGACCAGAGTTGAGTGACCGTACTTCCATCCACGACCACAACTTCGCCGCGGGCTCCGACACCGATCACGATGTCGCCGTACACGAGCGGTTTGACCCGTATGGCATCCGCAATGCGGTAGGTTCGCCATGGAAAACCGATGTCATAGGCGTGCCAGACAAGTTCGCCTGAACGGCTGCCGTAGATGAGAAAGGGTTGAAGTGTGGCTGAGGGTGTTCCTGCGGTCCAGGGCAGATTCTGGATGGGTTTGTTGGCAGCGCGGGGGGAATCCTTTGCTTCGCTCTCCACAACCATGTTGCCGGTTGCGGCCTCGAGGGCGTAGACCGCACCGTCGCTGGTGATCAGTACTTGACCTATTTCTGGGAGGTAACTGACGCCCAGCACTTTGA
>PVBE011691852.1_pt1 | contig 13075 bp, 10 predicted proteins | sample 1631181 | NCBI WGS metagenome assembly PVBE01 (sample SAMN08397723, study PRJNA350692) | Marine metagenome, whole genome shotgun sequencing project. | isolation source: water | place: Pacific Ocean | collected 2012-04
GCTTTTCATCCGGCGTCAGGACAACCGCGCGCGGCGCCGCCTCACCCAGCGGGACCGGCGGCGGCAACTCCTCCTTTTTCTGCTCCTGCCGCATCGGCGCACCACGGCGACCGCGGCGCACCACGGCGACCGCGGCGCGGGGGATCCGCCTCAGAGGGGTCCGTTCACGGTAACCGCTCCGCACCATTTGCCCCATAGCCCCGGGAATCAACCCGGCGACAGGTTGTTTCGAACTCCGAGGGCCAGAAGGAGGACCGCTATGCCGTCACTTCCGCCAGGTGTTGTTGCGACGGCTCGTGTCCAGCGTGATCTGATCCGGGTCGATGACGACCTTTGCGACGCCCTTCTTGAACTGCAGCGTCTTCGTCTTCTTGCCCGAAAGCCAGTGCTTGACGTCGACCGTGTGCCTCTGCTTCGTGCCGTCGTCGTACGTCGCTTCGACCACGGTCGGATATGTCGCGAAGCTGAGATCGGCGACGACGACTTCGGTACCGGAGTCCTTCTCCTCGACGGACTCCACAGCCTGATCAAGCGTCCACGTCTCGTAGAACCATACCCGGAAGTACCAATCGAGGTTCTGCCCAGACACCTTGCTGAACGTGTTGAAGAAGTCCTTCGGATACGGGTGCTTGAAGGCCCAGTCCTTCGCGTACTGCCGGAACGCCTTGAAGAACACCTCGTCACCGAGCATCCCCTGGAGTTGCTTCAGCACCACCGACGTCTTCATGTAGGACACGCCGCCGTATGCGCTGCGGCCCGCGCCGTAGAGATCGCCGTGCCGCATCATCGGGGCGTTGAGGTTTCGCAGGGCCATCCCGCCCGAGAGCCGACTCGACAACGCGCGCCCACGGTAGTCCGCCTGGCATCGACTCGTGAAGAAGCTCGTGAATCCCTCGTCCTGCCATGCCCGCGCCTTTTCGTTCGAACCGATGAGCATGGGAAACCACATGTGGATCAACTCGTGCGTGACGACTCCGTCCCCCAAACCACCGCAGATGGTCATCATTGGGAACTCCATGCCACCGCCGATGATCCCCTCACAGCCGGTCATGTGCGGCCACTGATACGGGTACACGTTCTTGGACATGTACTCGATCGTGTGGCGCGCGACCTTCGTCGACCTACCGTTCCAGCTACGGCGCGGCTTGTAGACCGAGTGGATCATGCACTTACCGTCCTTGCCCTCACCGTGCTTGTCCTTGACCACCGCGTGGGCCGCGTCCCAGACGTACTGATCCGACGCACTGACGGCGATGTCACGCACGTGCTCTGATTTGAAGTGCCAAGTGTGCTTCTTGTTCTCACTCTTCCGCGTCACCTTGCCGGACTCGAGGTCATCCCGGTCGATGATCTGCACGACCTCGCGGGAGTTGCGCGCCTTCTCGAGCCTCTCGAGCGCTGTCTTGGTCAGAACCTCGGCAGCGTTCTCGTGGGTGCCGGTCGCGCGCACGAGCCAACCCTCCGGGACAGTGAACTTCAGGTCGTAGTCCGCATACCCCATGTAGAACTCGGCGTTGCTCATGTATTGCTCGGCAACCCAACCTGCAACGTCTTCCCTGACGGCGAACTGCGGATACCAGTAGCCCAGGTAGAACACGTGAAAGCGGTCGTGCCCTTGCCGGACAACGCTGACGCCCCGGGGCGCGGATCGACCGGCACCGGGCACCCGGAACTCCCAATCCAAGGAGAGCGTGCCTTCCTCACCGGGAGCGATGCTCTCGGGCAATCGCCGAACATGCATCACCGTGCCGGCCACGCGGTACGAGCGCGAGCTGAGATCCTCGCCGTTGAACTTCACCTCGCTGACCGTCACTCCGCCGGTGATCTCGACGTACCGGTTGCGGAGAGATCCCGCCTTGTAGAGGTTCTGCCGCAGGTGCACCTTGAGGTCGGTCACGGTCCTGGGCGACCGGTTGATGTAGGTCATCTCGATGTGACCCTTGATAATCGCCTTCTCCGGGATCAACTCCGCCCGGATCTTGTAGCGCGTGTAGTTGGTCCAGTACTTCGCACCAGGTGAACCGTCGTTCGTCCGCGTCCCACCGGCGACCGCGTTCTTCCACTGCGCCCCCTGCGGGATCGGATACGGGATGGGCCTCTCGATCTGCGCGAGAACGCTACTCGCGCAAAACAGGACAACCGGGACAAATGCGAGGGGAGAAGGGAGGTTCATGACGACTCTTGTAGCCAGGGGCTTGGTGAGGACCACGCATACGTGCCAGCGTTCGGTGGCTGTCAGCAGAAAGCGCGCTAATTGCGGAAGAGCGGGAGTTCGGGGTCACCCGTGCGTTCGAGGATCGCCCACATCTCCGCGCGCATCTTCGCCACGACCTCGGTGAACCGTGGGTCGGCGGCGAGGTTGTTCAGCGCGTTCGGGTCCTTCTCGAAGTCGTAGAACTCCTCCTTGACCCGCAACTGGAACAGCTTGACCCGCGCCGCGATCTCGGGGTCGTTGGCGCCCGCCCGCTTCATCGCGCGGAACGTCAAGCCTGCCATCGACTCGTTCCTGAACACCTTCTTCCCGTCCGACCACGCGTTGCGGATGTAGCCGAATCGCCCATTCTGCAGACAGCGCATCGGGTAGTTGTTTCTGCCAGCCGTGCGGTGGAACACCGTGAGCACTTGCACGCGACCCTTCTGCTTCTTACCGCGCAACAGCGGCAGAAATGTACGACCGTCCATGGACTTCGGTCCGGCGACGCCTGCGATATCGAGCACCGTCGGCATGAAATCGATTCCGGAGACGAAGTGCGTCTCGTCGATGGCGCCGGCCTCGATCTTCTTCGGCCAGCGGACGATCCAGGGCACTTTCGTGCTAGAGAAGTAGACGTTCGTCTTCGCGAACGGGAAGGCCATGCCGTGGTCACTGATGAACACGACCACCGTGTTGTCCTCCATGCCAGACTCCTTCAGCGCGCGCAGGATCTCACCGACTGTCTCGTCGCAGCGATGGACCGAAGTGAAGTACTGGGCGAGCTCCTTGCGCACCTGTGGAAGATCCGGAAGAAAACCCGGCACCGTCACTTCCTTCGGCTTGTAGTAGCGACTCGCCGGTGGGAACTCCTCCTTGCCCCGCTTCGCCTTGTTCTTTTCCTGCTGACTTCCCGCGAACGGACGGTGGGGATCGTGAGAGTTCGCCATCAGGAAGAATGGCTGCTTGCGCTCCTTCGCCACTTTGAGGAAGCGAACGACCTCTTCGTAGTAGCGTTTCGGCGCGCGACCGGTGCCGAGTCGCGTCTTCTCGACCTTCACGTCCCACGCAAACTGGGCCGCGGGCGCCAGGTGCCGCGTCTTGCCGAGAATGCCGTTGAAGTAACCCGCCTCGCGCACAACGCCCGTCACCGTCGGGACGCCTTTCTTGATCGGCTGGAACCCGCGCGCACCATTGTGGTGAGGATACCGCCCGGTCATCAACACAGAGCGACACGGCTGACAGACCGCGATCGTGACGTGTGCACGCTCGAAGCGAATCCCCTCGCTGGCGAGCTTGTCGATGTGCGGCGTGATGCCTTCGACCTCGCACCCGTAGACGCCCACGGAGTCGTAGTTGAGGTCGTCTGCCGTGATGAGCAGAATGTTCGGCTGCGGTCGCTTCGCGGTCTCGGCGTCACGACCCGATCGATCCTGGGCGACGCCGACGGATAGCAAGAAACCAAACGCGAGCAACGAGATGACGAACAATCGGACCATGGGATGGGGTTGTACGGAACCCACGACGAGATTCCTGCCTTTTGGTGCCGACCTCGCTCTGCTCAAATACAATTCCTCAGAACCATAAGTGGCCAACCCGATCATGTCCAAGACCCCCGTGCCTTCAATCATCCTTCTGGCTCTGTGCCTGCTCCCCGCATGCGGCGTGGGGCCTGAACGCGCTGTGACCAAGGCACCGGACTTTCAAGTCGCCGTGCTCACCGACGATAGCGTAGACGCTGCACCCCAAAACAAGGAGAGCCAAGAGCGCGAGGCGAAGCAACGCAATGAGCGGCGCAAGCAGGATCGTGAGCGACGGACGCAGGAGGCAAAGAAGGACCAGGATCGCCGAGACGACCCCGACTGGCCACGGAACCGGAATCGCGACGACCGGGACTCGAATCACCGCCGCACTTGGGCGCTGCTGTCGTGGGCAGGAGGAGACTACGACTTCAAAGATGCTCGCGGCGTGGATGACAACGGCGCCGAGGTATTCCGATTCCGAACCGGTGCGACGAACAGCCGCGGGACCGGCGCCGGAGTCGACCTCAAGATCTACGACGCGAAGCACAACGCCTATCAAAACACGGTCGGATCCACCGGCCTCGATCAGCCGGACGTCTTCATGTTCTTCACCAAGCGCATCGGCAAGGGGCAGTTCCAGGGCCCATTTCGAATCGGCCCGTACTACAGCCTGATCAGCGCGGAGCAGAACTCGACCGGCAACTACACTTCGTACAACAACATCGGGGTCCGACTCGAACTCGAACCGACGCTGACCATCTTCGACAGGGACAACTTCACGTTGAAGGCCTACGTCACGCTGTCAGCCGGCGTGCACTACACCTACATCGACGACGAAATCACCCGCAGGGACTACACCTCGCGGGGAACGACTCTCGGCGTCGAACCGGGGCTGCGCCTCGTGGTCGGGAAGGCTATCTTCGGCGCGTCGTACCACCTCAACGAGACGTCGATTAGTCAGTCCAATCGCGAGAGAGACCGAAACGGGGTCGTGCGACAGTTGCCCCACACCGAGACAGAGTTCAAGGGCTTCATGTTCACGGTCGGCTTCCGCTTCTAGCCGAACCAACATCGCCGCCTCTACGCGAGACTGTCGCTCAGGTGCCGTTGAAGGCCTGGACCCCCGCTGACGGCGGGGGCCACGCTCACGTCCCGCACCAGCAGAAAATCGACGGACACGCCGTAGGCCTCCGCTAGTTGGAAGAGTTGCCTGGTGTTCGGAATTCGCTGGTTCTCCCGCGATTCGTACTTCTCCAAGACTGACTTCGAGATGCTCGCGCGAACCGCGGCTTCCCTCTGTGAAATGTTCAGTTCGCCGCGAACGGTACGCAGGCGGCGCTTGACCTCAGCGATGTCCAACTGTGCAACCATGAGAGAGATGGAGTGAGAACGGGGATGGCCGTTGCCCGCACGGCGAGTGTTGTGGCAACACAGAGGCCCTCAGTGTGATTGAGAGAGGAAACATAAGCAAGTGCAGCCCTTCGAATCCGTGGTCCTACAATCGAATGGCTCGCTGGCATCAAAGCGAGTCGACGACACGCGCCATCAATCGCGCCGCGGCTTCGCTGCCGATGAGCCCCGGCCCACCGCGCCCGGACGGGTTGCCGATCCAAACCACGGCCACACACATCCCCGTGATCGCCACGCACCACGCGTCTCTGCGACCAGACGGTGTTCCCGCCTTGAACGCGACGGCGCCGCCCGTGGATCCAAGACGGGAAAGGGCATCCAACACACGCTGCACCGGGCCCCGGCGCTGACCGAGATGCCAAACGCTTCCGACGAACCGACACTGCGCACGAGCCATCTGGAACGGCGAGGCCGACATCGCTCCCAACGCCGCGTCCAGGTGGACCCCGCGCGGATCGACCGGAAGACCCAACCGCCGCAGTAGTTCGGCGAATTGTCCATGGCCCACGGATCACCACAAGCGGATCGCCGGGAGGTTTCGGAACGTCAGCAGGCTCACCGACGCCCATCGCGCCGGCGTCGCCCTGCGCGGGTTTCAGACCCGCGTGCACGTGGACGTCGACAAGGTCCAGGTCTTCTGCCGAACGCAACACGACGCGGAACGAGTTTTCGTCCGCGAGTTGCGTGTCGGTCACCTCGACCGGCACGCGGCGCCCGCGAGAACTGACTTCGAGCTTCTCGCGCAGAGACGATTCGTCGACCGGAATGTCGAAGCCGACGATGACGGAGGGCGTATCGAACACAAACTGGAGACCGTTCGGGGCGATGAAAGCGCGACCGAGGTGGATCGTGTATCGCGTCGCGCGACGGAGCGGACGGGCGGGCGTCAACGCGAGCGCCTCCTCGTCGTGCCAGACTCCGATGAGCCGGTTCTCGGGTTCGAGGGTCAGCCCGAGGTCCGCCGGTTCTCCGCCCAACTCGTCGGCGTCGACCATGGGCGCGTGAAACGAGAGCATGATGCGCTCGGGGCCACCGGAATCGACGTCCACCCGCAGGACATGCAGGTCCTCTGCGGTCAGCGTTGCGGGTTTCGTCTCGGCAAGCGCGGGATCGGGTTCGAACTGGGTCGCCAGGCAAACGACGAGGATCAACGTGAGAAGAACATTGAGCACCAACCACAGACGATTCATGCGACCTCCCATTCGAATCTGGACCCCGGTGTGCGTACAGACCGGTGCTAAGAAGTTTGTTGGGCGCGACACGCCCGTGCATTCACACAGTGCCCTGACCAGACACCTACGGGCGACTACCACGCTGTGAGAGTCCTGACCGCCCACCGTGATCGAGCCTTCTCACGGTGACAAACTTGTGGACAAAAATCAACTCACGTTCTGTTCGTAGCGCGGGCGTTCCCGGACGCCAGGGTTGTGTGCATCAAAAGAACAACGGTCGGTTACGATCGCAAACGGAGGTTTCGCATGCTGCTCTTGGCTCTCGATCAAGGTACGACTTCGAGTCGATCGATGCTGTTCACGACCGCGGGCAAGACGCGGGCGGCAGCGCAAAAGGAGTTCGCCCAGATCTACCCCAGCCCGGGTCACGTCGAACACGACCCCGAGGCGATCTGGAACTCGCAGCTCGCGACAGCGCGGCGCGTGCTGCGCAAGGGCAAGGTGAGGGCGAAGGACATCGCCGCGATCGGCATCACGAATCAGAGGGAGACGGTGGTGCTGTGGGACAAGACCACCGGCCACCCGGTCGCGAACGCCATCGTGTGGCAGAGCCGGATCACGGCGCCCCTGTGCGAGAAACTCGAGCGCGACGGGCTCGGCGGGGAGTTCCGCAAGCGGACGGGCCTGCTTCTCGACCCCTACTTCTCGGGGACCAAGATCAAGTGGCTGCTGGACCGGAACAAGGGTCTGCGGCGGCGGGCCGCGCGGGGCGAGATCCTGTGCGGGACGATCGACTGCTTCCTGTTGTGGCGGCTGACCGGCGGCCGCGTGCACGCCACGGACTACAGCAACGCCAGTCGAACTCTGCTCTTCAACATCCACAAGTTGCAGTGGGACAGCTGGTTACTGAAGACCCTCGACGTACCCCGGGAGATGTTGCCGGAGGTGAGGGACTCGAGCGGGGTGTTCGGCGAGACCGACAAGAACTGGTTCGGCGGGGAGATCCCGATCGCCGGGATCGCCGGGGACCAGCAGGCTGCGACGTTCGGACAGGCGTGCTTCCGTCCGGGCATGGCCAAAAACACGTACGGTACCGGGTGCTTCCTGTTGATGAACACCGGGGAGAAAGCGGTCCGATCGAAGCGCGGGTTGTTGACGACGATCGGATGGGGCATCGATGGGAAGATCACCTACTGCCTCGAGGGGTCGGTGTTCGTGGCGGGCGCCGCGGTGCAGTGGCTGCGTGATGGGCTGGGATTGATCCGGAAGTCGGTCGACGTCGAGAAGCTCGCGCGGTCCGTGGACGATTCGGGTGGCGTGTACTTCGTCCCGGCGTTCGTCGGTCTCGGCGCGCCACACTGGGACCCGCATGCTCGCGGGACAATCGTCGGTGTTTCGCGCGGAACGACCGCCGGACACCTGGCGCGCGCGACGCTCGAGTCCATGGCGTTCCAAACCCAGGAAGTGTTGATCGCGATGCAGGCGGACTCGGGTGTAAAGCTGGGGAAGCTCCGCGTGGACGGCGGCGCTTCTGTGAACGACACGATGATGCAATTCCAGGCCGACCTTCTGGGCCTGCAGGTGCAACGACCGGCGGAGACGGAGACGACCGCCCTCGGCGCGGCGTATCTGGCCGGCCTCGGAGTCGGCGCGATCAAGAGCCTGGCAGCAGTCACCAAGAACCACTCGATCCAAGAGACCTACCGTCCCAACATGCGCAAGCGCGAACGGGAAGAGCGGCTCCGCGTTTGGCGAACGGCAATCGAGCGCGCGAAGGGCTGGGCAAACGCCTAGAGGTTCTCTAGCGGCGGCGCCATGTGCGGAAGTTGAGAGTGCTCTCCTGTTCCTCGTAGCCGGTCCAGTCGGCTCGCAGCCAGTCCGAGATCTCGAACTCGTCGTCGATGAAGGAGGGACGCCCCTTGCGCACAAAGACGAGGTTGGGTTTGTGCTTCACGATGTCCTCGAGAACGATCCTCCGCAAGTCCTCGCGCCGCTCCGAGGAACCGCCGGGCAACGGCCAGAGACACGCGTAGCGTGACCCCCACCCGATCTCGTGGTCCACCATCCACGCGAAGAACGTGTGGATGTCCGTGTCCACGACCAACAGCGTGTCGCCCGGTCGCAGTTCCCGAACCGCGTCGAGCTCCGGCGGAATCCCCGTGAACGCATCGGCGAACGCCAGCTCCGGTTCACGCTGCAACCAGTGCTGTCCGATGGGCAGCGCCACGTAGCAAAGACACACGACGACGAATACCCCGCGCAGCCACCGCGCGCCGGCGCCGAACACCAACACGACGAGCCCCAGGTATCCGCACGCGAGCGCCGGGAACAGGTGGTACATCCAGCCCTTCCCCTGCCAAAACGCCGAGCCCAGGAAACCCAACTGCGCGAGAATGAGTACCCATATCGATGTTCGGATGCTGCCTGCGAAGATCGCGGCGACCGAGAGAACGACGATGACAACAAGCGCTTCGATCGTCCAGGGCTTGCTCAGCAACTCGACGAACGAGACCTTGAACGACCCGTAGACCTCGAGCGTGAGCCCGACGTTGGCGACGAAATCGGACTGGAAGGGCACGAGGAGGAAGTGGGCCGCGTATACGACCACGCCCAGCACGAGCCCCTCGTTCTCCAAGCGCCGCGTATCGAACAGCTTGCGTTGCCACAGCGCGGTGCCAATGCGAACCAGGACGGGCGCGAGGAGGAAGTACGGTTTCAGCGAGAACCCGACCGCCGCCAACAAGCCGGCTCCCAACGCCTGACCCGATCGCACGTCTCCCCCGGCGACGCGCTGCCCCACGACGGCGAAGTACGGCAGCGTCAGGATCATCATCAAGTGCTCTCGCTGGCCAAAATCGCGCCCGACCGGAACGACCAGCACGAACGCTACCGCGGCCAACGCGATCGGGTTCATCAGCCGAACGAAGTCGCCAACACGGACGATCCTGCTGGTCAAGAAGAGGCTGAGACCCAAGAGCGAAGCGACCCAGAGGTTCAGCGCCGCGCCGACGCTGAGTCCGGTGAAGCTCGCGAGCGCCGCCGGTGGTACATTCAGGTAGATGATCAACGGCGGGTTGATCTCGATCAGTTCGGAATAGAGCGCGTCGCCCGCAAGAAACCGGCTGGCAGCGAAGAGCAACCAGCCGCAGTCGTGGTTGATCTCCCAGGGCGGCGTCAGCCGCAACAACACACACGCAGCGACAAGAGCCCAGACTCCCAGCCGCGACGGCGTCACGCGAACTCGGCGCGCAGCGTTCGTGCTGCGGCCACCTGATTGATGAGTTTCTGCTGCACTTCGTCAATGCTCACGCGCGCACCCGAACCAGGAGCGAAACCGCAGTCCGGATTCAGCGTGATCCGCTCCTTGCGGAGGTGGAGCATCGCGGCCTTGACCCGTTGCACGATGGTCTCCGGCGCATCGACCAATCCGGGGGTAACGTTGACGCAACCCAGCCCGATCTCGAGGTCTTCCCGCAGCCGGCCAAACACCGACGGGTCGCACGACTCGGGGTCCGTGAATTCCATCGTGATGTGCTGGACATGGAGACGATTCAGCTGCTCGACGATGAGGTCGTAGCTGCCGGAGTGGGACTCTTCACCACGCACTCTCGCCCCGGCTCGCCGACACAGGTGCAGAGCCAGCGTCACCCCGGAGATGCCGTCGACCATCGCGTTGACCGCATCGACCGCGAAGTCCGCCGAGCGATCCGGGTCGTCGTATCCGCCCCGGACCTCTTCGTCGACGAACAGGCAGAGGTGCGGATCGTCGATCTGCACGATGTCGGCGCCCGCGGCCTGCAACAACTCGAGCTGCCGGCGCAAGACAGGAACACAATCGAGCACGAAGTCGTCACGGTTCGGATACGCGGCTCCGGACGCCGTCTCGTCCCACATCCGCTCACCGAGCAGCGCGGGCGACGGCAACGTCGCTTTGATCTTCCGGTCGGTGATTCCCTTCACGAACTCGACTTCATCTGCGATGAACGACGAATCGGTCATCGCCAACGTGTCGACGACGATCGTCCACGGTCTTCCGTCTGCGGGGTTCGTACTGAGTTCAAAGCCGTCTGCGAGTTCCGCGATCACACCGATGTACGACCGACGCCGCCACTCGCCGTCAGTGACGACGTCGAGTCCAGCGTCCTCCTGGAGCGCGACGATGCCACGGATCGCATCGTCCATCCGACGATCGTGCTCCTCCTGTGAAATCTCGAGCCCTCCCATGACGAGATCCAGGACGTCATCCGGCCTCGGCATCGAGCCGACAACCGAAGCGGGAAACAGCACATCTTCGGTCATTCTCGAACGCTCCAGTCCGCGCGCGCCATGTCGTAGTCCTGCTGCGTATCGATCTCCCAGTATTCGCCGGGCACGTCCGCGTGTCGAACCGGCACGTCATGCTCGATCATCTCCTGCAGCAGATGGATGAGGTATGCCTTCTCGAAGATCGGCGCTTCGCGAAACGCCCGTCCCGAGAACTCCTGCCGGCAGCGATGGTAGTGCTCGCGCAACAGCTTCCCGCCTTCCTCGGAGAACCACGCGACGCCGGTGAATTCGCCATGCGCGAGATCGGGATCGATGTCTCGGTGCACCCTCGTGATGTGGCCGTCGGCGACAGTGACCTTCTCCCCGTCGGTCATCGGATGATCGGTGCGGTGCTCGTAGCGTTCCTTCCATTTCGTATCGACGACGCAACGGATATCCCCGCTGCACTCGATCAGCGAGCTGACGGCGTCGGGTCGGTAGAGAATGTCCGCGTACGTCGTGAAGAACGGGCGGTCCATCAAGTCCTCCGCGCACATCAGGGAGGCGAGGATGTTGTTGTCGGGCCATTCCTCATTCGGTCGAAACGTGAACCCGGGATACTCGGCCTGCACCTTTTCCATGAGGTACCCGCCGATGAACACGATGTCGTCGACACCGTTCTCGGCGAACGCCTCGACGATCCAGTCGAGGATCCGCCGCCCGGCGACCTCCGCGTAGCACTTGGGCGCGTTCTTGGTCGTCGGCATCAGACGCTGACCGCGCCCTGCCCCGATGACGATCGCCCTCATCGCATCCACCTCAGCGGAGTGACGAGCGCGGGGCGGTGGTATTCTTGCGTCGGACTAATTGAGCTTCAGGATGGGCACGTAGATCATGCTGAGCGTACCCGTTGCCGATGTTCGATCCGATGCATTTACCTGCACCTGCTTGAAACCAGAAACATTCGGGAGAGCAGGAACGACGCTTCGAACACCGCCACTCAACGCGAAGGCCTGCGTCACGGGATGGGTGTACGCCGATTGGCTGTAGACCACGATCCCAACGCTCGACGCGGTGAACGGAATATGGTTCCTCGGAAGGAACCACGTGCCGGTGAGGCTGGTCTTGAACGAGAACGGCACGGGCGTGTGCAGGAGGTAGAGCTTCTCACAGGTACCGATGTTGACGCCCGAGAAACTGCCGATCAGTCCGATGGCCCCAATGTGGTTCGTCAAGGGAGCACCGAGCGCTTGGAAGATATCGATCGAGAGCGTGTTCGGATTCGTCGAGTGCAACGGCCCGAGGGTTCGGATGTTCGATCCGAAGAACCCTGGCGCGTTCTGACCGGGCGACTTGCAAGCCGCGGTCACGAGGAAGTTGTAGTAGGGGCCATTGTCGATCCTGTCGGAGAACCCATCGACGAGCACGTAGTTCACGCCAGTCCACGAGCCGTTGTTCGCGAGGCGGCCGCCGGTGAACCGAAAATCGATGCAGACGTCTTTGGCTCTCGACCAGGCGTAGGGCGAGGTGAACGGGAAGCTCATGTTGAACCCACCCCACGATTGGGTCGATGAAGGCTTCGCTGAAGTGTCGCCCCAACTCGTTGTCTTGTTGAACACCGCCGTGGGCGTTGTGGTCATGTTTGCGGAGAACGTCGAGGACACCCCTGAATAGCTCGACTCGCCGATCGTCACGGAGACGTCCGCCCAAGAGCGTGCATTGCCGTGGTTGCTCGGGTAGTAGTACTCGGTGTCGCGGCGCAATGAGATCGAAGTGACGGAGACCGCGCTGCCACCGGTCCAGTCCGCGCTGATCACCTGCATGCGGCCTTCCGCGTAAGCGCCCAGGAACGGCGTGTAGGGCATGGATCCACCGGTCGACGATGTGTTGTGCGTCGAGAGGAACCCCGGTGGCATGGTGAATGGAGTCGCCTGAGCTGAAACGGGAATGCTCACGAGTAGAGCGATCCACGCACTGCTTGGTACACGCATGATGGACAAAGACTCTACCAGGAATCCACCATACGAGGAACTCGATCGACTTGCCGCTACGGGAACTTCTGGCCTTCGAGAAGCACCTCGATGGCTCTCCACCGTGCTGCGATCGCGAAATGCAGCCTTCTTGGCGGAACACCAACCCACTCGGCAAACTCCCGTTGGTGCGTGAAACTCAGGCCGTCAAAGACCTTCCGAACAACGGCCTCGAGCGCGAACGACCGCCGGAGTTCCAAGGGGGGCGTCACGGTCCGTTCCGCCTCGTCCCGCCACGACACTACCGACACGAGGTCACCAGGCCCCTTGCCGATCTTCTCTCGGATGCCCTTTCGGATGCCGACGATGTGGCAGTCCGTCCCCATTCTCACGAGCGATCCGCGATAAGGCTCACCATCGAACGTGCATTCGATCGGAACACGACCCCCGGCAGCGAATCCTACGAACACATCGAACGGAAACTCCAGCAGGCGCCTCCACCATCGCCCGCGAGGATCTATTCCTCGAACTGGTACTCGTAGGCGGGCTGACTCATAGAACGAA
>PVBE011849394.1_pt1 | contig 13074 bp, 13 predicted proteins | sample 1631181 | NCBI WGS metagenome assembly PVBE01 (sample SAMN08397723, study PRJNA350692) | Marine metagenome, whole genome shotgun sequencing project. | isolation source: water | place: Pacific Ocean | collected 2012-04
CGAGGCCAAGGCGCGACGACGAAGGCGCACCAGAGGTGCGTCGAGGAGGAGCAACGCAGGCATTGGCGTCAGCGACCGTCGCGTCCGGCTCATCACTTCTGCCGAGGGCATCTAGCGCGCATGTCCCCGGCCGCGCCGAGACGAAGGCACGCGGCAGACACCGAGACGGTCGACGAACCCCACCCAAGCCGGCGAGACTACCCGAAGAACGCGGCGCCCGCAGCCACGCGGTGCGCGCCCGTCCCGCCAGGAGACACGCGAATGCAAGTCACCGCTCTGCTGTGCTTCGTGTTGCTCGGCGTGCCGCGCGGGCCGGACCGCCCCGTCGCAGACGCGCCCACGGTGACGGTCTCGATGAACGGCGTCGGCGTCTCGCCCGGCGCGGCGCCCGTCATGCCCGGACTGAAGCCGCCGGTGGCGAACGCGAGGCTCGTGACGCTCGTCGACGGGCGCGTACACGCGAGCGACAAGAACGGGGGGGCGCGCGGCCTGCTCATCGGCCCGCTCTTCGACGCCCTGAACGCGTATCGCAGCTTCGAGAAGCAGGTCGCTGTACGCGCGGGCCGCGGCGGGGGCGGCACGCTGAACCTCGTGGTGCATTCGGCGATCACCTTCGAGACGCTGTCCGCCGTGGTCTACACCGCCGGCCAGGCGCAGTACGGCGACCTCTACTACGCGCTGGGCGACGGCTCGGCGCTGCGCGGGACGAGCCCCAGAATCGCCATCGGGACCAACGCGGCGCCGGCGATGCGGGCCGATCTGGACGTCGTGTGGCGAGGCGACGGGCTCGGCGTGTTCTTTCGAGCCGTGCCACGAGGTCGGGTCGCAGGCCTGGCGACCACGCTCGGCGGCGGGGGGCCGGCGCGCGTCCAGCTGAAGCACGCAGGACGCTGTCCGGCGGTCGCCAGAGATCCAACCGGGCTCGACCTGGCTGCGTTGCGGGGGCTGACGGCGGCCGTCTGCGAGGCCAACGAGGTCGCGTCCGGCGTCGTGTTCACCCCGGCGCATGCGACCCCGTTCTCCGAGCTGATGGAGGTGGTCCTGGCCACCCGCCACGGCGCGCGCTGCGACCAGTCACCGGTCTTCTCTCTCGGAGCCGGCGCAGAGCCCGGGTGCGAGGCGTCCATCGCCTCCACCGTGCTCCGTGCGCACCTCGACGCGCTGGCAGAGGCCGCGCCTCCACCGCCTCCGCGACCCGCCAATCAAGGGACCCTGCTGAAGGTGCTGGGGGCCGGCCACACCGTCGGTGACAGCATCGCCGAGGCGTTCTCCGGAGGCGCCGCGGGCCTCGACAGCGCCTTATCCGACGGTCGCCCTCATCGGTCCCCGCCGCCGCAGAAGCGCGACGGCGTCGTCGGGAAGATGACGGTCGCGGACGTCGCCGCCTCGGGGCCTGTGGAGGCGCCGCAGCTCCGGAAGGTGCTGGGTCGGCGGCTGGGCAGCTTCAGGACGTGCTACCAGCGGGCGCTCCAAAAGGACCCGACGCTGACTGGCGCGGTCTCCCTCGACGTGACCATCGGCACGAACGGTCGCGTGACGTCGGCGAAGGCGACCGGCGAACCCGAAGTCGTCGCGCGATGTCTCGCGATCAAGGTGAAGCGGATCCGCTTCTTCGTAGCAGCCGCGGAGAAGACGACGCTCAAATTCTCGCTCGTCATGTCCGTCGCCCGGCGCCCCTCACCATGAGCGCGCTGCGACTCGCCTCGCTGGTCGTGATGTTCTGCCTCGCCTGCCAGGTCGATGGCGGCAGCGACCAGGAAGACGCGACCGTCCAGCAAGACGCTGGCCCTCGAGACGCGGACGTCGACTCGCCCGACGTGGCACGCGGCGAGCCGCCCGACATGGCCGTGCCCACCTGCGAGCCCGCCGCGGGCGAGACCTTCGACCTCGACCCCGATGGACCCGACACGCAGATCCACGCCGCGCTGGTTCCCGCACCGGGTGGCGCATGGGCGGTCTACAACCGCCCTGACCCCGGTGGCGGCTTCGATGTGTGGGCGACGCGGGTCGGCTGCGACGGCTCGATGGTGGTGCCACCGTTCCAGGTCAACGAAGACGCCGAGTTCAACGATGTCGACCCGGCGCTCGCCCGCAACGGCGACCGCGTCCTCTTCGCGTGGGCGACCGACGACGGCATGGGGCCGCACAACCTCAGCGTGCGGCTGCGGGCCTTCGACGACGCCGGCGTCGCGGTCGGCCCCGAGCGCCGCCTGGCCATCGACGCCAACGCGTGGATGGTCAAGGTCGCGGCCACCGAAGACGGTTTCCTGCTCGTTGGCAGCCTCGGCGACGACGAGCTCAACGCGTTTCAGCTCTTCGCGCTGGCCATCGACCGCGACGGGATGCCCGTCGGCGAGCCGTCCCGGGTCGCCATGGCGCCCGAGAGCCAGTCAAACCCGGCGCTCGTGGTGGCCGAGGGCGCGGCCGTCGTCGCCTGGACCGAGGGCAGTCAGGATACGGAGACGGTGCGCCTGGGCCGCGGCACGATCGCAGACGGCTTCGAGGTCGAGGAGGCGTTCGACGCCCCGGTCGCCGGCGCCTCGGTGACGACCGATTGGATCGCCTCCACCCAGACCGCCCGCGGCATGGTCCTCGCCCGGCCGCTCGCCGGTGGTGATCCGGTCGAGGTCGGGGCGAGCGGGAAGATCGACCACAGCCCCGGCCTCGCCACCGGCGACGAGGTCACTGCCATCGCCTGGTATCGGGTCATCCGCGGCATCAGAAACGAGCTCTGGTACACGCGTCTCGGCAGCGACCGCACCCCGACCCAGGTCGAGACCGACGGCCCCGTCGCCCCGTACGGCGTGGCGCTCACGCCACTCGGCGCCCGCCATTTCGCCCTCGCCTGGTCCGAAGGGGACAGCCCCGACTTCCGTCTCCGCTGGCGCATCATTCGACTGTGACCAAACATACAGTAGCAAATAAGCTTATTTGCTACTGTATGTTGTGTGCGCGGCCGGTTACGTGACCTCGAGCAGGCGGCTCGCCAGCGGGAAGAGGGCGGCCGCAGCCGCTTCGGTCGTGGCGACGGGAGGTAGCAGGTCGAGGGTCAGGCCGAGTCGGGCCACGTCGTCCCCGAGGATCTCGGCGTTTCGACCGATGGACGCGTCACCGGGCCGGGTGGCGCTGCTGAGGACCACTGCCGCGATCGGTCTGCCGGCGAGGGCGCGCAGCGTCAGGCGCGTGTGATTCTGGGTGCCGAGGCGGTCGGCGCTGACCACCACCAACTGGGCGTCCAGGGCGGTGGCCAGCTCGAGCGCGGTCGTCTCCGCCGTGAAGGGCGACAGCAGACCTCCGGCGGTCTCGACCAACGCGACCTCGGCGCCGGCGATGGCGTCGCGGGTGGCCGCCACGAGCGTCTCGAAGTTGAGGGTCTCGCCCTCCGCCTCCGCGGCCTGCGGCGCCGCGACCGGGGTCCGGAAGCGGCGCAGCGCGTGGGAGGGTGAATCCTGTCGGGCGGCCCGCGCGAGCGCGACGCCATCCTCGACCACGCTGCCGTCGCAGCCGCTCTCGACGGGCTTCACCGCGATGACGTGCACGCCCAGATCTGACCAGGCCCGCGCGAGGCCGCAGCCGACGCGGGTCTTCCCGACCCCCGTGTCCGCCCCGACGACGACGAAGACGCGCTTGGGGTGCGCCAAGAACTCAGCAGACGGCAAGGATGCCGGCCTCGATGGCGTCGACGATCTGCGTCAGCTCCGCGGGCGACATGCTCAGCGGCGGCATCAGCACCACCACGTCCCCGAGCGGCCGCAGGAACACCCCGTGTCTGCGCGCTTCGGTGCACACCCGCATTCCTCGTCGCTCCGTCGGCGGGTACCGCGTCTTCGCGGCCCGGTCACAGACCAGCTCCACCCCCACGCACAACCCGTATTGCCGGATGTCACCCACCGCCGGGAGCGTCTCGAGGCGCGCGAGCTCGCCGCGCAGATGCTCGACCTTCGCCGGCAGCCCGGCGAGCACGTCCTCGCGCTCGAAGATGTCGAGCGTGGCGTGGGCCGCGGCCGCCCCCAGTGGGTTGCCCGTGTAGGTGTGACCGTGGAAGAAGGTGCGCCCCGCCTCGGGCGGGCCGAGGAAGGCCTCGAAGACGCGCTCGGTGACCAGCGTCGCGGCGAGCGGCAGATAGCCGCCGGTCAGGCCCTTCGCGAGGCACAGCAGGTCCGGCTCGACCCCTGCGGCCTCGCACGCGAAGAGCGTCCGCCCGCTGCGCCCGAACCCCACCGCCACCTCGTCGAGGATCAGCAGCGTCCCGGCCGCGTCACACGCGGCGCGTACGCGTTTCAAGAACCCCGGCGGCTGCGTGAGCACGCCGGCCGCGCCCTGCATGCCCGGCTCGATGATCACCGCCGCCAGCTCGGCTGCGTGGACCTCGACTAATCGCTCCAGCTCGCGTACGGCGCGCTCTTCCGCGTCTACGCGGCTCGCGATCCCGGGGTGGCGGTAGCAACACGGTGACGGTGCACGGATCGAGTCGAAGAGCAGCGCTCCGTAGCGCGCGTGGAACAGGTCGATGCCCCCCACGGAGACTGAGCCGATGGTGTCGCCGTGGTACGCGTTGCCGAGCGTCAGGAAGCGCCGCCGCGCCTCGCCGCCCGGGGTCTGCTGCCAGAATTGGAACGCCATCTTCAGGGCGACCTCGACGGCGGTCGAGCCGCTGTCGGAGTAGAAGACGCGGCTCAGCGGCCCTGGCGCGAGGTCGACCAGTCGCCTGGCGAGGGTCACCGCGGGCTCGGTCGCGTTCCCCAGGAAGGTGGCGTGTGCGACCCGGTCGAGCTGGGCGCGAACCGCGGCGTCGATGTGCGGGTGGCGATGGCCGAAGACGTTGCACCACAGCGACGACACCGCGTCGAGGTAGCGCCGCCCATCGGCGTCGACGAGCTCGTGGCCTTCCGCCGCGACCACCATCAGCGGCGCCTCGCCGGTGTAGACCGAGTGCGGCGTGAACGGGTGCCACACGTGGGCGCGGTCGATCTCGAGGAGCTCGTCGCGCGTCACGGTCCGATGACCGAGACGCGGAATCCGGCGTCCTCGATCAGCGCGAGGTCCTCGGCGTAGCCCTGGCCCCCCGTGGTCAGGTAGCCGCCTGCGAAGAGCGAGTTTGCGGGGTAGAGCGCCAGGCCCTGCTTGTCGCCCAGCGCCTTCTCGCGGCCGCCGGCGACCCGCAGATCCACCGTCGGGTGCACGAAGCGGAACATCGCCAGCGCGCGCAGGCAGTCTTCCGGGCTCGGCCGCGCGACGTCGGCCAGCGGCGTGCCCGGGCGCGGGTCGAGGAAGTTCACGGGCAGCGAGGCCACCTCGAGCGCGCGCAGCTCGAAGGCCAGGTCCACCCGGTCATCGGGCTCCTCGCCGAGCCCGATGATCCCGCCGCAGCAAGCCTCGATGCCCGCACGCCGGACCGCGCGGATCGTCTCGACGCGTGAATCGAAAGAGTGAGTGCCCACCACCAGCGGGAAGTGGCGCCGCGAGGTCTCGAGGTTGTGGTTGAAGCGGTCGACCCCCGCCTGCGCCAGGCGGCTGGCGGCCCCGTCGTCGACCGCTCCGAGCGAAGCGCACACCTCGATGCCGACCTCGGCCTTGATCCGCCGCGTCGCCTCGCAGATGGTCTCGAGCTCGCCGCCGCTCGGGCCCCGCGTCGCGGTGACCATGCAGTAGCGCTTCGCCCCGATGGCCGCGGCTTCCCGGGCGCCCGCGACCAGCTCTTCGACGTCTTTGACCCGGTACTGCTCGACTTCGTTCTGGTGGCGGGTGGACTGCGAGCAGAAGGAGCAGTCCTCGGGGCAGGTGCCGCTCTTCGCGTTCTGCAGCACGAGCAGCTGGACCTCTTTCCCGAAGGCGCGCTCGCGCAGGCGCCGCGACCCCTCGAGCAGCGGCATCAGCGCCGCGGCGTCGGGCTCGAGCATGGCGCGCGCCTCTGCTCGGGTGACCTCCGGGCCGTCTTCGAGCACGCGGCTCGCCAGCGCGTCGTAATTCATCGTCCTCGCTCAATCGCCGCTGGGCTCATCGGGGCGCCTCCACATCGACGAGCAGCTGCCCCTCTTCGACCTTCGTCGCGTAGGCGCACACCCGCACATCCGGAATGAGGGTGTGGCAGCCGTCTGACAACCGGAACGACCAGAAGTGCCAGCCGCAGACGAGGTGGCCTTCGTCATCGACGAGGCCCAGCTCGCTGAACGGGGCGCCGCGGTGCGGGCATTGGTCGACCACGGCGTGGCAGGTGTCGCCGCGGCGGATCACGGCCAGGTTGAGGCGCCTGTCTCCGACCTCGAATTCGACGCCGACCGGCTCGTCCTCGGGGAAGCGCTCGATCGTCCCCGCGGCCCGCCAGTCGCTCACTCGCGCCTCCGCGACACCCGCACCCCGACCGCGTGCGGGTTGCCGCCAACGGGTGGGTGCAGCTTTCGCAGCGTCAGGTCGACGGCGGTGACCGGGAAGCGGTCGAGGATCGCCGCGCAGATGGACTCCGCGAGCCGCTCGAGCAGCCAGAAGCTCTCGCCCGTGCCGATCGCGAGCACCGTCTCCGCCATCTCCGAGTAGTCGATCGTGTCGGAGAGCCGGTCGGTCTGACCGGCCCGCCCGACGTCGAATGCGACCGTCAGGTCGACCCTGAAACGGCAGCCAAATCGGCGCTCGTGTTCCAACACGCCGTGGGGACCGACGAATTCAAGGCCTTCGAGCAGGATCTCATCGCTGTGCACGGCCCTGTTTTATCGGTAGACGAGCGCGATTGCGATGCCGTAGCGTCGCGGCCGTGATCGACCTCCGCACGTTCACCTATATCGACATCCTCCAGCCGCAGCTGACGGGGTTCCTCCAGACGGTGGCGCCCGGCCTGCTCCCGCTCGAGCAGCAGGCCGCGCTCTTCGTCGAGATCGCGCCTGGCCTGTCCATCAACGCGGTCACCGACATCGCGCTGAAACAGACGAGCGCGCTGCCCGGGCTGATGATCGTCGAGCGCGCGTTCGGCGTGCTCGAGCTGCACAGCTTCGACCAGGGGCAGATTCGCGCCGCCGGCGAGGCCATCTTGAGCCACTTCGGACTCAGCGAGTCCGACCGCATCAAGCCAGTGATCCGCACCAGCGAGCGCATCACCGGGCTCGACGGCCACCAGGTGGCGCTCATCAATCGAATGCGCCACGGCGACATGATCGCCGAGGGCAAGACGCTCTACGTCTTCGAGTGCGAGCCCGCCGGTTACGCCTGCATCGCCGCGAACGAGGCCGAGAAGGCCGCCAATGTGCACCTGATGGAGGTGCGCACCTTCGGGGCATACGGCCGGCTCTACATGGGCGGGAACGAAGCCGACGTCGAGGAGGCCGAGAAGGCCATCCATGCCTGCCTCGAAGGCATCGACGGACGGCCGCTCAAGAAGCGATGATCACCACCAGCGACTTCAAGAAGGGTGTGCGCCTCGAGATCGACGACGCACCCTGGACCATCGTGACGATCAAGACGCAATCGCCCAGCGCCCGGGGCGCGGCGACGCTGGTCAAGGTCCGCCTGCGCCAGGTCCTCACCGGCCAGGTCTCCGACCGCAGCTTCAAGGCGGGTGAGAAGTTCAACGAGCCGGACCTCGAGTTCCGTCCGGCGCAGTACCTCTACTCGGTTCCGGAGGCCGACGGGAACGTCCATCACTTCATGGACACCCAGTCCTACGACCAGTTCGAGCGCCGCGACGACGACCTCGGCTGTGATCCGCGCTACCTCGTCGAAGGCGTCGAGGTGAAGGCGGTCGTCTACAACGAGCGTGTGTGCGGGGTCGAGCTGCCGCAGTTCATCGAGATGGAGATGGCCGACGTCGCGCCGGGCAGCCGGGGTGACACCGCGTCCGGCGGCGTGAGCACCACCGGTCACACCACGACCGGCGTCCAGATTCAGGTGCCGCTCTTCATCCGCTCGGGTGACCGCGTCCGGATCGACACCGGGACGGGCGAGTTCAAGGATCGCGTCGGGAAGTAGAGACGGTCCACAGCGCCGCGCTGGCCGCGGACACGAGACCGATGACATCATCTGCCGCGATGGCCACCGTTCTACGCACATCTCTCGTCCTGCTGGTGTTGTTCGGGTGTGACGACGACCCGGCTCCGCCCGACCCGTGCACCCACGACTTCGAGACCAGCATCGCCATCGGCCACGGTGTCGGGGGCGGCTTCGAGCGCTTCACCGATGACCAGGAGGTCGGGCTCATCAGCGCGCCCCAAGGCGGCTTCGGCGTGGATGTGCGTGTGCGCACCGAGGGCCTGAACGCCAGCGACGAGACGCTGGTGGCGCTGCTGCTCGAGACGCTGATCGACGACCAGGTGGTCGGCCGCTTCGAGAATCCCAGCCAGCTGCTGACCTGCACTGACACCGGTGGGCTCGTCGTCGGCATCGTGGTCGGCTTCGACTCGGACGACTACAGCACCAACGACGACCTGCTCCGGCTCGACGGGCAGCGCGTCGGTCTGCGGGTCACGGTGACCGAACTGGACGGCAGCAGACAGGTCCTCGGCGTGCAACCGGTCATCATCAGCGCGGGGGGTTGACCGTGCGTCAGCTGCTCTGGCTGCTCGTCCCGCTCGGGCTTGGCTGCGAGGAGCCTGCCCCGCCGCCTGCAAACCCGGAAGGCTGCTTGAAGTGCCACCGCGGCATCGAGCGCGCGCACGACCCGATCCCCGCCAGCGAATGCGTGCTCTGCCACGGCGGCGACGGGCGCGGGGCCGAGAAGGCCACCGCGCACGTGCCTGTGCCGAGCGACTGGAAGGACATTCGCGGCGACGGCCTGCCGCCGGCACCCTTCGGGTTCATCGAAGACTTCGCCCCTGACCAGCTCGACGCGATCGACCCGGATTACCTGCGCTTCATCAACCCGGGCGACATTCGCGTGGTGGACCAGACGTGCGGCCAATGCCACGTCGACCATGCCCGCAATATGGGCAGCTCGGTGATGACCACCAACGCCGGGCATTACTATCCGACCCTGCTGCTGGCCGGGTTCCAGGACACGCGGATCGCGCAGTTCGGGTCGTTCCGCGCCAGCGACCCCGACTGCCGTCCGGACGAGATCCTCGGCACTACGTGTGACCTGGTCCGCCTCGTCCCGCCGAGCAGAGACGAGATCGAGCGCGTGGTCGACTCCGGGGACGCCAAAGCCCTGGAGAAGCTCGCGTACCACCACTACCTCGCGAAGAACTGCAACACCTGCCACCAGGCCGGCTACCCGCGGAACAACTCACCCGGGCTCTACCGCAGCACCGGCTGCACCTCGTGCCACGTGGTCTACGACAAGCTCGGCATCTACAAGGGCGGCGACCCGACGATCCCGAAAGGGACCCCCGTCCACCCGGCCAGGCACCGCATCACCAAGGCCATCCCCACCGAGCAATGCGCCACGTGCCACTTCCAAGGCGGACGCATCGGGCTGCTCTATCGGGGCATTCGCGAGGGCGGCTTCGGCGACGCGAACACCCCACCGAATGCGGTGCCGATCGCCGACACGCTGTACGGCCACGCACCCGGCTACTACTTCACCGACGAGGACGACACCAACGACGTCGACGAGACCCCGCCCGACCTGCACCACGCCGCCGGGCTGCACTGCGCGGACTGTCACGTGGGCGCCGACGTGCATGGCGATGGCCGGCTCTACTCGTCCTCGAAGCACCAGGTCGGCATCGGCTGCGAGGACTGCCACGGGACGGTGCGCGAACGGATCGCGCCCGACGCCGACGGCATGTTCCGGTCGACGCGCGGCCGCGATCTGAAGCAGCTGGCGCGCGACGAAGACGGCACGATCGTCCTGACCGGCATCGTCGACGGCGCGCGGCACGAGGTGACCCAGGTCGCCGACAAGCTGGCAGCCGAGGGTGACGCGAGCGACGCGATGCGCCAGGCCATGGCCCCCGACGAAGCGGGCTGGTCGCACACCGACGCGCTGACGTGTGACACCTGCCACACCAGCCACACGCTGATGTGCGTTGGCTGCCACGTCAGCTTCGATCTACGGCTGTCGCAGGTCGACTACCAGACGGGCCTGCGCACCCCGGGCCTGACGCGGGGCTCGCGCAGCGGGTACACGCTCGACCAGGTGCTGCTGGGCACCGCGCCGGATGGGCGGGTGCAGACGGTCCATCCGTCGCAGCAGGTGCAACTGGCGATCATCGACGCGGATGGCATGGTTCGCCAGGGCGAGCGGGTAGGGGAGCGCATCATCGGCGCCTTCCGCCCCGGTCCCACGGGCGCCGCCAACAACGGGTTCCTGCCCTTCTTCCAGCACACCACCTCGAAGAAGCCGCGCGCCTGCTACGCCTGCCACCGGACCGACGACAGCCCCGGGGAGTGGGCCCGAATCCGCGGCGTCTACGGCTATGGGACCGGACAATTCCTGCTCGACGCCCCCGGCGGAGGTCAGGTCGACGCGCTGCAATTCAAGGACGAGCAGGGTCGCCCGATCACGACCTGGGTTTACGAAGGCACCGGCCCCGTCGCCGAGGACGTCGAGGCGCGTGCATTCGATGTGGTGGTCGAGCGACCCCGAGCGGAGAGGTAGCAAATATGTGGTTTGCAAATAAGCTTATTTGCATGCTTTTTGTCTGCAACTTCCTGGTTGTGGGGTGCGACGACGACGACGAGATGCCCGCGGCGGAGTGGAGCGTGCTCGGCGAGCAGCTCGAGGGCGGCGCCCTGCTCGGCGCCTGGCCAGTCGGGGACTCGCTACACTTCGTGGGCGGTCAGCTCGACGGGACCGAGGGCATCGTGGTCCGGGTCGACGAGGCGGGCGGGTGCGTCGAGCGGATGGTGGCAAAGACCCTGCTGTGGTGGATCCACGGGGCGTCCGACGACGTCTGGTACGCGGTCGGCAACAAGGGGCAGATCATCCGCTCGCAGGGCGGGACGCATACCGACGAGAGCGTCGAGACGGACGCCACGCTCTACGGCGTCTGGGACGCGGGCGACGTGGTGTACGCGGTGGGCGGTGACGTGCGCGGCACCAAGCAAGGCGAGGTGTGGATCCGGCGGGACGGCGCCTGGTCGCTGCTCGCCGGCGAGCTCCCCGGGGTGCTCTTCAAGGTCTGGCGCAACTGGGTGGTCGGTGACGGCGTGGCCTACCGAATCGTCGGCGACGCCCTCGAGGCCCACCCGCCGCCGGATGGGGTGAGGCTGCTCACGGTGGTCGGCCGCTCCGACGACGATGTCTGGGCGGTCGGCGGCGTGCAGCTCCCGACGGTCGTTCACTGGGATGGCAGCGCGTGGTCGAAGGTCGACTTCAGCCCGTTCTGCGGTAATCAGGGCCTCAACGGGGTGTGGACCGCGCCGGGCGAGGACGTCTGGGTGACGGGCTTCCACGGCTCGATGGCGCGCTACGACGGGACCGAGTGGAGCTGCCCGCGGCCGCCGCCGACGCGAGAGCATATGCACGTGATCCTCGGCCACGAAGGCGAGGTGTACGCGGCCGGCGGCAACCTGCTGCACCCACACGAGGCGAGCGTCTCCACCATTGCCCGACATGGCGCAGGTGAGCGCACCCTGTCCGACCTGTCGGTTTGTGAGGGACGCTGACGCACTTTTTCCTTGAGTTGTGTGCGTTCCGGACGATGTCCAGAACGTGCTGCTCCAATTCCCTTCGGAACCACACCGGTTCCGCGACCTGCGGGCCAAATCCCTCGACGGTTTTCGCCGTCGCTGCCGGGCGCCGGTCATCCGTCGCTACGGTCCGACGACCGAAGACCTCGGTGGCTTCCTCTGCGAATGCCAGGGCTGCCGCGAGACGGTTGGCAAGCTGGCGGGTTTCTCCGACCTCGACCCTTCGCTGAGCCTCTCGGAGCTCGAAGAGGAGCTGTCCCGCCGCGCCAGCCACCCGTCCCTCGGTTGGCGGCCGGAGCGCTGCGTCGAGTGCGGGAGCACCGCGCTCAACCCGGTCATGGCCGTCTTCGCGCGCTACCTCTCCGAGGTGGGCGTCGACCTCCAGATCGAGCTCGTCTTCGGTGCGGGCCGCGTCGTGAGCGCGGAGCACTTCGTCATGGACGCCGAGGGCGAGGCGACCCGCATCGACCGCCCGTGCACCGAGGCCGAATGCGCCGAGGTCTACGGCGTGCCGCTGTCGCTGCGCGCGCTGTGGAGCGAGTTCATCGGCAGCCACCTCTACGACAACGTCTTTCAGGTCCACGACGTGCACGCCGGCTACGTCATCGGGGTGCGCCCGTTCACCGACGACCACCGCATCGCCGCGCGGCAGTTCGAAGGCTTCCCCGATTGGCTCGAGCTGATGCGTCAGCACCGCCCCTACGACGCCGTGACCTTCCTGCGCGACCGGGAGGACGACGAGATCCCGATCGCCTACGAGGAGAGCTACCACGCGTGGCTTCCGCGCTTCGCGCACGACGTCACCGAGGCGCTCGTCGATCCGTTCATCGTCGCCGACAGCGACACCTTCGTCGCGACCCTGGCGCGCCAGGCGGCCTTCCTCGGTCTGCAGGTCGGGCGCGACAGCGATCCGGGCACGCTCTTCGTGCGGTTCTGGCACGAGCACGACCTCGACGTGCGCTTGAATATGGGGCCCTTCTTCTTCCGGATCATGCACGAAGGGCGGACGTTCCAGCGCGGGCTTCGTCGACACTTCGACCGCCAGCTACAAGCGCTCGCGACCGCCGCGGGCCTGCCCGACGCGCTGCGCGCCCAGCTGCCCTCGCACCGCATCGAGGTGCTCGACGGCAAGCTGCTCCAGGTCGGTGATTCGACGGGCTCGGTGCGATTCCGAGACGACCTCGTGCACCTGGCCACGCGCCACGACTACCGCACGACCAAGGGCATGAACGAGCTGCTGCGCGAGAGCGGCCTGAGCACCTGACCGCGGCGTCGTTGACGCGTCGCGTCATCGCGCGCTACCGGGCGCGTTGACCCGTCACAGGCCCCCGCATAGGATGCCGCGAAACCAAGTCCGGAAGGCGCCGTAATGAGCCAGCAGCGAGGGCAATTCCTCACCGATCTGAAGCGCACGCACAGCTGTGGGCAGCTGCGGACCGACCACTTGGGTCAGCAGGTCGTGCTGATGGGCTGGGTGCACAACCGGCGCGACCACGGCGGCTGCATCTTCATCGA
>PVBE012328317.1_pt1 | contig 13074 bp, 9 predicted proteins | sample 1631181 | NCBI WGS metagenome assembly PVBE01 (sample SAMN08397723, study PRJNA350692) | Marine metagenome, whole genome shotgun sequencing project. | isolation source: water | place: Pacific Ocean | collected 2012-04
GCCCAGCGAGTAGAGATCGCTCGCGGGGCCGAGGTCCTCGCCGCGCGCCTGCTCCGGCGGTGCGTAGTGCAACGTGCCGAGGAACCCGCCGATCGAAGTGAGCTGCGCGCTGACCTCGCCGAGGAACTTGGACAACCCGAAGTCCGCCAGGGCCAGCGTGCCGTCGTCGTGGATCAGGATGTTGCCAGGCTTGACGTCGCGGTGGAGGATCTGACGCTTGTGCGCGAGCGCGAGTGCGTCGGCGACGCCGGCGAATCGGCGGGCGGCGTCCTCGGGTTCGAGCACCCCCGCACCCTTGCGCCTCGCGACGGTGATGTGCTTGTCGAGACTGACGCCGCTGACGAGCTCCATCGCGAAGAACAGGTGCCCGCTCGCTTCGCCGTAGCCGTAGATCGGAACGATGTGCTGGTGGTGCATCGCCGCCGTGGCTTTCGCCTCGGTGCGGAAACGCTGGCGCATCGTCACGTCGGTCGAGAATCGCGGCGCGAGCACCTTCAGCGCGATTTCGCGATCGAGGTTTTCCTGGTAGGCCTTGTAGACGGTGCCCATTCCGCCGCGTCCGAGCACGCCGGTGATCTCGAAGTCCCCGATGCGACTCGGCAGCTCGTAGTCCTCGCCGAGGACCGAGTCGATGAAGTCCATCGCATTGAGCCGACCGAGGAGGTCGTCGGCGACGGGGGTGCCCTCATTGCGGAGACTCTCGCGCTCGCGACCCGACCGCGTCTTGTCACCGAGCAACTCCGCCATCCGCAAGTCCGCGTGCGAAGGCGGCCCAGCGTCCTCGTCGCGAGGGGGTTCATCCGGGTCGTGCGATGCGGTCTCCTGCAGACTCACGTCAGAACTTGAGATGTTGCGCCAGGCTCTTCAGCGCCCTGCCGAGCAGGAGGTGCACCGCATTCTCGGATCGATCCATCTCCTCGCCGATTTGCTTCGCCGAGAGCTTCTCGATCCGCGCCAAGAGGATCACGTTGCGGTGTTCCGGTTTGAGCTCCTGCAAGGCGTCTTCCAAGAGCTTGAGTCGGTCTTTTCGATCCGCGATCGTCATCGGTCCAGAGCGCCGGTCCGCCACGGGAAGGTCCGTCTTGATTGCCTTTTCGCGTCTCGGGTCCCGAGCTGCGACTCCGACCTGATCTCTCAGGATGCGAGCCAGCTTGCGCTTGGCCAGAGTGACCAACCACGCCCGGGCATTGGCTTCGTGTTCCAGGGTATGCCAGTAGTTGATGGCCTCGATGGCCACCTCCTGTAGTACGTCTTCCGGATCCATGCGTTTGCGGAGATCCGGCCCCATTCTCAACCAGATCATCGAGAGAAGGTGCTCCCGATGGGATTCGAAGGCGATTTCTGGAGTGAGGGCCATGCTAGCGTGGGGCGGGCGGGTGAATTTCCGCAGCGAACCGCTCGAAACGTCTCTGGGGTGCGGTTCTTGCGTCGAGACCGGGCGGTTATTCAGGTCGCGAGGTATTCAGCGGCGTGACCGTGGATTATGGGGGCCGGACGCAGAAGGTCCAGCCGGTTCGACGGTTGGAGCGGAAACGGACGGACCGGCGGGATCTGGCACCCGCTGCCACGGGCCCACGCTCACACGCCTTCCGGGAGTCGGCGGACCTTGCCCGCACGATCCGTGCAGGCGAGCAGGGTCGTGGCGGTGGCGACCGGGTCATCCCTGCCGACCCTGCGGATCACGTATTCGAGGTCGATCGACGCACGCTTTCGCGCTTTTACGGAGACGCTGATCTCGAGCTCGTCGTCGTATCGGACGGGACTCAGGTAGCGCAGACGCATCTCAGCCACCATGAGGAAGAAGCCGGACGCCTCGAGAGCGGCGTAGCTGCGTCCCTGTGCGCGCATCCACTCCGTGCGGGCCTCTTCGAGCCAGGGCACGTAGCTGCTGTGGTGGGCCACCCCGCCGGCGTCGGTCTCGACGTAGCGCACGCGCAGCTGGTGGCGGAATTCGGGTTCGGTCATGGTCGGTTCGGGACGTAGATGCGATTCGGCGCGCTGTCGACTCGTGCGCGGGCGGTGCGTTCGGCGATGACCTCCGGGGGAAGATCGTCGCGCTCGGAATCGGCGAAGATGCCGTCGAGCAATCCGCCGATCTTCGCGATGCGATCTGGTGGCGGCGGTGCGCCTTCGAGGAGGGACAGCGCCCCCTGCACGAGGCCACCGGAATTGACCACGAAGTCCGGCGCGTAGACGATGCCGCGACGGTGGAGATCAGCGCCGCACGCACCCGTCGCGAGGACATTGTTGGCGGAACCCGCGATCGCGCGGGCACCGAGCTCGGGCAAGGTCGCTTCGCTGACGACGCCCCCGAGTGCACACGGCGCGAACACGTCGCATTCGATGGCGTGCGCTCGCCGCGGGTCGACCGCCGTCGCGCCCCACCGGCGCACTGCCTCTTCCACGCGGTCCTCGAGAATGTCCGCGACGCTGAGCCGCGCGCCGGCGTCGGCGAGCAGCAGGCCCAATCGACCCCCGACGTCGCCCAGACCCGACAGCACCACGTGGGCGCCCCGCAGATCGTCGCGACCGATCCGCCGCGCCGCGGCCCCGATCCCCGCGAATACCCCCAGAGCCGTCGCCGCCCCGAGATCTCCCGGTCCGCTGACCTCTCCCAGAATCGTCACGAAGCTCGTCGCCTCCGCCACCGCCCGCAGATCCTCGGGTTCCGTCCCGACGTCGGGCCCCGTGAAGAACCGCCCGCCCATCGCGTCAACGTGCTCGCCGAGCCGGCGGTAGGCCGCCTTTCGATCCGTGCCCGGTCGCCAGTCGAGGACCGCCTTGCCACCGCCTCCGGGGATCCCGTGGATCGCGCACTTCAGCGTCATGTGCGAAGACAGGCGAAGAGCGTCCCTCAGTGCCTTCCCGGGCGACCCGTAGCTCCAACGCCGGATCCCCCCGAACGCCGGGCCCATCCTCGTGCTGTGGATCGCGATGAAGCCCATGAGACCGATCTCCTGGTCCTTCAGGATCTCGATTTGCTCAAAATCCCCTCCTGAGCACAGGGCGTCGACGAACAGGGCATCTGCAGGAGGGGTGTCCATGGTCAGGGGTTAGGATGTTAGTCGAGCTTTTCCCTGGATCCACGGGAAGGAATGCCCCGCGGTGCCTTCCAACGATGGCCGTCGAGGATGGCCCACGCACAGACGCCGCCCACGCCATGAAAAAGACCACTACAACCGTCGCACTGGCTCTCGTGGCCCTCCAGGCCGCGTGTTCGACCACCGGAACCGAGATCGGAGTCGAGGATCCCGGGGGCTACAAGACGATGGTATCGCAGCGCGAAGCTTCGAACGCCAAGATCAAGAAGGACGCCCGATCGACCCCGAAGATCATGCAGGACTTCGACCGGGCGATCGACAAGTACTTCGGTGCCGTGTCCAAGTTGCCGGACACGCGCGCGGAGACCCTGCGCGACACCCTGGAGCGCATCCTGCGCCAGGAGGCGCGGCGCAACTTCTACCTTCTGCTGTCGATGGCCGACGACCAGAAGAAGCCAGCCGATCGCGGCATCGCCCTGATCGCAATCGGATTCGCGGATGCGACGGAGGAAGTCCTCGAGAAGAGAACGGGAACCAAGGCTTTCCACGTCACGGTAAAACAGAAGCGCGTCATCGTGGAGGCCAACAAGAAGTACACGCGCATGGCGTTGGACACGATGATCACGGCGCTCAACGATGAAGACGACAAGATCGTCGAGAACGCGCTGCTCGGCCTCGGCATCCTCGGCCATGAGGATACCCCGGTCCGCGAGATCGGCACGCTCCTCGAGAACGACAAGAAGCCGCTCTCTCTCCGCCGCAACGCGTCGTGGGCGCTGACAGTCATCCAACCGAAGCTGACTCCGCTGACTCGCCGGTCGATCCGCCCGATCCTCCAACGACTTCTCCTGGAACCGCTCGGCGCGGTCGATCCGACCATCGTCTGCCCGACGCTGCGGAACCTCGGACTCTTCCGCAACAAGGCCGACGCCAAGATCGTCGAGCCCTACTGCGAACACCCCGAAGCCCTCGTGCGAGTCCGCGCTGCCATCGCCCTCGGCATGATCATGAACCAGGACTCGTTCCCGATACTCCTCGGATTGATCAAGCCCAGCGAAACCAATCTGAACGTCCGCCTGGTGGCTCGCAAGAGCCTCAAGGCCCTTGCGGGCGGCAAGGATCGTGGCTACGACGTGAAAGAGTGGCAGAGGTTGTTCAAGCGCAAGTAGGCCGAAAGGCAACCATCCAGGCGACGCCCCGGACCGCGGAGTTCGTCTGTATCGCCCTCGCCATCTGGACACTCCACGGCTGCGCGCCCGCCGAAGACGATCCTCCGCCAGCCAGTTCGTCCGAGACCGCGAAAACAGCCACGAAGGAGACGCAGGATCCGACGCCTCCGCCAAAGTCGGCGAAAGAGGCCGTCGAGCAGGTCCTGAAGCGGTGCCACGGAATCCTGATGAGCGCGGAGGACATGGCGAACAGCGCGATCAAGCTGCGCCGTAGCGCGGACGACACCGTCCCGGAGCAGGTCAAGCTCGGCGCCGAGGACTGCATCGGGATCACCCTGCGCGACAAGACGAAGAAGGTGCTGACCGCGACCGGCCACGCGTGGCATGTCTTCCCGTACGAGACCCCGGTCGTGTGCGAACCGATCGAGGGCAAGAAGCTCGCGAGGTTCCGGCGTTTTCAACAACTGCTGCGCACGGCGTTGCTGGAGCCTCTCTACAAGTTCGAGAAGGCAAAGCGACAGGGACCGAACACCTACGCGCTGACGCTTCCCTTCGGGGAGACGTGGCAACTCGAGCTACGCGAGGTCAAGACACCGGAGGGCAAGATCGTGCTCTTGCCCTGCGAGTTGTCCGGACCGCCGGGGAAGGTGGTGTTCGAGAAGCACCTGCACACCGGCGTCACGCACCTTCCGAAGAAAGTGATGCTCGGCGAGTTCGGGCTCCGGTGGTTCGCACTCGAGCTCACCGGCCTGACCTTCGGTGAGAGCGTCTTCGCCGATCCGAGGAAGGCAAGGAACAAGGAAGTCATCGTGCCGACGAGGTGGAGCCCCGACCCCCCCATCGGAGATGTCGGATTCAAGACGGTGGCTGCCAAGACCGCGCTCGTGCTGGTCGACCCCGGCAACTGGGAGTCGCGGTTCGAATTGGCCAAGAAGAACAGCGCGGAACTCGGAGGGCAGGGGCAGATGGGCGCCGACGAAATCGACTTCCTCTTCGACGAAGGCGGCAAGCGCTACATCGCGATGGTGTTCACGGAGGCACCGAAGAACATCGGCGGCAAACCCTTCGTCGCCAAAAAGCACCAGCGCATCTTGAAACTGCCCCAACAGCGCGTCGCGATCGTGTATCCGAAGCACGGGTCTCTCGAAGCGTGTGAGAAGGTCGCAGAGAAGTTGCTGAGCGCTTTCATCGCCGAGAACAAGCTCGAGGTAACCGGCGCCATGCGCATCACGCCGTGGGTTTTCTTCGACAAGGCCCTGCCGTCGAAGCGCGAGTTGAACCACCTGCGGATCGGATTCGAGATCCCGGTCCAGTAACGCCGCCGCCGCCGGTAAGGACTCGTTGGATCGTGCCGTTCGCGTCGACCTCGACGCGCGTGGGTTCGCCCTTCGGCGCGCCATCCAGGAGTGGCAGCGGTGTCGTGTGCGACACGTAGTTGGTCAGCGAGAACAGGCCATTCTCAGCCGCCAGGTAGCGGATCTCGCCGGTGCCACCCCGGCTCCGTGCATCCGATCACCTGTCCACCTGCACGCGTCAACTTCGACCCAGAAAACTCGTAGTCCGCCGGGTTCAAGGCGAACGTGTTGTATGGGTTTCTCTCCTGCGCGCAGAGCGAACTGCACACGAACAAGATTGCCCGGAATGGGACGCGGATATCGGACACGGCTCGCGACACTATGGCGGGCGGGCGCGCTGCTCCATCAACGCTGAACCCGGCTGCGTCTTTCGTTTTGGCCGTTACTCCTCCAACCCCAGTCGTCTGCACCGGCTCTCCCGAAGAGATCGGTCGTTGCCAAGGCGACCAACTCGCCGACAAGGTGCGCGCCAGCCAGACGATGCTCGATCAGCTGGAGGCCTTCCGCCTCGCGAAACCGTTCGGTCTCCCCTTCTTCCTCTACCGCTGGCTGGCCCGGCGCAAGGCCGGGAGCGTGTGGCGCGGCCCGCTCGGTGCGCGAACACCCGCGATGGCCGCTCGCATCCGCGGCATCGCTGACGGCGCATCCGCACGCCACGACGAGCTGCAGCTCCTGAACCTGATGGAGCCCATCCTCTCGGATCTCCGAGACTTCCTGCGAACGGGACCCCCTGGCGCCGGTTGTTCAGCCGTCGCCGTGCGCGGTTCGCGATCGGAAGGAGGGCGATCCGTGATGGTCCGCAACTTCGACTATCTACCGCTCGTTCAACCCTTCTACGCGCTGCGCGAACTCCGGCCCACCTCGGGCTACCGCGCCCTGGAGTTCACGGTCGCGCAGCTCGCGGGCGCGGTCGACGGCATCAACGAGAAGGGCCTCGCGATCACAAACAACTACGCCTACGTCACGGACACCGGCGATCCGTCCGCGACGTTGACGATGGCGACGAGCATGGCCCTGGCCGAATGCGCGACCGTCACCGAGGCCGAGGGGTTCCTCGCGTCGCAGAAGATCTGGGGCGGCGGCATCCTGATGGTCGCGGACGCCACCGGAGACATCGCGTCGCTCGAGATCTCGAACACGAAACGCGCCACCCATCGGCCCGGCGACGGCGAAGACCTGCTCCTCCACACGAACCGTTTCCGTGAAGGCCCGATGCGCGCCGTCGAAATCGCGGGCGACGCTCACTACAACGATCGCGCACCGACCGCGCTCCGCGGTCTTCGAATCCACGATTCCAGCGACTCGCGTGAAGCGCAACTACGCCGACTCCTCTCCGGGTCCAACGCGCTCAGCCTCGACGACCTGCACCGCGTGATGAGCGACCACGGACCCGGCGGCCAGCCCTCGCTCGACTCGGTGTGCATGCACAGCGACTACTGGTCCACGACAGCCTGCGTACACCTGCTCCCTGTCGAACGGAAGGTCCGCGTCGCATTCAACTCTGCGTGCGAGGCCGAGTTCGTCGAGTTCGCCCTCTGATACAGTGCCCGACCGAATGTCGCGCCTCTTCGCACTCTGGATCCCGCCTGTGCTCGCGGCGACCGTCCTCGCCCAAGCCGCGCCGAGCAAGAAACCAGCGAAGGCTCCGATTCAGGGCATCACGATCTCGACCCACGGCACCGGTCGCGACTGGGGCACCGATCGAATCACACCCTGCATCAAGGAAATCCGTGGCGTCGGCGCAAACTGGATCAGCATCCACCCCTACGCGACCATCCATGCCAGCGGTCGCGTGACGTGGCGCCCGTTCGACCCGAAGAATCCACCCGCCCACCTCGTCCGTCCGATCAAGGAAGCGCACGTCCTCGGGATGAAGGTGTTCATCAAGCCGCACCTCGCGTACTGGGGATCGCCGTTCAAGTGGCGCGGCGAGATCGCGTTCGAGAAGGACTCAGACTGGCAGCGTTTCTTCGATAGCTACTCGAAGTGGATCGTCGCCGTCGCCGCGGCGTGCAAGGACGCGGACGGTTTCTGCGTCGGGACCGAGCTCGACAAGACGATCGCCAAGGACAAGAAGTGGCGGGCGATCATCTCAGCCGTGCGGAAGGTGACGAAGGCGCCCCTGACCTACGCCGCCAACTGGACCGACTACACCGCGATCGGGTTCTGGGACGCCCTCGACATCATCGGAATCCAGGCGTATTTCCCGTTGACCGACAAGAAGAACGCGAAGGTCGCCGAGCTGCGCGCAGGTTGGCGGACGACGATGGCGACCCTCCGCAAGTTCGCCGCGAAGAAGAGCCGGAACATCGTGTTCACGGAACTCGGCTACAACGCGTCGTTCGAGGCCGCGATCCGACCCTGGGACCCGCGCAGCGACGGCCCCCGGGCGGCGGCCTTCCAGCGGACCTGCATGTCGATCGCGCTGGCCGCCATCGCCGCTGAGCCGCGCGTCGAGGGGGCCTTTCTGTGGAAGTGGTTCCCGCCGCCGTCGGCTGTCGGTCGCGACTTCCCACTCGCCACGCCGGAGATGAAACGGACGCTCCGCGCGGCTTGGCTGAAGCCCGTGGAATCGACGGGCAAAAAGCCCACGAAGACAGGGAAGCAATAGCGACACGCTCACCAGGGTTGATACCTTCTTCGGTTCGCCCGACCGAGAGACGACGACCAAATACAGAAGGTGCGCAAGCTCAGAAAACGCATCCTCATCGCACTGGGGATCACCGTCGCGACCCTGCTGATCCTCTACTTCGGCCGGCGCCTGTTCTTCGAGTCGATGATCATCGACAAGGCGGAGTCGGCGCTCGGGGCCGCGCTCGGAGTCGACGTATCCATCGTCGCCGTGAGCGGCAATTGGTTGACCGAAATCGTCGTCGAGGACATCGATATCCGTGGTGGCGAGGGATCCGCCTACCGGGAGATCACGGATCTCGACATCGAATTCGCGTACTCGGCGTTTGCCCTGATATCGGGCGATCTCAGGGGCCTCGAGCATCTGCGAATCCGGTGCAAGCGCATGGTTCTCGACACGAAGAAGGCGTGGGTCGGTCGAGACGAGGAACCGGAGACCGAGCCGAGCAGCGCCTCCCTCGACGATGTCCTCGCGATGTTCGGAGGCGGGGCGTCGATCGAAATCGACGAGTTGGTGCTTCTCCCGGACTACGTGGCGGCTGGTGGCGCGACCATCACGGTGAATCCAAGCCAGGGCAAACGAACGCTGTCCGTCGTCACCGGCGAGACCAGACTCGAGGGAGACATCGACGGATCGGGAAACTTCGACGCCAAGATCGTCGGCAACGAGAGCGGTCGCGCGCTGCGGGCACTCGGTCTCGGCACCGAGATCGAGGGCAAGCTCGAGGGGCACGTTCGCGGAAACACGAAGACGGCAAACATCAAGTTCGACCTCGATGTGACCACGAGACGCGGCGACGCAGACGTGGCTGCCCAGTGCAAGGCCAGGCTTGAGGGCGGGATTCTCACGGCCCCGCGCGTGCACCTCGATCTACCTGGCATATCCATAGATGGAGGCAATCTGCAGTTCCCGATCGCGGAACTCTCGACGGAGAAGATCGCGGCAATTCTCGAGAAGCAGAAGAACGGCTCGCTCGAGATCAAGATCACGGACCTCGAGCCGTACAAGGATCTTCTGGCTCGGCTCCCCGCGTCCGTTCAGAAGCTCGTGCCGATCAAGGTCGATTTCCGTGGAGTGCTGGACAAGGGCGTCATCGCCCTGCGTCCGTCCGTGTTCACCGGCAAGGGATACGAGCTGCGGATCACCAAGGGATCACTCTCATTTGCCGGGTCGATCAAGGCTCCGATCACGCTCGACCAACTCCGGTCCTCGACCGCGACCGAACTCGAAATCGAACTGGACGTGCCCCGACCGCTCGCGATCGACATCCCGGGCTCGGGTCCGCTGGTTCTGGCAGGTCGTGTCACGGCTACCGTCTCGGGAAGCCTGGGGAACCCCGACGCGAAGGCGAGCATCGACCTGCGCGACATCCGGTTCGGCGAGTTCGACGTCGACACGCTCTCCGGTCGAATCGTCTTTGACGGCAAGCGCGTGACGCTCACCGATGCCAAGGTCCGGGGCGCGGGTCGGAGGACGGACAGTTTTCGTTTCGCGATCGACGGCGGCAGCGCCCTGCACCTGCCATCCACGGATGGAGAGCTTCCGCGAGTCACACTCGACCTCCGGGGCGACGTACCGCGCGAAGTCCTCTCCCTCGCCAATGTGCCCAGGGACTTCGTCGACAAGCTCACTCTGTCGCCGGCGTCGATCACCGCCGACGTGCGACTGCAGAAGGGTTCTTCGGCGTTGCCGATCGGCAGCGTCAGTCTGGCCATGCCTCGCATCGCCATGCAGGGACTCGACCCGATCGACCTGAAGTGCAAGGCAGCGCTCGCGGCGCGCGGGGTTGTGCAGATCGAGAACCTCTCGTTGCACAGCGAGACTGCCACGGTGCGCGCCCGCGGAACGATCGGACTCGATGACAAGTTGCTGGACCTGACCGTGGACGGCAAGTTGAACCAGTTGCTGCCGATCTGTCGCCTGCTCAAACTGCGCCACGACCTCGACGGGAGTCTCGAGATCGACGAGATCACGGCGAAGGGCAGCATGTCGACCCTGCCTGACCTGACGGTCTCGGCTCGCGCAAGACTCTCGTCCATATCACCTCTTTGGTTCGCGTCAGCTCGACACGACGTTCCCGAGGCCCCACTCGAAGTCACTGTCGTGGGATCCAGTTCTGGCGCGGGTTTCGACGTCACGAAACTCCAACTCGGTTGGGGCAAGGCCAACCGACGCATCGACCTCGAAGGCAGCGGGCCGCTGCCGCTGAAGTTCGCGAACGAGAAGATCCAGGCGACGAAACGCGACCGCCCGTTCGCGATCGAACTCCACGCGTCCGTCGATCGACCGCGACCCAAGCTGAAGATCGGCAAGGTCGAGGTCGACGGGAAGATCGAGATCGACGCTTTCGAAGTGCGGGTCCCCAACCTCGGCACGCGCTCGGTCGACGGCTCATTCGAAGTCCGCGGTCTGCGGGCGGGCATCGAGCTCAGCAAGATCCTCGACAAATCGATCAAGTGGCCCGACGTGGCGATAGCCGGCGAGATCCAGATGCGAGAATTCTGGATCGGTCATCTCATCGGGGAACTGATTCCGAAGCCAGAGAAGAAGGGCGTGAAGCCGACCGAGGTGCGCGGCGCCGCCAGCGGCAAGCTCACGGTCACCGGTCGCATCGGACAACCGTCGGTCACGGGTTCGATCACGCTGAAACGCGGCGGCGTCGCGTACCCGGGCGCTCCCGTTGTCGAGGCGATCGAGGGCACCGCGCGTTTCGACGCCACCAGCATCGAGTTGAAGTACGACGCCCGGACCACGGATCAGACGCCCCTCACGATCCTCGCGAGCCTCAACACCGGGAGCCTTCCGCTGTGGACTGCATTCAGCAAAGAGAAAGAGAACACGGCGCTCACCGGCAAGCTCCGGATCGAAGGGCTCGACCTGGCTCTCTTGAAAGGGTCCTTCGGCGAAGTGGTCGGCCTGCACGGCAAGGTCGCGATCGACGGCAGCCTCGCCGGCACGAGAAAGCGGCTGCAACCTGACATCCTGATCACGGTGCGCGAAGCCGGATGGCAGCTGCCCGACTCAGAGGAGAAGATCGAAGGCCTGTCGGCCACGGTGCGCCTCACGCGCAGCGAAGTCACGATCACCGAATTCCGCGGCAGGGTGCCAGGGCTGAACCTGAACGTGTCGGTTTCCGGCGGATTCAAGGTGGAGAAGGACGCCGCGTTGTGGGAATACGTCACCGACAAGAGCCCGACGGGCAACGGCACGCTCGAGTTCTCGGACATCCCGCTCGAACTACTCCCGCGAAAGAACGGGTTGGAGGCCGCGGCGGGTATCGCGAACGGGAAGCTGACGCTCACCGGCACCTTCGCCAGCCCGAGCCCGACGTTCGCGGCGAGCATCCGCAAGGGCGCGTTGAAGCTCGAGCCCTTCCCGCGGATCGAGGATCTGTCGGTCCAGCTCGTCGCGAACCAAGAAGGCGCGACGTTCCAAGGCACGGCGACGATGGGCGCCGGGCCACTGAAGATCGAAGCGAAACTGACGCCGAGCAAGAGCACGGAGGTTCTCGATGCCTTCGCCCAAGGCAAGATCGAAGCGACCGTCAAGGGCAATCGTCTGCTCCTGGTGCGAACTGGCGGCTTGAAGCTGCGGGGCGACGTGGACCTCCGCGCGAAGGGGACCTTCGAGAAGATCGACATCGGCGGCGTGGTCACGCTGGACGACAGCAAGTACGTCAAGCGCCTCTCGCTCGTCCCGGACCTGAAAGTGACCAGCGCCGCGAGCACGGGCGACACGTTCGGTCCGTGGGCGATCACCGGCGGCGAGCGGCTGGTTTTTGATGTCGCCCTCAAGACCAAGGGCCCGATCGAGCTCCGCACGAACGTCATCGACACCGACCTCGATCTCAACTGCCGCCTACAAGGTCAGGGAAACGCACTGAGCCTCAAGGGCACCTGCACGTCGCGAACGGGGGCGATTCGGTTTCCGGGCATGTCCATGCGCATTACGACCATGCGGCTGGCGTTCAAGGGTGGCGCGCAACCGAACATTCTCGTAGTCGCTTCGGGCCAGCGTCACGGGATCCGGATCAACATGCGTCTCGACGGGCCGATCCAGGACGCGATTCCAAAGCTCTCGTCCTCGCCCGCGCTGCAACCGCGCGATCTCTGGTCGTTGGTCACGACGGGCGCGCGACCCGAAGCGCTGGCTGCAAACTCGGCGGCGTCGAACACAGCCATACTCGCGACCTACGTCATTCAGGAGTTGGTCTTGACGTATCTGGCGAGTGAGAGCACGGAAGCGTCACAGAGTTTCGTGTCGCGGTTCACGTTCGAATTCGGTCGCGAGCTGAGTCGCGACGGAGCGGAGACATGGGAAGTCAACTTCGACATCGGCGAATTGTGGCACGTGCCGGAGAGGTTCGGGCTGCGATTCGAACGAGACGTCTACGAGGACTACAACCTCGGATTGGTGTATCGATGGCGCTTCTGATACCCCGCGTCGCCATCACGGTCGGCCTCGCCTTGAGCGTGTCAGGCTGTAGCTTCGTCGAACCAATCGTTGCGTCCGAAAAGTACACGGTCCAGGACGAAGGCCCCGGCAAGGCGGAGATCAAGGTGCGCATCGACGGCGGCGCCGGCGTCTCGCGATTGCGGCAGCACGACGTCATCCAGGACTTCATGCTAGACATGTCCCGTGATCCGAGCCGGGATTCCGCGGCGTTCGACGCGATGCTGGAGTTGGAGAACCTGTTCGAACTCAACGGCTATCCGCGCGTCGACGTGAAGTATCGGATCGAGCGAGACAAGGGCATCCGCGTCGTCTTCACCGTCACCACTCCCACTCGCCGCGTCATCGTCGCCAGCCTTGGATGCCGTGCTGCCGCGGCGCTTAGTCTTCGACTTGCCGTCTGAATCTGACCCGGACGCCGCACC
>PVBE012502123.1_pt1 | contig 13074 bp, 12 predicted proteins | sample 1631181 | NCBI WGS metagenome assembly PVBE01 (sample SAMN08397723, study PRJNA350692) | Marine metagenome, whole genome shotgun sequencing project. | isolation source: water | place: Pacific Ocean | collected 2012-04
CCTGAACTGATTGTATTCTTTTCTCCAGTTTTCTACCCGCACCTGAGCCTCCAGTAAAGAGAAATCGTACTGTCTTTAGCCTGCAATATCTCTGCTTCCCTTAAATAACCAATAATCTGCTCGGATGAATATCTTTGCAAGTGGAATACCGATGGCCCTGCTGTCTGACCCTATTGGGGCCATGCTTGAACCTCCTCTTTTAATGAACCCCTCGACCCCTTATAATGGGAATAATTCAAAACCAACTATTTGTTTCCCTTGAAGAAGAAAAATAAAGGCAAGAAAAACTATTTCGGCGAACATTCTTTTGAAGACGAAGGTTTGTCGACCATCGGTGAAGCTTTGCGGGTGTTGGACCCTGATATGGCGATGCGGTTTAGAGCGCTACAGGGTATTGATTCGCCCGTTGAGCGAGTCATGGAAGTGATCTTCGATTTGTTCCCCTATGCGTGGAAGGACACAGAACTGCTGGGTGAAGGGCTTCTTCACATTTTCGCGTGCGAGTTTGAAGAAGCGATAGAGGCTTTGAAAGGGACATTGCAGATGAATCCTGATGCCTACCCGGCTTACCACCTCCTGGGACATGTCTACGGTTGCCTGAAAGATTATAAGGAAGAGATCGAATGCTATCGCAAAGCTTTGAAACTGAGGAGTGATTATCCGCACCTTCATTACAGTCTGGGAGTGGCTTACTGGTTGATCGGACGCGAGAAAAAGGCGATGAATTGTTTTAGTAATGCAGTTCCGATGGCTCCTGAGTTTACGGTGCCAGAATTCTGGCTGACTTTCACTTTCGAAAGGCTGAAACGCTTTCCCGCTCAGAGTAATGAGATGGAAGATAAAAATACTAGCGAAAAAGCCCGTGTTCTTGGACAGGCTTTTTACATGGTGGGCTTGCAATTTATTGAGCATGGTCTCAATTCAGAGGCCCGGTTTGCATTCAAAAGAGCGGTTCAGCTTCGTCCGGATTTCGCTGAGGCTTATTATCAGTTGGGTGTCGTCCATTTACAAAAATTAAGAAATGTAAAGCGGGCTAAAAAATATCTGGAAACGGCAGAACATTTATTTCAACAGCAAAACGAACTTCAAAGAGCAATGTTAACGCGCCAGCTTTATCATCCCAAAGAGGATGTGCCTGACCAAACCAGAGCGGCGGAAGACTGGCTGACGGAAGGGTTACGGCTTCAGCAATCGGGTATGAATCAGGGGGCGGTCGATGCGTATAAAGTGGCGATTGCTTTTAAAAGGGATTTTCTCGATGCGTATTACAACATGGGCATTGCCTATGGAAGTCTGGAGGAGTCGGGGGTAAATGCCCTTGATCATGCCCTGGGTGCGTTCAAACAGTCGCTGCGGTTAAATCCAAAATTTATTCACGGCTACGTCGCTCTGGCGGCGGCCTATGTCAGGAAAAGTGAATATGAGGAGGCGCTGGAGGTTTTGGGCCGAGCCTTACTGGTGGATCAAAAGGACTCAAACGTACATTATTACATGGGAGTGGCCTATCGGGCGATGAGAAACGTTGAAAGGGCGGAAAACTCACTGCAACGGGCGGTGGTGCTTAAGCCGGATTCGGTGCAGATGCAATTTTCCTACGGTCTCACTTTAATGGATTGCGGGAAGTATGAGGAAGCATGTGACGCATTTCAGGAAGCAGTGCGTGTCAAACCAGATTTTGCCGAAGGACATTTCCTGTTGGGCCATACGTATATGGAAAAACTTTCTGAAACCGAACGGGCGATGAATCATCTTAAAAAAGCGGAAAAACTTTACATCAAACTGGAAGATTTTGATCGCTTGGCAAGAGTCAGGCAAGCATTGGCAAAATCGCAAGGAGGATCAAGTCGTTTTGTTCATCAGGTGAACATGCTCAGATTTACCGAATGATAAATCATCTGAAACGGCATCTATCCACGATGAAAGCGGGGCGGAACTGCCGTCAGTGGTTGGGTTATGGTTTGCCTGGTATACGTTTCATCCTGAAACCAAAGTGTGTACGAATAGAAAATGAATAAAAAATTGATTCTATTAACTCTCGTTGGTGTGGGTATTGTGCTGTTTTATGTTTTTGACTTACAGCAATATTTGTCACTTGAAAGTTTGAAATCCAATCGAGAAGAGTTGGATGTTGTTTATCAGAAAAATACTACGGCGGTTATTTTAGGTTTTATTGGAATTTATTTTCTGGTGGTTGCCCTGTCACTGCCGGGAGCAACGATTCTGACTCTTGCAGGTGGCGCTGTTTTTGGTCCTGTCTCAGGAATGCTGATAGTGAATATCGGAGCGACCCTGGGGGCGACTGCCGCTTTTCTGGTGGCTCGTTTTGTTTTGCGTGACTGGGTCGAGAAAAAGTTTGGCGATAAGCTGGAACCCTTCAATAAAGGATTCTCGAAGAACGCAATCAATTATCTTTTGTTCCTGAGACTGGTGCCATTGTTTCCTTTCTTTCTGGTCAATCTGGTTTCCGGACTCACCAAGGTCAGGCTTCCAGTTTATTTTTTTGGAACGATGTTCGGGATCATGCCCGGTTCATTTATTTACGCCAATGCGGGGAGTAATCTCGCACGCATCAATTCTATTTCTGATATAGCTTCTGTTGGGGTTCTGGGTGCGCTGGGTTTGCTGGGTGTGTTTGCGTTGATCCCCACTTTTTATCACCGTTACAAAAATAAAAATTCTGCGTCCACTACAGTGGGGTTTTAGCAGGTAGCCAAAAAATCAATTTGATGAAATCCTGTTTGGGTGTTTTGGTACCGTGCAAAACCGAACATATGTCGTGCTGAGCTCGTCAAAGCATGCACCCTTCGACAGGCTCCCCCTTTAGGGCCTTTAACGAAGGGTGACAATCTTTCTCGTTTCCACTTGTACTAACTACTCCGTGTCAACCGCAACAGGAAGTTTCTGAATCCGCTTCCGCTGGTTTTTCTATTTCCGGGTCGGTGATTATAAATTGTCCCGCATAGGAATGGGTAGACATCATCTGCGCAGTGTCTTCGTCCACTTCAATCGGAACGCTCATTGGAAATACGGTTCCATGGAAAGTCACCGAATCGAAAGGTCCCGCATAAGTCGCGATAAGTGATTTGCAACAAGAAGCGTTTTCATCGGGGACATGTTTGAATCCTTCGATGGTGTAAGAATAGAATTTGATGCCTTCGACTTCTTTCCACAGATAATCTTTTTGCACCCGCAGTCCTTTGAACGTATTGTTCACGGCATAGTCGAGGAATTTGTTTAAAGTGAGCGCGCCGGAAACACATTCCCCCCATAGCTCTTTATTGTTTTGCATTTCTTCAGGGACCTGCTTTTCTGAAATAATGTCTGCGATCAGGAAACGTCCGCCGGGTTTCAGGATGCGGTGGATTTCCCTGAACACCTCGTTTTTGTCGGTAGAGAGATTGATTACACAATTTGAGGTAACGAGGTCAACAGCCTTGTCGTCAAGGGGGATGGTTTCGAGAAACCCCTGTTTGAATTCTATATTGTTGTAACCAAGATTTTCTGCGACACGTTCTGCGTTTTTTCTGGCGACTCCCAGCATTTCTTCGGTCATGTCGATACCATAGACTCGTCCTGTTCTTCCCACATGTTTTGCGGCGATAAAACAGTCGATGCCGCCGCCTGAACCCAGGTCTACCATCACCTCCCCTTCGCGGAGTCCGGCTTGCCCGACTGGACTGCCACAGCCGTATGAAATTTCCGTCACCTCTTTGGGAATGTGAGACAGGTCGGTTAGGTCATATTTTGTGGGACAGCACAGACTTTCCTGGGCCGTGGTTGCCGCGTTGGAATAGAAGTCACGAACATCATTTCTGGAAACATCTGCATCAGAATCGTCATTGCAACAGGATGACTTGTCGTTCATGTGGCTTTTCCTTTCAAGAGGATTGTTCGTCCAGATTCATTTTTGAGATTTAAGAATTTTTTTCAAATGTGCTTTTGATTCAGGACTCAGGCGGATGTCCATTTTTGCGGGTGAATCTTCATTCGCAAGCTCATGTGTTACTCGGGTCAGGATTTCAAGTTGAGTTTTATAATAACGGCAAACGCCACACATTGCCAAATGGATTCTAGCCCGCCAGTATTTCGCTGAGGAGACCGGATGATCCAGCATTTTAGAAATAACAGGCGAGGTATCCTTGCAGGTGATATGCATCATCTGCATAAAGGGATTCATTAATTTAGACAACCAAACTTTTAGCATATTCAGACCTTGTTGACCCAGTGAATCTCCAGGCACTTCTTAAGCTGATTGCGTACTCTGTGCAGTATCACCCACAGATTGATCGGTTTGACATTAAATTCATTACATATTTCTTCGGAACTGAGGTTCTCGATCTTCTTGAGGACGAAAATCCTGAGGAACTTTTCAGGCAGTTTGTCCATGCACCTCGCAAGTACTTTTACCAGTTGGGTATTTTCCGCGGCTTTTTCCGGATCCAGTTTCCAGTCTACCGGCAGGGCTTTCCAATGTCCATCGGGTTGATAGTCAAAGGGGTCGGTGTCGTCTTCGGGTAGCAGGTCAAAAGTTTTGTATTTTTTGAGTCGCCGAAGATAATCGAGAATTTTATGTTTTAATATGCCAAACAGCCAGGTTTTCTCAGAGGATCGTCCTTCAAATGACTTGTTTGATTCTAAAGCCGCCAGCAGGGTGACTTGAACTATTTCCTGCGCCGCATCGGGGTCATTTACTCTCACCAGGGTGTAGCGAAACAGGAGGTCACCATATCGGTCTACCTAGAGGTCACTGTCGATACTTTCTTTGTTCATTATTTGTCGTTAAATTTTGCGACCGTCCTATGGAAGCTTGAAGCCAATCTCTCAGACACTAACCCGTGAGCTTGAAGGAGCATTCCTGCCCCAAACAAACGTGGTGTCCTGATGGAAATCAATCCTTATTTTTGTAGCGCTTCGTCAGGATTTTTCTGAGCCGTTCCATTTCAGAAGCTTCGATGACCTGCTGATTTCCCCCTTCCTCTTCAGCCAGACACAAACCCATGGGTTCGTCGTTAGTCATAAAATGAAGCAAAACGGTGGTCAGAAAAAACATTCCATCACCCCATCCGCCGGGGTTGAGGAAGATATAATTTCCTGCCTCACTCCAGTACACTTTTAATTCTTTTCCCGTGTTGTCCTTTAACACAGTTTCGCCGTCTATCCCGTACGTATCCAACAGTCTTTGATGTTCAGGGCTCAGTCGATCCATTGGCAGACTCCTGAAAAAAATCAGTTAGAACTGGAAAGTCTTTCCTTGATTCCTACCTCGTAAAACTGTTTGAGAAATGATTTGGCCAGTCGAAATGGATTAAAAGTGATGTCCACAGGATATTTGGCGAGTTGGAAATCGGATACCTTCAGCGAATCCAGATCCGTCTCGCTGACACATTCAATATGTTGCAAGTCCCATTGACCGTATTGTCTGATACGGGCCGCTTGCAGAGCATACATTTTATTGATGGGTACATTGACAATTTCTGCCAGCACACGGTCTAATGCCGTCATGTCTGTTCCGGCGGCGAGCAGGCCGAGCGGGTAGGGCGAGCCGTTGATCGGGCCGTTACCCTGCATGGCGGTGACGCCATCGATAATGGTCAAAGATGGCGCAACGTGCTTTGCGATGTCGATCAACATCTTGCCGAAGGTCACCTTGTCATTCTTTACCAGACAATGCAGAACCGGTTTGCGTTTTCCAATGACTAGTCCGAACAGGTTCTTTATCGCCAGCGTCAGCGTCATCTGACAGTGCGATTTGAATTTTGGCAGATTGATGATACTGTCATATTCGCGGATACTGCCCGCGATTTTGAGATGCGCTATATTTTCTTCCGTGACGAGGGGAATCGGATCGCTCAACTCTACGAATCGGACCCCATAGCGTTTCTGCAAGTCGCTGTAGCCCGCTTTGTTGGCCACTGCTTCCAGACTGCCGATAGCCGGGCTGTCGCTGAGATCAATCCGGCTCACGCCAAGGTCCTTGAGCACGCGGCATACCGCGTCAACCACAGCAGGGTGTGTCGTTACACAACGCTCTGAGGCAAATCCGCGCAACAGATTGGGCTTCAGCAGAACCTTGTCACCCGAACCAAACAGCAGGCCCTTTTCGCTGAACAGACTCACACTCTCACGAACGAAACCTTCAACAGGCCCGGGATGGTAGGCATCAGATTTTCGGAGGAGAATTTTCGGATTCATAGACAGCCACCATTTTATTGACTCATTATACCTGTTTGAACGGACATTAAACAGCCCTGCGCTAAAGCCATAACTTTTAAGGACCTTTGACGCAAAGCTGCGGCTAAGGAGTTGTTTGCGGGTAGAGGATGCGGTAGATGCCGTAGTTTCGGAGGACTTTTTTTACGTACTTTCTGGTCTCGGGGTAGGGGATCGATTCTATGAATACATCGGGGTCGTTGAGGTGGCTGAACCGTTTCAGCCATTTTTTCAGCATATGAGGTCCAGCATTATACGAAATAAGAATATGCGCTCCGTTCTCATTGAATTTCCGGTTGAGCTGGCTGATATACTGGATTCCCAGTTGGATGTTCGTTTCCGGGTCAAACAGAATGTCGGTGCTGTAAGGCCCATCCATTTTGGAATTGGCGTACAGCAGTCGCCCGGTCTCGGGCATAATTTGCATGAGTCCGATCGCCCCGGCCCGTGACTGCACCTGCGCGTCGAACAAACTTTCCTGGCGGATGAGTCCTTTCACGAAATAAGGGTCGACATCGTGGTTCTTGGCGCTGTCGCGGATGGTCTCGGCATAAGCCAGCGGATAAAAATTGCGCCAGAAGTTATCGGTGAGTTCTTTTTCCTTAATTTTTGTTTTGAAGTCTTTATAAAGTTGCATGATGCGCACGGTATCGGGATAAGCGTGTGCGTTATTAAACAGCGTGGCGAGCCACATCACCCCGGAAAGGTTTTTGCGAACAGAGTTTTCCAGTTTTTTAATTTCATAACTCGCGTCTTCATAGAATCCAGTCGCCGACAATTCAACTCCCCGCGAATAATGAAACCGTGCGTTAGCTGTGAGGGAAGGTTTGTTGAGTGATATCTCCTGGCGTCTGTTTGCGCCAACATCTGATTTCTTGTCGGTTCTTTTTTCTCCAGCGCGGATGCCGTAATAGGTGTAGGGGAAGCGATTATTAACGTCCTTAAAAAGTTGTTGCGCCAGATCGCCACGCTTCAGTTTCTCCGCCGATTTCGCGGTCCAGAACATACTGCTTTCGATGAAGAGTCCGGACGGATACAGGCGGGCGCTGTCCATAAAATAATCGAGGGCTTTCTGGAAATCGCCTTTGTTGTAATGGAGCCAGCCCAATTGCCACGCGGCCCGCTCCGCATATTCATCGCTTCCAAATTGATTAACTACCTTTGTGTAGTGTTGAGTTGCCTGGGCATACCGTCTTTTTTCTTCGTGCATTTTGCCAATGAAGAAACCTGTCTGACTGGCGAGAGATGATCCTGGAGCATTATCGATAGCTTTCTGGAAATATTGGAGTCCGTCACGATAATACCCCATGTTCCAGAAGTTGCGCCCGATGGTAAAAAGAGCTTTCTGGACACGGGCGTGTTGCGGATAATGTTTGAGAAACTTTCTGAGAGCGGCGTTGGCGCGGTTTCTTTTGCGAAGACCTTTATAGGCCTTGGCCAGATAGAAATAGAATCTTCCGGGGAGCAGGGGTTTTCTTTTCAATAGCTCATTGATCTCTGTTATAGCTTGTTCATATTGAACTTTTTTGAGCAGTTCGCTGATGCGTTGCCCGTGTTCATCAATGGTGAGAGCTTTGATGGTCACGCCAGACTGTTCACTCAGCTTGTTCATCTCCCCTTTGACTTGTTGCGTCCGTGCATGCATGGGATAGGCGATATGGAGTTTGCGGTAACGGTCGTAGGCTTCATTAGCTTTTTTCAACTGTTGATAAAGTTGGCCCTGATGGAAGATGATTTCTGGCAAGTAAGAACGTGACCGGGAGGTTTTCGAAAAACCTGATAGACGTTGTTCTGTATCCGCAAGCACCTTGAGCGCGTCTGTTATTTTCCCATCCTGCTCCAGAACTTTTGCCCGTAGCAGACGGTGCTGGGCATAGAGCAAAGTATTCGGGAAATTTTCCTGCAAAGTATTGATCTGTTCGAGTGCTTCGGCGCTTTTTCCCGATTCCACCAGGATCCTGGCCAGATGATAACGGATGTAGTCCTCTATTTCCGGGTAGGATTTTATGGCGGATTTAAAAGCCTCAATCGCTTCTTGAGGTTTATTGGTATGTGTCAGGCTGTGTGCCAGAAGATAAAGAGCACGCTTCCCCTCGGTTGATTTTGTAGATGAAGCATGGATAGAACGAAATAAAAGCGCAGATTGATGATAATCCCCTTTCTGGTATTTTGAAAACGCGACCGAATAGGGATCTTTGTCATGGGCTGATACGTTCAACGGATCAGCAAAGTTCAGGCACAGCGCTATCAAAAAGACGGCCACTGTTCGTGGAAGCAGGGAAAGGACCCTATCGCGCAGGCTGGCGGGATTGTCCGATGAATTGGCATGGATGGTTTTTGCGTCGCTGGATTTTTTGAACCATGTGATCTGGCGCTTCGCGTAGCGTCGCGTATCTCGTTTAATCAGGTCCACCGCTTGTTTCATTGAGAGTTTATCATCCAGGAGGTCTACGATTTGCGAGTATCCGATACTTTGAAAAGGTTTCAGGGACTTTGAGAATCCGCGAGCGAGAATGCCTTTAACTTCATCGACCCATCCCTCTCGCATCATATGGTCCACTCTTAGATTGATATTATCGTAAAGTTCTTTACGGTCGCGTTCTATGATGAACGTGTGGATGGGAAACTCATATTCAGGAGCTGGATTGGTTGCAACGAATTCAGACAGAGCTTTTCCCGTTTGTCGATAAACCGAGACGGCTCTTTCGATGCGCTGTGTGTCTTCGGGCAATATCCGTTCGGCCGAGACAGGGTCGATCCGCTGTAGTTCCTCATGCATTAACGGGAGTCCCAGCTCACTTATTTCAAGCTGAACCTGTTTTTTGATTTCCGGATCGATTTGCACAGCACAGTCGTAGTCATCACGAAGAACTTTAAGGTAGAGTCCGGTGCCCCCCGTGATGACGGGAGTCTTACCGCGCCCTATTAATTCCCGGATATGTTCCAAAGCGCGTGTTTTAAAATCGAAAGCGGTGAACTCCTCGTCAGGTTCCAGAATATCAATGAGGTGGTGTGGAATCCGGGCCCGGTCATCAATAGACGTTTTGGCAGTGCCTATATCAAAATACTTATAGATCTGCATGGAGTCCGCGCCGATGATTTCCGCATCAAGTTTTTCCGCCAGCGCAATAGCGGTATCACTTTTCTTCGACGTGGTGGGTCCCGCTAGAATAATTAAAGGAAGCATAAATTTGTTCCATTTCCCTAGAGTAAGAGCCATCTTCATTATAAACGTAAAGAGGCGGCTCGATGACACAGTCTGCCCGGCGCCCCTTGATCGCCTCAACCAGAAAGATACGCGCCTCTGCATTCCGCGAACCGTGAATGAACCTGAGCCTTGCGGGAAACAGTTTGTGGAGGTTAAGGTATTCCAGCACTTCCGTCAGTCGCAGGGGGGGGTAGGCCAGGATAAAAGTTCCCCCCTCCTTCAAACAATCATCTGCCCCTGCCGTCAGGGATTCGAGACTCATCGCCAGTTCGTGCCGAGCGACCGCTTTTTCAGAGTTTGGGTTAATGCGGCCTGTTTTTAATTTGCGATAGGGCGGATTTGAAATAACGCTATCAAACAGTCTGTTTGTCGCGTCCGGACTCCAATTGACAAAATCATCGTGGATCAGTCTAATCCGATCCTCAGCCCCGTTATCTGATATGTTGCTGACCGCAAGGTCGTACAGTTTTTCCTGAATTTCTATCGCGACAATTTCTTTCACTTCTCCGCGTGTTGCCAGAAGGAGCGGGATGACTCCACACCCGGTTCCAACATCGAGAACGCGACAGCCGGGAGATAAATGTACAAAATCTGCCAGCAGGAAGGGTTCAATGGAATATCGATAACCCTCCTCAGCTTGTTGTATCGCCAGCGGACTGGATGAGTTCAAAGCGGTCATGATAGTGTAACCCTCGGATTAACTTCAAAGGCTTCCTTAAACCAATAGATTGTACCGGATGAAGCGGTCACCGGGCAACTGTTTACTGAATGTAAGCGGTTGAATAATAAAAGAGTTATCTCGTCAATGATATCGGGTTATAATGAATCCACTGGAAAACACATGGGTTAAAAATGAAGGCCGGTCTGTTAATGAGATAGAGGAGATTCTATGTTTGTTCAGGAACAGATGGAGCTGTCATGTTCTTCGTGGGTGGTTGGATATTAAGCACCTGCAGTAAATGAACGGGAAGACGCCGCAAAATTAAAAGATCCAAAATTAATGTATGGCCGTAGAAAATCAGACATAGTGAAACCCAAAAGCATGCGCGGAGCATTCATGACCATTACGGGATTACTTCTTTCGGTTTCCGGCATCGTTATGTTCCTCATGTACACCTAGCCAATGGAATAATTCCAGTTTCTTTTAAAAAGGCCATAAGCTAAATTTCTGTTTCCTCAGCAGAACGGCCAGCACTTCTTTCTGGTACACCACGGGATGATCGCGCAGGGTGACCAGATATCCATCTGATGGCGCCAAAGGTGATTCAAGAACGGCGCCTGAATACATATCAACGATCTCTCCTATCTTTTGTCCTTTTTTGATTTTGGAACCGGATTGGACCAACGGCAGGAACATTCCCCCCGCATCAGCGAATACTAACCGCTCATTATTCCGGTTGTTGAAGCGCACGGTAAATTTTTTTACTTTCTTGCGTTTGTTGGTTAAAACTCCTGCCCACAGCAGACTGTTGACCAGTCCGGAAAACAGAGTTTTGCACAGAGCTCTGTCCAGATGATCAGGTTTCCCTGCAGATAGAATTACCGATGGCATTCTGTTTTCTATCCATTGGTGGTAGAGGCAGAGCCGGAAGGTTGGCGAATCTTCTGGTTCTCGTGCGTTTTGGGGTCCCAGGCTTCTGGCGAAGTCTTTGGTGAGTCCATCTGGATTCAGGCAGGCCAGATGAGGAGCGTCCTCGTAATGGGTGTCGGCATTGCTAATGATGATGCCAAATTGCGAATCGTATGTATGCTGGTAGACAATGGCGGCGATCCGTTCCGCAACTTCCCCCTGATCATTTCCTGGGAATGCGAGGTCCATATCCAGATCATCGAACGACCACAGGCGATTGCCCTCCTGCAAAGCGGGCAGATTGACTGCCGGGATGATCTGTACTCTGCCTTTCAGAAAATAATCCGGTTCGTTCCCAGCTTCCACCGCATCAAGAAAACGGATGAGTCGCGAACAAAGATAAATTCCGTTCAAGTGATTGCCGTGAATACCGCCGATGATGGAAACGGTTTCTCTGAGCGGAGTTCCTTCCCAGGAAAATTTTAGCAGGTCAGTTGACGGTCCCGTTGGAGATGGAATTGACAGGATGGTTTCCCTCATGGCCCATCTCCGTTTTTCACGGTGATACTGGTCAATGGTTTTTTCACGATCAGCTCATCTCTTTCAGGGCGATTCTTGCCAGAGGCGCGCCCGGATAAACCAGCGGATGTTCCCGTAGGGTGAAGAGGAGTCCGCTTTTCGGTGCTGTCACTTCTTGCAGAATTTCTCCATCCGTCACGCTCACGACTTCCCCGATCATTTCCCCTTTTGCAATATTTGTTTTCAAATCGCAGTGGCCAACAAACACTCCCGCGTATTCGGATTGGAGCAGAGCCACCTCCGAAGGGTGGGCGATGACAGGCGGATCGATCTTGAAAGTAGAGCCGGTGGACGTAAGAACCCCGGTGTGATGCAGGAGATTCAGCATACCTCGAAAAAGCTGGTCCGCGAATTTTTTGTTAAGGCGCAAGCTGATTCCGGCTTCGATAACCAGAGTATTTATTTTGGCTCGATTCAGGTTGTAACCCAGCGTAGATTCGAACATCGGTGCCGCAGGATGGACCCATATGAGATCGACATTGCATTGAACCGCGAGTGGGATCAATTTTTTGTGGAGTCCATCGATGATGCGTATTTGCGGAGCCTCCTGGAGGTGCAAGTTGCTGGCGTGGAAATCGACCACGATATCGGCAGAAGATTTCAGGTCGTCAAATAACTCAGAGGCAGATTGTGCGGGAAGAGATCGTGCGTCATTGCCGCCAAACTGTCGATTTATGTCCAGCGAAAAGAAAGGCGACAGTCGGGAACCAACGGCTACGGCCTGGGGATTGACGGCTGGATAAATATGGATTTCGCCTTGAAACGCTTCCGGTTGAGTTTGTTGCAGATTTTTGAGGTGTCGGATAATGAGGTGGCACAGGTAAATGCCTTCTAGCTCGTTACCGTGGAGACCGGAAACAAAGGCGACACGTTTCGTTGGTCGCTTGCGAACAGAAGGAAAAGATTGCCTGGTTATTTCCACCCTTTGGCCCGATGGTGTCTTATAGGAGGCGATGGTTCGACTTTCCAAAGGATGCTCCCTTTCAGAAAAAAGTTCAAAAATTTGATTTGTCCGGGTGTATAAAATGGGATGTGTCTACTGGAGTGGGATCTAAAGGCATAGCATTATGATGAAAGTCACTCGTTATTTTTATGTTTTTTTACTTCGATTTTCATAGCATCAATTTTTCGTTTGAGAGTGTTGCGGTTGATGCCCAACGCCTTGGCGGCCGAAACTTGTTTGCCGAAGTTTTTATCGAGCATGATTTCGAAAAGTTGTTTTTCGAGCGATTGAACGAGTTTGTTGTAGATATATCCATCCTGTGTTTCCTGATTTTGCGCGAGGTATCCCCGGATCAATTTGTTGAGTTGGGTGTCAAAGTGATCGTCAGCTTTTACTAGTTCCAAATCTGCTTCAATCAGGTGTTCAGGAAGATGCTCGGCAAGAATGGGCCCGGCTCCAGCCAGAACTACGGCTCGTTTGATGACATTTTCCAATTCGCGGATATTGCCGCGCCAGGAATAGTTGTTAAAAATACGTATGGTTTCCGGCGCGAGGTATACCGAG
>PVBE011199719.1_pt1 | contig 13073 bp, 8 predicted proteins | sample 1631181 | NCBI WGS metagenome assembly PVBE01 (sample SAMN08397723, study PRJNA350692) | Marine metagenome, whole genome shotgun sequencing project. | isolation source: water | place: Pacific Ocean | collected 2012-04
ATCACGCAACGTCACCAACTGGTGACCTTCCAGGTGGATTCGCACACCCACTTCTTCGGCGACATCCGCCGCACGTTTCAGAGAATCAATAAGGTTTGCCTCGGCCCAGGCCGACCAATTGTCTGGGTGCGGTGCCCAGGGACCATTTGGACTCATACTGCCCGGGCCCGTATCGATGCATGTCGCGCCAAGCCGAACTGCGAGTCGCAATCCACCATAGAGAATCTCCAAGCTGCGCTCGCGCTCATCACTATCGGGATGAATCAAATTCTGCCAATACCCAGTCGCCATCACGTGCTCTAATCCAGCCTCAGCAAGGATGTCACGAAAAGTCTGACAGTCAGCGTCAGATGGGCGGCTGACGTGATTCGCCCGCAAGCGCGTGAAGATTCCCGTATAACCCCAATCTCGAATGATCGCTGCAATCCCGGGTGTCATGTCCGTGAGATTGTCGGGCAGCAACGTCCCGGATATGCCCAGTCGCATGACCTCAGCCACCACCGTCAACGTTGACCACGCTACCCGACATATAGGTGTTGTTCTCGTCGCAGAGAAAGGTCACGACTTCAGCAACCTCAGCCGGTTCCGCGTAGCGGCCGATCGCGACCGGCGGTTGACGTACCACCTCTGGCGGCACCCGTGTCACCACCATATTCGTAAGCGAACGTCCCGGCTGCACAGCATTAACCAACACACCACGCGACGAAAATTCCCGCGCAAAGGCACGCGTCAGCGGAACGATACCGGCCTTGCTCACGGAGTACGGAACCAGTTGGGGAACACCACGTCGTGCATGTGATGTGAAATTAACAATCCGGCCCCATCCGCGATCCGCCATGTTGTTAACAAGCAATCGCGATGCCAGGTAGGTCCCGGTTAAATTCACAGCCAACACGTTGTGCCACTCGGACACCGGCGTCTCAAGTACAGTCGCGTCAGCCCCAATAATGCCTGCAGCATTGACCAGAATATCGACCAAACCAAATCGATCACACGTTACCGCCGCCGCCGCCACAATCGATGACTCTGACGCAACATCAACATCACACTCGATCGCTTCGCCACCACAGGCCACGATTTCATTCATAGTGTGTAGCGAACCTTCTCGATCCTGATCCCAAATCGCAATCGCGCGCCCAGCCTCAGCAAGGCGAAACGCCGAGGCACGGCCTAATCCATTGGCCCCACCAGTAACTACCGCTACGCGTCGTATCTTAGCCATGTCACCGACCTCTCCATCACCACCATATCTGATGCCACGATGCACCCCGAACCTGATTCGACGTCCACCCGAAGTTGATCGCATCGTACCCACAAGCGGGTTACCCCCACCCTCGTCCCGAAAATATGAATGGTGCGGGGCTTGTCAGCCCCGATGCGGTACGCAACCCCCATATGGAGATCACGCGCCAAATTCATAGCATCCAAGTCTTGAGCAGCACGGCCACAACCCCTAACCTGAACGCCCGTTGGAAATTGTCCAACGCTAAGTCGATATCCCAAACCACAAAGAAGGGGATCCATGGCCCGTATGACCGGTGGTGAAGCCGTCGTCGCAGCACTCCTCCACGTTGGGATTGACACGGTGTTCGGGATTCCGGGTGTCCACTCAGGTGGACTGTACGATGCCCTCTACGGAGAGGCCTCGATCCGCCACGTCATGAGCCGTCATGAGCAAGGAGCTGCGTTCATGGCCGACGGCTACGCTCGAGCATCCGGACGGATCGCTTGCCTTTCAACGATCACGGGACCGGGTGTAACAAATGCTGCAACGGCCCTGGGTGAAGCACAGGCTGATTCATCACCCATTCTCCACATTGCAACAGCCCTTGAGACGACGAAGGCTGAAGGCGAGACCGGCGAACTCCACGAACTTCGTAATCAATCCGGGGTGCTGAAATCGGTTGTTGGCCATCACCAGATCGTGCGCACCATTGAGGAGATCGGACCTGCAATCCTGGACGCCGTTCATCATATGCAAACATCGCGTCCGTGCCCTGCGTCGATCGAGATCCCTCTAAATCTCTTGACTGAATCCGCTGATGTAGGTCTTTTGGACGGACCCGTTGCCCAGCCCATGCTTCCGTCAGCATCCAGCATCGCGGATGCAGCTCAGATACTATCCAATGCTTCAGCGCCCTTTATATATGTCGGCAGCGGTGGCATGGACGCTAGTCCCGAGCTCGTCGCACTGGCCGAACAACTACAGGCACCGGTTCTGACAGCCTATACGGGTAAGGGCGCATTTCCTGAGAGCCATCCGCTCTCACTAGGCTGCAAGATGCGACGTGATGAAAACTCCTATGCCTTTCTTCGGTCCCGAGATGTCGCACTCGTTGTGGGTTGCCGCCTCAGCGGACGCACCCTTGATCACGGCCACCTACCAATCCCGGACCGCCTGATCCAGATCGATATCGATGCGTTAAGCATCGGTATCGCCCGCCCGGTAGCTGTAGGTATTCACGCTGACGCCAGTCTTGCCTTGGCGGCTCTGATGGAAGAGCTTCCCGAAACCCCACCGACTCGTGACCTCTCAGGCGTACGGGCAATACGTGAGAACGACGGGTATAAGTTTTCGGCACAGGAATCTCCGGACATCCATGCCGCCTTGCGTTCCGTGATACCTGCGGACGGCATGCTCGTGAACGACATGACAATGGTCAGCTATGACGCCCCCCAATATTTCCCCGTCGACCAGCCTCGAACTTTCATGTTTCCCAACTATTTCGGAACGCTCGGATTTAGCCTGCCAGCCGCCATCGGCGCCCAGGTCGCATGTCCCGACCGGACCATCGTGTCGATCAGCGGTGACGGGGGCTTTCTTTTTACAAGCGAGGAACTTTCAACTGCGGTGCGTGAACAACTGCCGGTCATTGTGATCATCGCCGATGACGGAATGTACACAGCGATTGATCGCCACCAACGCGACACATTTCAAGAACGCACGATGGATATGCACCTGACTAATCCGGATTTCACAAAACTGGGCGAAGCGTACGGAATACCCAGCGTTTCGGTCTCTAACCCAATGCAACTCGCCAGCACCGTACAAGCGGCCGTTGGCCGTAATGGACCTTCCCTGATCGTCTATCAGCTGGAATCGCGCCCGAGGGCGCAGTGATCCCCGTAAAAATATTGGCTGGAACACCAGTGAGTGACGTTCCGACAAGATCTACGGCCTACCTAGTCCCAGCCTGCTTAACAGATAGACCTCAACGATCGAAGACTAACGATGCCCACGGGCCAACGCGGCATGCGGCTCACTCATCGCGCAACAATTTTCAACCGGAGTGCACCATGACAACGCCAACCACAAGGATGAGCCTTCATGAATGAGCCGTATCTCGAGCACGTCGATGTGTTCCTTCCGGGACAGGGTGAAACGTTAACGGAAGCCCCGGCCTGGCACTGGATACGGACGGAGGAAGACGTCGAGAGCTCGGCCAAGGAGGGAATAGCCGGTTCAAACGAATCCACCGTGCATTCGGGAAGCATCGTCGGTCACTTCTACACAAGCACCAGTGACCCCAATCGCCTGCTCATCCACGTAACAGGTACGAATTACGCGCAACGCGCACACAATGCCCAAGCCCAGATCACGATCGACCATACGGCTCATCGATACCTCGATTACGACGGGTTCGGTGTGCACTTACCCGGAATGATCGTGACGAGTACGGGCACTGTCATCGCCGTGTGCCAGCGGCGCCATAACTCGCTCAGCGACGCCGGACATAACACGGACATCATCGGCTCATTCAGTAGTGACCACGGAAAGACCTGGTCCCGCCAACAAGTCGTCTACGGTGAGTCTGGACACAACACTTTTCTCGGGCCCATTGTGGAAGACCGGATCACACGGACCGTTTTTGTTGCCTTGTGGAATATGCCCGCCGAGGTAATCAATGACCTCGGCTATTTCGGTACATACGCGGAGCATGGGGGAGGATTTTGGTTGGTCCACACCACCGATGCAGGCGTAACCTGGTCTGCCCCACGACACGTTGATCCACATCCCAATTCCGATGGTTGGATCGGATGGCCGAACAACAGCGTGCACGGAATTCAGCTGCATGCCAGACCGAAAAATGGCCGGATCGTCATTCCCGCATTTCTCTACAAAGCCGACGAAGCCGGACAGGTTCCAGGTGTCCGTGGCGGATTACTCTATAGCGACGACCATGGGGAAACCTGGACGGTCGGCGCGGTCCTGCCAGATGGGTCAGACGAAGTTGCACTCATCGAGACCCCCTCCGGAGAGATATATGCGAGCTATCGCCGGAACACCCGCAAGACAGCCGGACGCACCTGGGCACGAAGCCACGATGGTGGTGAGACCTTCTACGAGTTCGGAGAGCACGCTGAATTGAGCGGACGCGCAGTCCATGTCGGCTTAGCCGAACTTACGTCGACATGCCAGGAGACAGAGGGTCTATTTCTCTTTTCGCATCCCACAGGATCCAGCCGCCTGATCCCCGGGGGTGCCAAGATGACGATATACGCGAGCTATGACCATGGCCGAACCTGGCCGACCGCAAAACTCCTTGACCCACGGCCGTGCCGCTATTCGGATTTGGCCGTGGCCCACGACGGAACGGTGCTATGTCTCTACACCGTTGGTGATATCCGGGACCGAGAAAAAATCATCGTCGGGCGTTTTAACCGCGAATGGCTGTTCACGTAGCTGCCTTTAGTTCTTTCCCACTACCACTCGGAGATTCCGGAAACGAGACCCGCAACACTGCACATCAACCAAATCCGCCACCGCAGGAACCAGTAGAATCCGTTCGTGCTATACACGTAAACGTATGAGTTTTACAACACACGTGGATCTTCCCAACCGAGGAAGGACATTCCACTCGTGTAGTGGCCAGACATTCAGACAAACTCCCAAAGCACGCTACAGACGGGAACACGCTTCATGAATCTAACTGAAGAGCAATTAATCCACTTCAATGATGAAGGCTATGTAATCGCTCGCGGTCTGCTCGAACCTGAACGAGATCTCAAGCCTGTTATCGATGAATACGCTGACATCCTCAATGATCTGATTCATCGCATGTATTCATCCGGTGAGATATCTGAAACATATGATGGGCTTCCCTTTCACCAAAGAACACTTGCAGTCGTTTGCAACGCAGGCCACCTGGACCCATATCCCTTCGACATTAACGTCCGGCCAATCAGTGATTTGAGCCGCGACAGCGAATTCCACTTTGGACCCGCAATTTTCCGTCTGCTGCGTAACGATCGCCTGCTTGATGCCGTTGGATCGATCCTCGGTCCAGAGATCTATTCCAATCCCGTCCAGCATGTTCGAATCAAGGTGCCCGAACACTTGATTCATCCTGATCGCCGCTCCGCCTTGAATGCCACGACCGGATGGCATCAAGACAATGGCGTCGTTGATAAAGAGGCTGACGAAACCGACATGCTGACAGTCTGGGTAGCCTTGACCAACGCGACTGAACGTCAAGGGTGTTTGAATTTAGTGCCACAAAGCCATATTGAGGGCCTACGCGTCCACTGCCCAATTCCAAGTGAGGGGTCGCGTATTCCGCCGCAATTGATCCCCGAAGATCGTGTCCGCACCGTTCCGATGTCTCAAGGCGACGTACTCTTCATGCACCGTCGATGTATGCATGCCTCACTCACGAACATAAGCGACGAGATCCGCTGGAGTCTTGACATCCGGTACAACCCGATCGGCCAATCCACGGGACGCGAATACCTACCAGGATTCGTAGCTCGAAGCCGGTCAAACCCGGGGTCTGAGCTACTCGATCCGATAGCTTGGCGGCAAAGTTGGATCGACGCCCGTGACAAGATGCTGGCATCAGCCGAACATGGGCCGCGAGTCGGGCCGAACTCCACACCATCGAAGCGGTGGAGCCGTGATCATGAACTGTGTGCGTGACAAAGCCATGGTTCTATCTCCTGCATCATGATGTAGCAATGACCGATCTTCAGGCACCTTAGTCGTGCGCATCACACCAGCTCAGTGGATTGGCCCGACCACGTTATTCACACGGGCGATACACACACGACTTCCGAACTTGATATATCTATTCCTCGTGATTGCTTCCATGTTGACGTTCGCGTGCGGTGAGACCACGAAACCGCCCACACCCGCTCCTCCACCACCCACGTCCGCCGTTACCGTAAGTTCTCCAACTCCCACTGACATATCGGCCAAAACAACAGGAACCTCTCCATCAGGAGTAACCAGTACGCCAGCCTCAACCCGGTCAGTAGCAACAGTTCCCGTGAGTACGAACACTCCAGTCATGACGCCCAAACCGACAGCCCACGCCGGGTCTTCCGCTCCGGAACCGCTCCCTCGTCGGATGGAACTCCCGCTAATCGCGGGTCCGTTATCGAGTCTTCCACCGTATAGCCGCGAGGACTGGCAGCACTGGACTGACGTCGATGAGGACTGCCAGAACACGCGGCACGAAGTGTTACTTGCCGAAAGCGCAGGACCCGTCACATTCAAGACAGCAAAGAAGTGCCATATCGTCTCTGGACAGTGGTGGGCCGCATACCGCGACGTAGCCGTGACCGACGCCAGCGAGCTTGACGTGGACCATCTCGTACCGCTCGAGAACGCTCATCGATCGGGCGGATGGTCATGGGATGCGGAGACAAGACGCCGCTATGCCAACAACGTCGCTGACGCGTTCCATCTCATCGCTGTAACCGCAGGCGCGAACCGATCCAAGGGAAGTAATGGACCTGACAAATGGAGGCCTCCAAACACATCGTATTGGTGTCGATATGCCACGGACTGGGTCCGAGTAAAAACGACGTGGGGACTCACCATAACGACTGCTGAAGCACTCGCTCTCACAGAAATGCTGGCTAGCTGCGAACCACCCATCACCGTTATCCAAGCCCCGCACCGTACCGCCACGACTCCGGCATCAGAACCCACGCCAGATCCAGCAGCAACGCCGACAACCGCAGCAACCCCGACGCAGGTCACAGTCTCCAAACCGATGATCGAGATTTCCCGACTTTCCTGCGACCCAGATCCAGAATCGGTGGTGATCCGCAATACCGGCCCACACTCGATTAACCTTGCCGGATGGCGCCTTCAGGACGAGGGCGCAAAACACACGTATACCTTCACCGCCGATATCACACTCGCACCGAACACAATCGTCACCCTGTGGTCCGGTCCTGGATCGGATGAACAGATAGTGCCATGGACGAAAGCAAGGATCTGGAATAACACCGGCGATACAGCCTCACTGTTCGACCCGATAGGCAACCTCATTAATCAGCGGGCCTGTGACACCGAAGTGGTTTCCGCTCCAACCTCCGTTACAACCCCGACCGCAACCCCAACGGCAGTTGCACCAGCAGCCCCAACGCCGGTTGCGACCGCGGCTCCAACAGCTATCCCGGTCGTCCAAATTCCGGGGCCACGAACACTGGCTCAGGGCTTAACAGGCTATGGAATTCAGGGAGAATTCCGGCGCGCCGATGATTCGGTGCTCGGAAACTTAATTACGGGAGCTGGCCTGAACTGGGTCAAACAGCAGATCCCGTGGCAAGCGATCGAAAACCAGCCGGGCATCCACAACTGGGTCGATGTTGATCGCTTCGTAACCACAATGAACGGCAAAGGCCTCAATATCTTGCTCAGCGTGGTGAAGGCACCTGACTTTTACAAAGCAGAAGAAAGTAAGAAGGGGACAACTCATGGGCGTCCGGCTGACGCCACCAAGCTCCGTGATTTCATGCGTGTGCTAGCTGCTCGCTACAAGGGGCGCGTGCAGGCATATGAGATTTGGAACGAGGAAAATCTCTCGCTTGAGTGGGGCACCTTCTCAGATGCTTCGTATGGTCAATTCGTAGAGCTTGTGAAAAACGGTTATCTGGGGGTGAAGGAATCGGACCCGGAAGCCGTCGTTATTCTTGGTGCACCCACCCCAACCGGTGTTTTTGACAACGCTATTGGGATTGATGATGCGTTCTATCTCCAACGTGTTTTTGATCACAACGGCGGTGAGGTCTTCCAGTACTTCGAAGCGCTTGGAGTACATCCGAACGGTGGTGCCAATGCACCTGATGATTCCCAAACAAATCCTGGCCACAGTAATGCGACCTGTGATGGTGGCTGGTCGAACCATCCCAGCTTCTTCTTTGACCGCTACAAAGAGCTATATAACCTGATGGCAGTGCGCGGCCATGGCACCAAGACTGTCTGGTTCACGGAATTTGGCTGGGCTACAACGGCTGGACCTGAAGCTCCGGCAAGTCCGGCTACCGGCTACGAGTACGCGGCCTGTAACACGGAAGGTAATCAATCGATATTCTTTACTCGCGCATTCGAAAAAGTCCGCACTGAAAGTCCTTATGTCACCCACATGATTATTTGGAACCTGAATTTTCAACAGGTGGTACCGAACACCGATGAGAAATGGGCCTTTGGAATCCTGCGTAGTGACCTGTCACCACGGCCCGCATATACCGCGATTCAGGCCATGCCTAAACCACAGCCGGCGGAAGGGGCTTCCGGCTAGCCGAAGTTCCAGAAAGGCCATTATCATTATGGAGCACGCAGGATATTCGGTGCTTTGAATACCGACGATGAATCGCGGAATACCCATTTCTTTAGTGATCTTCAAAGATCAATTGGATGCACACAACCAATAGGAAATACCATTCTTGTATTGGAAAACGCCAAAGCTAAGCAAATTTTCGTGTCCATCAAAGTTGGTTTAGATTCTGGAGAGAAGTATTGCCGAAGATAATGGCTGATCAATCAACATCTGAACCCACCATCCAAGTCCAAGCCTTAACCAAGGTCTATCAGATGGGTAACGTCGAAGTCGCAGCCCTGCGCGGTGTGTCATTCGATGTGCTTCCGGGGGAAATGTTAGCCATCATGGGTCCGTCAGGATCCGGAAAATCGACAGCCATGAACATATTGGGATGCTTGGACATCCCCACGTCGGGAAACTACGTCCTCGACGGAGACAACATTGGCCAGCTTGGAGACAACGAACTCGCTGTAATCCGTAATCGAAAACTCGGATTCGTTTTCCAGACATTCAATTTGCTGCGACGCGCCAGTGCGCTCGAACAAGTCGAACTCCCTCTGATATATGGTCACCAGCCGCGCCGCCGCGACCGTGCCCGTGAGGCCTTGGCTACAGTCGGTCTATCGGATCGAATGAAACATTCGCCCACCGAGCTGTCCGGTGGACAGCAACAGCGCGTGGCTATCGCACGTGCACTCGTCAACAACCCGAGCTTACTGCTGGCCGACGAACCAACTGGAAACCTAGATACGACAACCGCTCATGAACTCATTGACCTATTGCAACAACTGAACAAGGATCGCGGGATCACAACGGTTCTAGTAACCCATGAAGCCGAGGTTGCCAACCGAACGCGCCGTATCATTCGGTTTCGGGATGGATTGATTGAGTCTGACAGTCCCGTTCCAACGGAAAGTGCACCGGGAGCTACATCTTGACTATCTCGAGATTTGATCTCCAGATTTGATCTCCGAGTTCCTACGAATATAAGAATCGAGACGTACAAAACAGGCCTCGTTGTTGAATGCCAACTTAATCGTAAACTGCAGGGTTCTGTCGTGACCTACCGATTCAAATGGATCATTAGTCCGCATCCGCGAGTGATTCAACAAACAACCAAATATTCCTCGAGAAAGATCCCGGAATGAACTTTAGGGGCTTCGTTTCTCCAATAGCCTCAAACGCACGTGCGAAACAGAAATATGTACGACGTACTCCCTACACAATCCGTAGGCCCGTTGCTATCGCGCTGTTATTTGTGATCCCGTTCCTGATCGCTACAGGGGCGTGTGGACCGAATCGAGCATCCACAGCCGAAAGCGAAATATCGCAATTCACATCCGTGCCTGTCGTGCGACAGGACATCCAGAAAATTATTCGGTCGGTTGGGAATGTGGAGTTTGGTGAGGTCTCGAGTCTCGGATTCAGTCAGAACGGACGCCTGCAAGATGTAGCGGTTAGGGTCGGCGACGTTGTTCGCACCGGAGATATCCTGGCTCAACTGGACATCCGTGGACTTGCCCGGTCGATCGCAGATACAAAGTCAACACTACGACAAGCGGAATTGCGTCTGCAGCAATTCACGCAACCAGCTGAAGAGATCGACATCGAACGTGCCAAGCTGGATGTCGCTGATGCAGCCGGGACATTGAGCGAACTCGAAGCACTCCCGGATTCAGTCGATCTGGCAGGTGCCCAAACATCCGTCGGATCATCCAAACATACGCTGGCGCGTTCAGTTGACGATCTCCGCGAAATTGAGCAACCGTCGACCGACCTTGAACTTGCTCAGGCCGAGCACACGTTGGCACGGGTGACTGAGGACATTCGTGAACTAACGCAACCGTCGACCGCAGTGGAAATTGCACAAGCTGCCGCAGCTGTAGCCAGCGCCCGCGCAACATTGGCACGAGCCGAGGCTACGTTTGAAGACCTGAACGCGGCCCCGGCAAACGCCTCGCTTGTGGCTGCACAGAATGAGGTTGCAGCTGCTACCGATGCCCTAACCAATGCACGTGAAAACCGAGAAGCTGCTGAACTCGATCATCCAGTCCTTCTCGCAGACGGGAAAGCAAATGTCTCCACCCGCGAAGCTGAGGTGCTCGCAAAACGAAAGTTGCTCTCCGACCTTCGAAGTAAACCAACGACCGAAGATGTTGCCAAGGCGAAAGATACTTTGGAACGAGCACGGCTGACTCACGACGACACCATACGCACCAGTAGCACTGCTAGCGCCGCGGTTAAGGAACGGGCTGGCGTTATTTACCGCGAGGCCCAACGGGCCTATACCGAGGCTGTTCGTCCCGCCACACCGAATGAACTTGCAGAAGCCGAGGCGAATCTGTCCGGCGCGGAATCGAGGCTGACGGTAGCTCAAGACCGCCTGACCGAACTGCAAGCTGGACCCGACCTCGCCGAACTGGACCGCGCGATAGAAGCAGCGCGACGGCGGTTAGCGAACGCCCAATCAGATCTTCAGGAATTGATCAGCGATCCTGCCGAACGTAACGTCACGAGCGAACAGCGCAATGTCGAATCGGCCCGCCTATCACTTACCTCCGCGTTATTGGCTCAGGAAGACACGTTGGCCGGTGCAGACGCCAACAAGGTGGCAGTAGCAAAACTTCAGGTTAGATCCGCCCAGTTGGCGCTGGACGAAGCTCAGGCTGGTGCAGACGCTAACAAGGTTGCGGTAGCAACGCGCCAGGTTGAAGCCGCCCAGCTTTCCGTAATCGAAGCCGAAACGCGCCTAGATCACATCAAGTCAGGCGCTACACCTGAAGAGGCACAGCGGGCGCAACGAACTCTGCGACGCGCCGAGCTTCAACTCGCACAACTTCAAATGACGCCAGACCCAATTGAGTTAGACCTCCTGCAGCAGGCGGTGGCGGATGCTCAACGAGGCGTAGCTGCGGCTGAAGATGCATTAGCCGACGCTACTTTGCGAGCTTTGTTTGACGGAATAGTGGTTGAAACTCGCGCCTCTCCCGGAGAAATGACGTCAGGTCCGGTCGTAGTGTTGGCCGATATCCGATCGCTCCGTGTAAAGAGTAATATCGATGAGACCGACATCGGGAGCGTGGCCGTTGGTCAACAAACCACATTGGTGTTTGAAGCACTTCCTAACACGATCTACGACGGGAAAGTAACGGTTCGCAGCGCCCAAGGCGAAGAAAGCCAAGGCCTTGTGAGTTTCCCAGTTCTGATAAATATCGAGAATCCTGATCTTCATCTTCTAGGCGGCCTTACCGCCGAAGTTGCAATTGTCGTGTCCGAATCTAAACAAGCGCTCGTAGTCCCGCGGCGATCGGTGCGAAAAGATGAAGACGGAAAACAATCGCTAGTGGATGTCGTTGATACGAATGGCCAATTGTCTGCCCAAGAAGTGACAACCGGTATTAGCGACGACAAGTTCATAGAGATTCTCAACGGATTGACGGATCGTGATTCGATCGCTGTACGAGGAACACAGCTCCGTGACGTTAACCTAAGCGGGGGAAGCCTGAGAAGACAGGTGTGACCACACCAGATTTGTGGGCCACGAGACAGTCCGAAGATCCTCGTAGCAGGAAATTCGGCCACCAGCATCGGACACGGTCAACGTGAACATCGCCGACAGCATACGCGTGGCAATGCGAGCACTATTCGCAAATATGCTGCGAACCTTGCTGACCGTCCTCGGAATGGTCATTGGGGTCGCCGCAGTAGTGGCACTCATGGCGATCGGTACGGGAGCCCAATCACAGATCGAGGAAAACATTCGGAGTATCGGCACGAATCTTATTTTCATTAATCCAGGTGCCCAGAGCCAAGGCGTCGGGAGGATTAGGAGCACCGAGTCGGGATCACCGACGCTCACCCTGCAAGACGCAGAGGCGATTGACCAAATGGGTTTCCCTGACGTTGTAGCCATCGCTCCAAGCCGGAGCACAAGCGCGTCGTTGTTTGCGGGTGGCAGATCGATGCGGGTGCAGGTAACAGGCGTCACTCCGAGTTATGCGGCAGTACGACAATTCCCGCCAGCTATCGGCGAGTTCTTCACCGAACGTGATATGGCACTACGCTCGCGGAACATCGCGTTGGGCTCTGGTGTTGCGCGCGAGCTATTCCCAACTGGAGACGCCATCGGTTCACGCGTCCGCGTCAACAACCAACCTTTCCGAGTCGTGGCTGTCATGGAAGAAAAAGGCCAAACAGACCTGCTAAGCCGGGATAACATGGCACTCGTGCCCCTAACAACGCTGCAGCGTCGTCTGAGCAATTCGAAATCAAATCAAGGTGGTGACCTTGTCTCCCAAATCAGCGTGGAGTTAGTCGATGAACAAGACATCACTATTAACCGTGCAGTGGAATCCATCGGGGAGCTGCTGCGCGATCGGCACCGAACAATTGAGGACGACTTCACCATTGGAAGCCAAAAGGACTTCATCGAAACGTTTGGTCAAGTCACGGCAATTTTTACGATCTTCCTGGGAAGCATTGCAGGAATATCCCTGCTCGTCGGTGGGATCGGCATCATGA